>Ga0164296_1006380_pt1 | contig 10012 bp, 13 predicted proteins | sample GEODES057metaG_FD_113533 | JGI IMG/M metagenome (GOLD analysis project Ga0164296, IMG submission 113533) | Dystrophic lake water microbial communities from Trout Bog Lake, Wisconsin, USA - GEODES057 metaG | ecosystem: Environmental > Aquatic > Freshwater > Lake | place: USA: Trout Bog Lake... | reverse complement strand
TACACACGATAAGCACAATGCTCATTTAACAAATGTTGTTAGAATTTATAGTGATGTAGAATTTTATCGTGTTAGAAATCATTATAGTTTCGATTTTAGTTCACAATTAAATAGTTTGCCAAACTATCATGAAGTAACTGTTCGTGAAGCAATATTATTAGGTGACTTTTAATATTTCTTGAATAGTTTTTAATTTATCACGAATAATTTTATTAGACAAACTGTTATACAAACCAGGATGTAATGGTTTTGGCGTTGCGCTTAAATCACACCATGAATAACCTTTATGTTCGTTGCTCAACGTTGGGATAAATTCTGTTGGCACTATCACTACAAATGTGTGATAAGAGAAATGTCCATCTGGGCTGCTGAAATATTCTAAAGGTAATACTTTTTTTATTATTGGCTCAAATCCAATTTCTTCACGCACTTCACGCATTAATCCGCCATAAAGTGTCTCGCCATTTTCAACTTGTCCACCAACAAGTGACCAAGTATTACTATAGGTATCTTGATCTCGTAATAGAAAAAGTGCACGACCAGATTGTTGACTTATAAAAAGTGCACCAACTGCTGTTAATTCTCTTGCGATGAGTGGTCTTTTCTTTTTCATTGATATACAATAACACTTTTAGAAAATTAAATCAAATTACAATTGACCACAAACCTGCTTGATAATAACCTTCCCATGATTTAACCCATTGAACGCCATTCCAACCATACTGCATATTAGTATATGTATTAGTAACATAAGAAGAATTGCTTGTTGCATTTGGTCGATAAGCAACAACCCATGCATTGCTGTTATATTGTATAATATCATTGGGCAGTGCAGGCGTAATACTAGTATCAGCATTTTGCCAAACAACTGCACCGTTGCCAACACTAGCATTTCCTAACGGATTTACAATTAGATAACGCTGTCCTGATGATGCAGCAGGCAATCCGATGCCTGGTCCATTTTTTCTTGGGTCCACAATGGCATCAATACTCGGAAGAATATTTGTTGGAATAGTTTTAGGATCAACATTAAAAATTAAGTTATATTGATTGTTAGGATCATATGCAACAGTTCCAGTAATCAACGATTCTGTTGTTGTATTTGTTAGATACATCATACTGTAATTGTTGGCAATATTACCAAATAAATTAATAACTGGTGACCAAGCAATTGAATTTGAATTTATTGTTGGCGTGGTGAAAGTTGTATTATTAATAATAGGTCCGCCTTGTGGAGTAAGACTAATATTACTTCCATTTACGATAACGCCATAGCCAGTTGGTGTGAAATACTGACGATCACCTAAATTATTAATAGCTTCTTCAATTGCTAACTGCGGATTGCCATTAGCATCGTATGTATTAGCAACCACACTTTGAATAATACCAAGACGCAAGATTTTAGCTGGTGTAGATAACCATATTGGCATTTCAAATGTTAAGGTTGCAACATCAATCGGATCATCCGCGCCAACTGGAATATCACGAGTAGTCCACTTGGTGTTTGATAATAATACATAACTTAAACTTGCCCAATCAAAGTAGTTCTGTGAACTTTGTAATTCCATATCTGGATTAAACATACAGCAAATTTGTTCCCACAACTGACATTTTTGGTCAAAATTACTTGTCCATAATTCCATAACAACCGTTAATCTATATGGCGCTGGCATCAGACGATTAAGTGAATAATTTTGTCCTTGTTGACTTGTAACATTTCCAGTTAAAGGGTCGGGTGCACGAGTTCGTAAACTTGTGTTATCTACATATTTTGGTTCTTGTATACGCTGACGATCATAATCAACTTCCTTGATATAACAAACCATCATAGGAACATTTAATGTGCTTACATCGCTATTATTTTTTAAGATAGCACTAACTTGACGATTCGTGTCAGCATAACGAACTGGAACACGAGATAATACACTATTTCCATTAGCATCCTTGCCAAATTCAACATACATCTCATCAAAAATGCGAATGAATTGATTTATAAATCTGCGTATTTGTTTATCGTAAAAATATTGACCCACTTGATTATCCTAGTTTATCTGGTGTTAGATTAAACAAATTACTTAGTGTTTGACTACTTGGTATTGCATAACCATTGGCAAGCTTAACAGTTCCGCTATTATTAATGAATGTGCCAAGTTGTGTATTACTATTAGCACCAGTAATATTAGCACGTTGTACATCTTGAATAGCAACCCAAGTTGTTCCGCTATAACGGAATAGTCTTGCTGGAATATAATCTGTTCGCAATGCATATTCACCTTGTTGCGGATTTAATGGGAATGATGTTGCAACATTTACTGGTAATCCGTTTGGTGCATTGCCATCTCCGCTCAAATAACCACTAATAACAGTAACTGGACTGATGCCATCTTGTGTTGGTAAAATGAAAAGTTTATTCACACTATAGCCACTGTTTGGCACATCGTTTTCTGCTTGGGAAATAACAGCATTATTAATTTCAACGTTTAAGTTGTAACTGCTCAAGAAATCACCCAATGTACTTCCAGTTGGAGTTCCATCAGCACGATATTGTTCTTGGTTAAGAATGTCTTTGAACTCTTGACTATCAACCATTGGCGTAACTTTACAACGCCATAGATGTGGCCACCAAGTTTGTGCATAACCTTCTGCTGCACGAGTAGTTTCTTGAACTACATAAAATTTCTTTAGCGCAACAGGAATATTAGGATCAAGCGGATTAAAATCACGAAGATGCGGCAATTCAAATACATCGCCTGGCATAATTTTGCGACCAAGACGCTCACTCATATCATTGATATGAAATGTGATATAAAGAGTATCATTAGTTACCATAAGACCAAATTGACTTAAGTTAAAGTCGTTGTCTTGAATGGTATAATGTCCACGCAAAGCATACACATCTTGCGAATATGCACGATCACGGTTTTCTAAAAAAAGCAAATCTTGAATGTTTTGTACACTTTGACTGCCATATTGTGGTTGTGTTAAATCGGTTGTTTGACCTTGATCTTTTGGACCAAGATATTTGTGAACATTGATTCCAACGCCACCAGCAGTAAACACTTCACGGATACGATTATCTTGAAATTTAAAATCGTTGCTATGATTTTCTCTATATAAACTTAATCTTGGCATGGTTAATCCTACAAGATATTTATTGTAAAATTAACCGTGCGCTATTAAGGTTTTTTGAAAACAAAGTAAAAACGGTCGCCGCTGTCTTGTTTCCAAGTTTCAAGTTTTATATTGTTTTCTTCTGCAATACGAACTGCAGTTTCAAAATCCCAATGATATCCATCTATCCACTGATCATGTTGCGGCTTGTCTGGATTAAAAGAGTTACCACGGCAAAATACTTTTCCGCCAGACGATAGCAGTTCAAATACTTTTACAAATCTTTTAGCTACCCATTCGTAACTGTAAAAATTAATACTGCCAAATACAATTATTGCATCAAAACTTTCTGGTTTAGATATAAATTCTAATATATCAACCATATAATCCGCTGCTGGATTATATTTGTCAATTCCTATAAGATTGGGTATGTGTTGTTTGAATTGATTAAATCCACATCCAACATCCAATACTGCTTTTGGATTTAAATCATTTATTTCTTTAACAATGTTCCATCCTGTAAAGCGATAACTATCTGTTCTTGGTTTCCAAATTTCACCTCCCCAAAAACGTGACATATATTTTTCATCTATTTGGTTTGTAAAATCTTCAAGTGTTCCTTTATACTCTAAATCAAGACTATGAAACGTATGATCAATGTCGTGCATAAATTTTTCTAAACGTTTTGATGTCCATGGAAGTTCATTTATAATTGCATCTTTGTTTAAGCTATCACGAACTTCTGCATATCTTTCTAATTTAAATGCTTCGTTTATATTTTTTAACAAATAATTATAAATTTTCTTGTTCATCTATTTTTTTCCTGATTTTGATAAATAATTTTGAGATATTAAATTTTTCTACTAAATATTTATGATTTAGGAAACGTGCATGGATTTTTTTAAAAATAAGAAAAAAAATAAAATAATTTTACTTTTTGGTCCGCAAGGAAGTGGAAATCATTTGTTTAGTAAAATTTTTGCACTACATCCAGATGTGCATGGTTGGGAAGAATTATTAGATAATAGTGATCCTGATAATTATTTTGTTCCACATTACAAAGAACCTAATAACAAATATTGGGATGATATTGATAGCATAACATTAGATATAATGGGTGGAAAAAATTATGCAGTCTTAAGTGCAAGTGTTCCATTTTGGAATAAAGATGAATTGCAAGTTCCACCTATTAATAAACTCATTGCTAAATTACAAAGTTTAGATATAGAAATTCAAGTAGTAATTATTGGTCGAGATAAGACAATATTAACAAACCAACAAACCAGAATGCGTGGCGGACCTTCGTGGGGTTGCATGACACAACTTATTCGTTGGTTAGATACTACTCCATTCTATGTTAGTACAGAATTATTTTATCTTTATGGAAAAGCGTATGTGCGAGATATAGGAAAATGGTTAGATTTTCCTGTAGCCTACAATGATCCAAGATTAAACGACATAATGAGTGAAGATTCAAATGAAAAGTATATTCATCAAACATCTAATCCAAAGGTTGATGACATCGTTAAGCGAACTGGATATCCAGTAGCAGTACAAAAAAAGGAAATATTTTAAGGATGACTGAATATGAAAACTGGGGTAACAGTCGTTGGGAATATACTAAAAGCAATAGCCGTTGGCATTTTGATACTAAACGGGCACCAACACTCGGTATAGATAGCTATACTCATGTCTGCAGATTTGATGTAGATTTTACTGATGCTATTGCACAATGTATGCCAAAAACAAAAAAGAGCACATGGGGTTCGCGCAATCCTACTATTGAACGCATTTATAGTGCTGAACCAGAAGAACAAGATTTAATTAACGCTGGCGCTGATCCTAAATCTCCTGTATTTGAACGAGCATCTGCTGACGATATTGAACTTTTTCAAAAAATAAATGATTGGCTTGGATTAGAAGAATCAACGATTAAATTCCATAATCAAACTACTGGACAAATGCTTCATACTCATATGGATAACTTTGCTGGTAGACCAGAGCGTGAGAATAGTTACAAAGTTGTTGATTTTGATAAAAATCCTGATATAATAAGAAGATTCGCTGTAATGTTATCTGATTGGGAACTTGGTCAAATATTTCAATTAGGTAATGCTAATTTTACTCAGTGGAAGGCAGGAGATTGTATTACGTGGGAATGGAAAGATATTCCACACAGCACTGCTAACATGGGTTGGTGGGATCGTCCTATGTTGCAGATAACAGGTTATGTCACACAAAGAACAAATGATGTTCTTGGTGGCGCAAGTAAAAATTTAGTAGTAAAATTATAAGGAAAATAAAATGGATATTCAACATATGTTTCCAATGTTTAGCCCAATGACAGGTTTTGCTGTTATTGCTGCTTATGCATTGTTCATCTTTGCTATTACTAGTTGGTATAGCAGAGGTTATAATAAAGACAAAGAATCTTTTCTTGTCGCTAATCGTAAGATTGGTTGGTTGCAAGGCAGCATGGGCGCTGGCGCTGCTTGGATTCAAGCGCCTGGTTTGTTTGTTGCGGCTCAACAGGCTTATACAAATGGTTTAACTGGATTGTTTTATTTCAGTTTGGGAAATTTCTTTACGCTTATGATTTTTGCATTTGGTGTAAATTATTTCCGCAATAAGTATCCAGATGGTTACACGCTAAGTCAATTTTTAGGAACTCGTCTTGGCAAGGTCGTACAATTTATTATCCTTGCTCAGATTACAATTGGTACTATTCAGCAAGTAACATTTAGTTTATTTGCTGGCAGCAAAAGTGTTGAATTCCTAACAGGACTCAGCCCACTTATCACTAGTGTGTTTCTTGTAGGCATCGCACTTGTTTATACACTTCGTGGTGGTATCAAAGCAACATTTATTACTGACATGGTAAAGATTGGTGTAATTTGGGTTGGTATGGCAATCATCGCTGTGACCGTATTTGGCACAACAGGTCTTGAACCAGTATGGGCAGGACTTGGTGGTGTAAGTGGCAATGGAACTGTGTTATGGGGAAATAGTTTTGCTCTTGGTGTATTCCTTGGATTTGGTGTACCAACAGTTGTAGGTCACTTTATGGGACCATGGACTGACCATGCTTTCTATGAAAATGCACTTAGCCAAAAGAAAAACACAATCATTCCTGCATTTATCCTAGCACCATTCTATTGGTTGCCACTACCAATCATCGGTGGTGCGCTTGGATTCTTGGCTGCTGGTATGCATGTAGGTGTAACTGGTCCAAACACACAGTTCATTAACATCATCATGATGGCAACGGTAGTTGGTCCATGGTTGGCACTTATGTATCTTGCAGTTGTATTCAGCGGTCTTGTTAGCTTAATTGACACTATTCTTATGACTAGTGCTACTATTTCAAGCAATGACTTCCATGACACTGCAAAGGCAAATAATCCAATGCGTTGGGGCTTTGTTGCTATGTTTATCTTAGCTGCTATTGGTATTGCTATGGCAAATATTCCTGGTCTTGATATTGGAACATTCTTTATGTTCGGCAAGGCTATTGGATTGTCACTTGCTGGCAATTATGTAATTGCGCTTATGGCTCGTAACTTTATTACAAAATATGGTTTCTATGCAGGTGCCTTTGTTGGTATTTGCATTGGTAGCCCAATATATGTTTATGGATTGCTATTTGGTGGCGGACCTGTTGTAATGGCTATTGGCACGGGTGTGCAAGTTATTGGCAGTGCGCTTGCTAACGGTGTTGTAAGTTATCTTACTGCGCCAAAGCAAAGCCAAGCGGTAGTGGCATGAATAAGAAGATACTCATAATGGGCTTGCCAGGGTCGGGTAAAACCACTCTGGCGAAAGCCTTAGCACCAAAATTAAAAGCAGTTCATTGGAACGCAGATGCTGTTCGTGCAAACATTAACAGTCATCTTGGGTTTAGTGAAGCGGATCGCATAGAACAAGCCAGACGAATGGGTTGGCTATGCGACCAAGTTACAGCAGCAGGTTCATGGGTGATAGCCGACTTCGTTTGTCCCACACCAGCCACTCGTGCAGCCTTTGGACCTGCTACTGTTATTTGGGTTGATACTATTAAGGAAGGGCGGTTTGAAGACACAAACAAATTGTTTGTTCCGCCAGAACCAGGTAGTTATTACTTTCGTGTAGATACACAAGATGCTCTTTTTTGGTCAAAGTATATCATGGAAGAACTTGATTTCGATACACATCCAACTTGGATTAAAGCAATGTTTAAAGGATTAAAACACGGATGACATGGAACAATCAAGCACCTACGGTGCAAATGTTAGGACGATGGCAACCTTGGCATGATGGACATCTTGCACTATTCAAGAGAGCACATGCCAAAACAGGTCAAGTCATGATTATGGTTCGTGATGTTGGCGGAACTGATAACAATCCTTTTGATTATAATTTTGTTAAAGAACGTATCATCAAAGAATTAGAAGCAAAAGGTTTTAAATTTAACCATGACTTTCTTGTAAATCTTGTTCCTAATATTGTAAACATTACATATGGTCGTGATGTTGGATATAAAATTGAACAAGAAGTTTTTGATGAAGAAACACATGCTATCAGTGCAACCAAGATTCGTAAAGAAATGGGTTTAGGTTGAAATATATTTTTGTAGCAGGTGCACCAGGCAGCAAATGGAGTAGTGTAGTAAAAAATATATACTACTCCCCTTCAATTGATACGAGTGATTATAGCGATGATAGAACTTATTATCACGATGCTAGCGGCACCAATCAGCTTATGCATCTTGGCGTTTATTTTGATCCAGGTATGGAGTTTGGTAATAAAATCAATATTATGGAATTCTTAAGTAAGGATACGTTAGAAGAGGAATTTGATCGTCCGTTTAGTGGTGAGGGAGTTCGCATCATTAAAAGTCACGTATTTTGCCATCATCTTGATTTCATTCGCAAGACTTGGCCTGATTGCCCAATTATATGTGTTGAACGTGACAACGACGCTTGTTTGGGCTGGTGGGTTCGTTGCGGACACTTTGACATAACTTATCCTAGTTATGGTGGATATTATAAGAATTTGCGTGATATGAGTTCGCACATTGATAAACAAAATGCAGATTTGAAGAAGTTTGTAAAAAATAATCAATCATCAATGATGTATGACAATATTGAATTATGTGAAAAATTAGGTATTGCTACGCCATTTAAATTGAATATTCAAAATTATGAATTGAGTGATATCAAGGTTTATTTGAACCAAAGCGTAGCATAAAGATATTCACATCTTCACTACTATTAAAAAGCAGCGACCAATAAGGATCGCCGCTATTGAATCTATAATTTAATGAATAATTGTGGGAAAAACACTTATCACACCATTCTTTTAGCGGTTGTTGTATTGTTTCTTTTAAAAAGTCTGTGCTAAGTGGCGGTAGAAAAACTGTTCCAAAAAGATTTGGATATATTTTAACAAGATATTTGTCTGGGGCAAGAGAGGTTACAGAACCTATTTCTATATCATCTATGGTTGGACTCATTTATACTGTTTTTTTATTTGTTCAACCCGTAGTGACATATATTCTAATAGTGTTTGCCTAAGACTGTCTGGCATTTCATGCTTTTCATTTTTTAATTCATTGATAATGATATAAGTGAAAGCAAACTCAATCATCTTGGCAATTGAATAACTCATATGATATTTATTACGATTTTATGACTGTAGAAAAAATATTGGAGCGGACGATGGGATTCGAACCCACGACATCCTGCTTGGAAGGCAGGAACTCTACCACTGAGTTACATCCGCTCATTATTAACTATAGTATTTAATTTCAGTCAGAGAAGTGCAAAATAAATATTCATATGCCAATCAAAAAAGAAATTTTAAAAGAATTACGCAAAGATAAAATTTTTCTAAAATATGATAATACAAAAAATGATAATGATAGTCGTTATGGTATACCTATTACTGAAAAATTTCCAACAGGCTATAACGATTATGAAGAATACAAAGCAGATTATCATCTGGCAACTGTAGCAGCTTTACCAATGGCATGTGGCAGATTATTAGGACAAGCAATATCTTCTCATCCAAAACACGGCGGAGAAGAATTCATGAATATAATTATAGAAAATTTCAAAAAAAATTATAGTCGTTGGAATACATATCAAAATTTTAATAAAAATTATGATAAAGTATTGTATCTACACAGCAGAGATATTGATTTAGAAACTGTTTGCGATATAAATCCACTTATTCTAGTAGATTATACTGCAACCCCCGAAGAAATACATTTTCTCCAAGAACGTGCAAAATACTTGACATTAAATATGATGAGTTTGCATCCTACATATACAAATCTACAAATAAAATATCATAGATATGTTAAGCAATTTGTTAAAGAAAATCATAAAAATTATTATCTATTTCCGTTAACGGCTTTTTTAAAATCGGAAGATTTTGTAAAAGAAGTTAATAAACTTTTTACATTTTTAAACTTAGAAGATATGCCTATAGAAAATTTAAAAAAACTATTCAAAGAATGGCAAAAGACAAATATTAAGTTTAAGGTTTTTGTTGAAAAAGTAGTTGAAGATATAGAAAATTCTGATGATATAACAGATGATATATAACTTATTCTGTTTAATGATGTATAAGGTCAGTGATATTCACATCAAGAAATAACCACTTGATTAAAAGCACAAACCATAAACATTTTATTACAAAGTCAAACGCACGGTCAAAAATTTTAAAGTTCCTATACATCACTTTACTTTCTATGTTGGCGGAGGTACAAGGAATCGAACCATCAACCTTGCGGTGGCAGAGTTTTCAAGACTCTTTGAGCACCTTGCTCGCATACCTCCGTATTATGGTGCTCTCACCTAGAATCGAACTAGGGATTAATGCTTACTAGGCAATTGTTATACCATTTAACTATAAGAGC
>Ga0164296_1006378_pt1 | contig 10014 bp, 5 predicted proteins | sample GEODES057metaG_FD_113533 | JGI IMG/M metagenome (GOLD analysis project Ga0164296, IMG submission 113533) | Dystrophic lake water microbial communities from Trout Bog Lake, Wisconsin, USA - GEODES057 metaG | ecosystem: Environmental > Aquatic > Freshwater > Lake | place: USA: Trout Bog Lake... | reverse complement strand
GGATTGATGCTTAATGCCTGCATCACCTTGGGAGAGATGCTGAATAAGCCAAGAGGTATGCTCATGAGTTGAGCCGCTTGGGGCTGAATCAAAGGTTTACCAAAGTAAAAGGCCAAGCCCGTCCCAAGCAGCATGAGTCCTATTCCCATGGCAATGTCATTGACTCTGGGCATAGAACACAGTAACCCATGTATGGCACCCAACAAAGCGCCAGCTATTGCAGCGGCCAAAACGCCTACCCAAGCTGAACCACTCCAAAGCGAGCCAGCAAAACCGGCCATGGCTGAGAAAACAAGCACCCCCTCGAGCCCCAAATTGATCCGCCCAGATTTCTCTGTAATGCATTCGCCCAGGCTCACAAAGAGAAAAGGTGTGCCCACTCGAATGGCGCCTCCCAACATGGCCAGCAAAATATCGGGCAGCATATCGATATTCATAAATAGGGCTCCTTGTGATTCATTAAGCAGCTTTTGGGTTGACAATGGACCTGGACTGAAACCACACCCCAAGACGACCTCGGGCAGCATCAGAGGCCAAGGTGATCACCAGCACAAAACCCAAAAGCACATGTACCGACGCGTCAGGCATGCCCAAGTGACGCTGCAACATACTGCCAGCGGCAGCAAATCCACCCAAGAGCAAGGCAACGGGCAATATAGCCAAGGGTTGATGTCTGGAAACAAAGCTCACCAAAATGCCGGTATAGCCCAAACCCTCAATGAGAGATGCATTGGCTGCGGTATGAACGGCGGCAACTTGAATGCCCCCTGCTAAACCTGCGCACCCTCCTCCCAACCCACAAGCCATAACAACCAAACGATTAACAGGCAAACCCACTAATTTCGCAGTTCGTGCGTTTCCCCCAACCACTCGAGTCGCAAAACCACTGGTCGTTAAAAAGAGCCAAACAAAGGCCAATATGCATATTAAGACGCCCCAAACCAATCCCCAGTGGATGTCGTAATCCAAGATGCTGCCAATTAGAATCGATGGTTCTAAGGGCTTGGTAGAGGGTTTGTTCAGACTTGCTGGGTCGCGCAACACATCTTCAACGATAAATTTAAATAAGTTGATGGCGATGTAACCCAGAAGCAAACTACTGATGGTCTCGTTCACACCTCTGTACTGTCGCAAAAAACCTACCAACGCTATCCATGCCCCTCCGGCGAGCGCAGAGGCCAAGAGGATAAAAAATGAACCTAATATGCCTTGAGGTAATGGAACAAAGACTGGGAGAGCAGCACAAGCAAGTCCCCCAACTACCAGGGCCCCTTCTCCACCAATCACAATCAAACCGGCTTGAGCAGGTATCGCAACACAAAGCGCCGTGAGAAGCAAAGGAGCAGCACGTTGCAGTGAATTTTGTAAGGAAAATGCATCACCAAAGGCACCTTTCAAGAGCAAAGACCAAACCTGCAACGGATGATAGCCACCGAGTTTTGCAAAAAGTCCAAAGAGAAGTAACCCAGAAAGCACAGAAATCAAGGGCAGAGCTAATCCTTCAAATACCGAGATCCAAAAGAATTTCACTGTGTTCCTTCGAGTTAATGATTTTTAAATTCAATATCCAAGAGAAATCCCCACCGCCTCATGAAAAAGCGGTCGGGACCCATAAACAAATGACCCGAGATTGAAACGGAGTGTATTGCGAGGCGAAGATCTTAGATCTTGCCAATCACACCCTCGACCAAATAGCCCATGCTCTCCAAATCAATGTCGGTTTGCTTATAGATCTTTCCCTTGGGGATGACAATTTTTCCAGAGTTATCTTTCAACTCGCCAGCGAAAATGTCAAACTTATCGGCAATCATGAGGGCCTTGATTTCGTCTGCTTTTTTCTTGGCTGCTGCAGTGACTGTGGGACCATAAGCTGAGGTCTTTACAAAACCTTCCTTTAATCCACCTCGAACAAAATTTGGATGAGGTTTGCCAGCGCGTGCAGCATCAATGATGATCTTGTAAGGTGTTGACCAGTTCCATTCAGCACCCGTGAGATAGGCTTGTGGAGCCAACTTGGATTGATTGGCGTGGTAACCGCAAACCATAGCTCCCCTCTTGGCTGCAGTTTCCACGATGACTTTGGGGCCATCCACGTGCATTGTGAACACATCGACACCTTGATCAGCCAAACTGTTGGTGGCCTCTGCCTCTTTGACAGGCATGGACCAATCACCCGTAAAGATAACCGTTGTTGTAATCTTTGGATCCACAGAACGAGCACCCATGGTGAAAGCGTTGATATTTCTCAAGACCTGAGGAATGGGCTTGGCCGCAATAAAACCGAGCTTTTTGGTTTTGGACATGTAGCCCGCAATCAAACCATTCAAATACTGGCACTCATCAATGTAACCAAAGAAGCTACCCGCATTGGAGGGGTGTTTTCCTGCTGTCCATAACCCACCACAGTGAGCAAATCGAACCCCAGGATTTTTTCCAGCCAACGCAAGGACATGAGGATCAAAGTAACCATAAGAAGTTGGAAATAAAAGTGAGGCACCATCTTGACTGATCATACCTTGCATGGTTTTTTGAACCGCTTGGGTCTCAGGCACGTTTTCCTCTTCCACCACTTTTACACCAGGTAAACCCTTCACAATGGCTGCAGCCTCAGCGTGAGACAGGTTGTAGCCATAGTCATCCCTAGGACCCACGAAGAAAAAACCAATAGTGAGGAGCGCATCTGCTGCGTAAGAATTCAAAGCCATCGAGGCTGCACTCGCTCCAAGTGTGAGCCCTCCAGCCAATTGAATCAATTGACGACGATTAAGTTGCTGATTGTCCATGAGAGTCCTTTGAATAAAAAACATTGATTGAGTAGTTCCAAATGAACCAATCTTGGTAATATAGATGTGTTCATTCATGTATACATGCAATTGACATGCCCGGATTGATTAGTATTACGAATCAAAGACTTAGCTAGCTGAGCCAGTCAATGCTGAATCAAAATTCACCGAAAAAGTGCATGGAAAAATATCTAATAAGTCGCAAGCACCAAATAAGAGCTCTCATGGCCCAATTTGAAAATGCCTCACTGTTAAGTCCGGCATATTGAATTTAAGATAACAAAAGACATTCAATATTTGGTCTCCACTTGAAAAAGAAGAGTTGCATTAGAAAGAGTGTTATGACTGATAACGCATCAACTTTAGGCCAGTGAAATTGCAAAAGCATTTAGGACCAAGGCTCACAAAGGAAGATACATAGTTTTAATGTGTGAACATATCTGGCCTGGCGTGGTCAGCCCAATGTCAAGCTTGTATCTTGCGATGTAATGCAAAGCGCGTCTTTAGTGCCTGAGTCGATAAGGCTGTCCCACGATGTATGGGTGATGAGCGAGGCCCATTACCAAACATTATGGTGCGTTTGTTAGGCGCGTTTGATCAAGAATTTCATCAATCTGATCAATGATCATTTGAGAAAAATCATCCCCACCCATTTGTCTATTACAGCTTTAGAAAATACAGCTTTAGAAAAAACGGTCTAAAAGCTTCCTGCTATGACGGTCTAGTTTAGGCAGATCTTTAATCAAATACTGGACACCGTATTTATCGCTGACGATAAGGGTTTTGGATGAAAGCCTTCTTATGTCCTCCTCCCCCTTCAGTTCAAGCTCTGTGCGCCCCCTCGAGGTCTGAATGGTCCATGTACTGGGTGATATAAATCCACTCACACGCTCTAACTTTAAAATCTCCGGCATAAACTCCCGCTCGCCTATCGCTTGTAGCACGCAGTCCCTTTGTGCCTGGCTTAATTGCTCTAAGTCCTCAATCCAAACCAGTTCATGGCCCTGGAGACTCAAAATTGAGATCCCATGGCTGGGGGCCTCAATTGGGAACGCTCTCACCACGATAACCTCTGGCAAATGACTCAAGGACTGAAGTTCCTGGGAGTTGTTCCTTAACACCCAACGCCCCAGCGCGTTCCTAAGCAGTTGGAACGGCATTTCACCGTTTTTTTGTTCTCCTTCACTCTTCAAAGGCTTCACCTTGGGTCTCCTTCAGATTCCTTTGTGGGGATGGTCTCAAAAACCGCCCGCTCATTTTCCGCCTGTCTGGCCTGAGCCTCATAAAGTCTCCAGTAAGCGCCCTTTTGAGATAACAACTCATCATGCCCGCCAATTTCAACTATTTGGCCCGCCTCCATAACGACCAGCCGGTCGGCTTTGCGCAGGGTAGAAAGTCGGTGAGCAATAGCGATGGTGGTTCTACCTTTGACCAAATTATCTAAGGCTTTTTGAATCTCTTGTTCGGTCTCGGTATCAACCGAGGATGTGGCCTCATCCATGATTAATATTTTAGGATTGATCAACAAAGCTCTTGCAATTGATATGCGTTGGCGCTCTCCACCGGATAAGCCCTGACCTCTCTCGCCTACAAGGGAGTTGTACCCTTGGGGCAGACGAAGGATAAATTCGTGCGCGTGAGCTGCCCGGGCCGCGCTCACAATCTCCTCTCGGGTGGCACCGGGACGTCCGTAAGCAATGTTTTCAGCAATCGTGCCAAAAAATAAAAACGGCTCTTGTAAAACCAGCCCAATGTGAGACCTGTACTCTGCTAGCGTTAAGTCTCGTATATCAATACCGTCTAATTTGATAGAACCCTCTGATAGGTCGTAAAAGCGGCAAATCAAATTAACCATTGTGGACTTACCCGACCCGCTTTGGCCCACTAAACCAATCATCTCACCTGGCCTAATAAGAATAGATAAATCCTTTATCACGGCTCTATTTCCGTAGCGAAAGCCAGCGTGTTCGATCTTAATCTCCCCTATCACCTCCCCCAAGTGAAGCGGGCGCACAGGCTCTGGAACGCTGGAGACGTGGTCAAGTATCTCAAAGATCCTTTTTGCCCCAGCGGCCGCTTTTTGGGTGTTGGAGACGATACGACTCATCGAATCCAATCTGTTATAAAAGCGGCTTATGTAAGCTAAAAATGCAGTCAGCACTCCCACAGTAATATCGTGATGAGCGACTTGCCAAATTCCAAAAGCCCAAACCACCAATAACCCAACCTCGGTCATGAGTGTGACCGTTGGGGAGAACAAGGACCATAGAAAATTGATGCGGTCATTCATGTTGAGATTGAGTCGATTGGCCTCTCTAAAACGAGAGGTTTCTCGGTCCTCTTGAGCAAATGCTTTAACCACTCTGATACCCGGTATGGTGTCAGCCAATACGTTGGTCAACTCGGACCAAACACGATCAATTTTCTCAAAGCCCGTCCTTAGCCTATCCCTTACAACGTGGATCAGCCAAGCGATAAAAGGCAGGGGTACCAATGTAGCTAAGGCCAGCCAAGGATCGATTGCGACCAAGATGAAGGCTGTCATCATAATCATCAAAACGTCAGTTGCAAAGTCCAGCAAGTGAAGCGACAAAAATACACACAACCGGTCAGTCTCACTGCCAATTCTGCTCATCAAGTCACCCGTGCGCCTTCCCCCGAAATACTCAAGTGAGAGTTTGAGTAAGTGCTCGTACGCACTTGTCCTCAAATCGGCTCCGATTCTCTCGGACACCAAAGCCAAGATATAAGTCTTAGCCCATCCAAGCCCCCATGCCAAAAGTGCTGAGCCAAATAAGCCTGCCAAGTAAAGAGATACTTTATCGATATCAATTTGTTGCCCATTTTGAAACGGAATCAACACATCATCCATTAAGGGCATTGTCAGGTAGGGCGGCACAAGCGTGGCAGCCGTAGCGGCGAGAGTTAATAAAAAACCGCTTAACAACTGACCCTGATAGGGTCTTGCAAATCGCCAAAGCCGAAAAAGGCTCCAGGAAACTTGTTGCTCTGTCTGCCCAGTGCAAGTTGAGCACTCCCCCCTAAAGTCTAAGGGACCTGAGCAAGTCAAACACGCGGACGGACTTTCTACCTCGAGATGGTTATGCTCAAGAAACGAGTCTTTTCGGTTTAGTGAAGGGGCAGTGTCATTAAAGCTCTTGCAAACTCGGTTGACCACCTGCGCAAAACCAGCCCCCTCTTGTTGGTATTTTAGGGTGTAGCGCCAATGACATAAGCGTTCATTAGCGGCCAAGACTTCTAGGTTACCGACCCCTGCAAAATCGAAATAATTAACCCTAACGTCCCTATGCAGGTCCAGTAATTGGGTAATCACAGGCGTATCCTGCTTGTTCTCAATTGCTATCAGGCGAGACTGGGTACAGATTAAAATGCCCGAGTTAAAATTTAAATTTGTATCCAAGTCAACCTGCATCCAGCCTAGAACGTTTTCTGAGGGTAAGATGTTCGGCAAAACCACTGATTCCCAGTTTTTGGGCATAGAGGTCGGAGAAAAACCTAAAGATTGAGGGATCATTCGAACTTGGTAGATAAAACTAAACAGACGGCGAAACAAGGACTAAATTTTATGAAACCGAACTTGTTTCTTAAAAGGAGTGTACTGGCGCAGTTTAAATCAGATGCTCTCCTTAAACTCAATCATTTCATTGTAGCCATGTCGCTCATTAAAACTTGTTCATGCACTTCGCATTCGATTAATTAACGGCATTTTTCACTCCCAAACCGAAACTTTCACCCATGCTATTTAAAGATATCGAATTTTTGCAAATGCGCTACTTGCGCGGACCTAATTTTTGGACCTATAGACCTGTGATTGAAGCGTGGGTCGATATCGGCGAATTAGAGCAATACCCCTCAGACAAGATAGCGGGTTTTGCAAATCGTTTAGAGCAGTGGCTTCCCGGACTGATTGAGCACAGGTGTGGGGTGGGTGAAAGAGGTGGTTTCGTTCAACGCCTAAAGACCGGAACTTGGCCCGCACACATCATGGAGCACGTTGCCATCGAACTTCAAACCCTAGCTGGCATGGCAGTCGGTTTTGGCAAGGCTAGGGAAACAAGCACACCTGGTGTTTACAAAGTGGTTATCCGCACCCGCCAAGAGCAGGTGGGACGCACCAGTTTGAGTGCGGCCAAGGAATTGGTGATGGCTGCCATAAATAACCTGCCCTATGACGTGAACAACACTGTCAACATACTCAAGGCCATGGTGGACGATTTGTGCCTTGGCCCGTCCACGGCCTGTATAGTTGACGCAGCCAGTGATAGGAAAATCCCAAGCATACGCCTCACAGATGGAAATTTGGTACAGCTAGGTTACGGGGCATTACAAAGAAGAATTTGGACCGCCGAGACGGACCGTACCAGCGCGATTGCTGAGAGCATATCAAGTGACAAAGATCTGACCAAACAGTTGCTGAGCCAATGCGGTGTACCCATTCCACAGGGGCAAATCGTCCACTCACCCGAGGAGGCCTGGGAGATTGCTCAATCCATGGGTTTACCCGTGGTCATAAAACCCAAAGACGGCAATCACGGTCGAGGGGTTGCACTCGATCTAAACACGGCCCAAGAGATTAAGGCTGCCTTTGCGGTCGCTGAGGTTGAGGGAAGCGATGTCATGGTGGAGCGCTTTATCAAAGGCGAGGAACACAGGGTCTTAGTCGTTGGCAACAAAGTAGTGGCCGTTGCCAAGGGTGAAACCGCCACCATAACCGGTGACGGTACCCACACCGTTGAAGAACTCATTGAGTCACAAATCAACAGCGACCCAAGACGCGGTGAGGAAGAGGGGTTTCCTCTGGATACCATTCGACTATCAGAGCACCTGGCTGCAGTTTTGGAGCTTCAAAGGCAAGGACTTGATGCCAAAAGTGTTCCTGCAAAAGACAGGGTCGTCATCGTTCAACGAAACGGGAACATGAGCTACGACGTGACGGACTTAATCCACCCCGACGTGGAGCAAATTGCCACCCTCGCAGCTCGCGTCATCGGACTGGATATTGCTGGCATTGACCTTGTAGCTCAAGATATCTCCAAGCCGCTAGCCCCCCAAGGCGGCGCAATCGTGGAGGTCAACGCGGGGCCAGGTTTACTAATGCACATCAAGCCCGCAGTAGGCAAGCCCCGCCCCGTTGGGCGAGCCATAGTGGATCATCTCTTTGCTCAAAGCGACAGCGGACGAATCCCCTTGGTAGGTATCTCAGGTAATCAGCAGACCTGCATCCTCGCCAAGTTAGTGACTTGGTTGCTTCACCTGTCTGGGCGTCGAACGGGTCTTGCCTGCAGTGATGGCTTATATATGGATCAAAGACAGGTTCAGCAAGTAGATGCAAGAAACTTTGACCTCTCCGAGAGGATCCTGATCAACAGAGCCTTGGACGCGGCCGTATTTGAGACCACCGCGCTTCAAATTCTGAACGAAGGACTTCCCTACGACCGCTGCCAAGTGGGTGTGCTGACCAACCTTCCCCAAGACGAGGGTCTAAGCGCTCACGACATCAAAAGCGATGAACAACTCCTGGCCGTTATAAGGACTCAAATAGATTTAGTTCTACCCACGGGGGTTGGCGTAATCAATGCAGATGAAGACAATATCACCGCTTTAGCTGAGCTTTGTGACGGAGAGGTGATCTTTTATGCAAACTCCTTGCCGAACCGAGTGTTAGAGAAACATTTAGCTGATGGCAAGAGAGGCGTTTACTGCAAAGATGGACACGTGGTCATGGCCAGAGGCGATCAAGAGACTTTGTTATTCCCAGTCGACTTTAAACCCATCTCCCGCCTCATCAAAGATGAGGGACTTGAGATGTCCACCCTTTTGGCCTCTGTAGCTACGGGATGGGCACTGGATATCGCACCCCTGTTGATCCGGGCGGGACTGAAAAATTTTGGACAACAAGCAAACGCATCTGCTAGTCATCTGCCTGTAAAAACTTCGCAAAACAAAAAATCAACAAAATAACAAGGGTGAATTCTTAATGGATGTATCACGTATAAGGGCTCTTCGGGGACCCAATTTATGGACCCGTAACACAGCCGTTGAGGCGCTCGTTAGGTGTGATAGTCCAGAGGAAAAAGATCTATCAGCGGATCCGCACTTTGAGATGAAGCTGAGAAGTCTTTTTCCTGGCATTGGTCCCTTGAGAACGGATCAAAAAAATAAAGTCACTGTCGCACATGTCCTAGAGTCTGCTGCTTTGCATCTGCAAATTGAAGCGGGTTGCCCAGTGACTTTTAGTCGCACGACGAAAACTCCTGAAGACGACTTTTACCAAGTCGCAGTGGAGTACTCGGTCGAAGAGGTTGGTAAATTGGCATTAACTTTTGCCATCGATTTATGCACCTGCGCGGTCAAGGGCACAGACTTCGATCTTGATCATGCACTGCAAGAGCTCAGTGAGTTGGATGAAAATCTACGACTTGGCCCCTCCACCAATTCGATCGTCCAAGCGGCTCTCTCAAGGGGGATCCCATACAGGCGGTTGAATGACGAGAGTTTGGTGCTTTTTGGATGGGGGAGTCAACAACGAAAAATACAAGCCGCAGAAATGGACTCAACAAGTGCGATTGCGGAGTCGATTGCGCAGGACAAGGAGCTGACCAAAAAACTCCTCCACGCTGCAGGCGTACCGGTCCCTTTAGGGCGCCCCGTTTTGGACCCACAGGACGCTTGGTACGCGGCTCAAGAGATTGGCCTACCCGTTGTCATCAAACCCAGGGACGGTAACCAGGGAAAGGGGGTAGCAGTCAACTTAAAAACCAAAGAGGAGGTCATGCAAGGGTTTACCAACGCGTCTCAGTTCTCGGATGAGATACTACTTGAGAGCTATTTGCACGGCAGCGACTATAGATTGTTGGTGGTTGGAAACCGGCTCATTGCTGCAGCCAGACGCGAGCCCCCAACCGTGATCGGTGATGGAAAGAGCTCCATTTTCGAGCTCGTCGAAAAAGTCAACTCTGATCCCAAGCGCGGCGACGGGCATGCCACTTCTTTGACGAAAATAAAGTTTGACGATATCGCTAAAGCCAGATTAAAAGAGCAAGGATTTGACGCAAACAGCGTTCCCGCCAAAGGCACGAGAGTGAGTCTGCGAAACAATGCTAATTTATCCACTGGCGGCACGGCAACCGATGTAACGGATGACGTGCATCCAGAGGTGGCTGCACGCGCCATTTCAGCGGCACAAACTGTTGGCTTAGATATTTGCGGT
>Ga0164296_1006376_pt1 | contig 10014 bp, 6 predicted proteins | sample GEODES057metaG_FD_113533 | JGI IMG/M metagenome (GOLD analysis project Ga0164296, IMG submission 113533) | Dystrophic lake water microbial communities from Trout Bog Lake, Wisconsin, USA - GEODES057 metaG | ecosystem: Environmental > Aquatic > Freshwater > Lake | place: USA: Trout Bog Lake... | reverse complement strand
CTTCAGGTGCTTCAGGTGCTTTAGTAGCCATTGCTCGGGTTGCTAAGTTTGGCAGCCTAGTGGGAGTTTTGACTGGGGTACTTTTTTTCGCACCCGCGGCATGGATGAGTGCAGGAGTTGAGAGATTAAGCAATCATAAGTTGACACTCATCCAAGCGAAAGGCACGCTTTGGCAAGGCTCAGGTGTACTCTTGATCAAAGGCGTTGGAGGTAGTTTTGAGCCCTCAAGGTTTAAGGCAAATGGTGAGGCAGACCAAAGATCCCTAGCGATCACGAGAGCCATCCCCCAAAGCCCAGATTTGTATATTTCTTCTCCCTTTCATTGGCAGATGGGCTGGTTTTGGGGGAGTTCCCAAAGGGGCTCTGCGACGACACTAGATTACTTAAATTCTGTCTCCCTAATTTCCTTATCGATTGAAAATATTTGTTGTCTTCAGTCTGCACTTGTGTTGCACTACCGTCCCTCATGGTCTGATATCAGCAGTCTGGGATTTAGCTTTCAAATTGAAGACTCAAATATCAACCTACCTGCCCAGTGGTTAACGGCTTTGGGTGCGCCTTGGAACACAGTGGATCCTAAGGGACTCATGTATTTACAAACACAAAATGCAAGATTTACAAGTTACCCATTTTCAGAAAAAGGAAAAGTATTTCGCGGGGTTGCGGAACTGACAATCAAAGATTTATCTTCGCAACTGTCCACCCTAGCCCCCCTTGGTACCTACAGGGTGACTATCTCAGATCAAAATTTATCCACTCCCACTCAGTCGAACACCTTGATAAGCCCTTCTTTGCACCTTAGTTTGCAGACATTAGAGGGTCGCCTTGAGCTGAGTGGAGAGGGGGAGTGGAAGAATAAACACTTATATTTCAACGGCTTAGCTAAAGCACAAGCAGGATTCGAGGCGGCTTTGGCAAATTTACTTGGGGTCTTAGGCCCCAGGCACGATAATACGGCAACTCTTCAAATTGGTTAGCAAAATGAATCTACCCGCCCAATTGCACTTTGAGGTCTTAGACCCCTATTTCAATCCAAGTATTAAGGACTTGAGGATGGTACGGAGCAACTTAAAACTCTCAAGGATTTCTTGTGCTCTTGGTATTGCCTTTTTGGGTTTTACTTTGCTAGCTCAAAGCTCGTATGCTCTTGACGCTAACCCAGGTTCAAAACCTCAAACTAAAGGCCCGAGCAATTTATCAAAAAGCAGTGAGGAACTCATCACTCTTAATTTCGTAAATGCAGATATCGAAGCCGTTGCAAGAACCCTCTCCACTTTGAGTGGACGCAATTTGGTGGTAGATCCAAGAGTTAAGGGAACCATCTCACTGAGCGCAGAAAAGCCTGTTACTGCAAGCGCTGCTTGGAATCAATTCCTATCGGCTCTTAGACTACAAAGTTTCAGTGTCATTGAGTCAAGTGGGCTTTACAAAATAGTGCCCGAGGCAGAGGCCAAACTCCAGGGGGGTGTGAGTACGGTTGTGCCCTCCTCAAGTTTGTCTAATTCTGGTGCCCCTAGTAGCGGTCAAGTCATGACCCAGATCTTCAATATCCAGCACGAGAACGCTAATAATTTGGTGACTGTTCTCAGACCCTTGATCAGCCCCAACAACACAATCAATGTGAGTCCGGGTACCAATTCCTTGGTTGTCACGGATTACACAGAGAATTTGCAAAGAATTGGCAAAATTATCCAAACCTTAGATGTCTCTAACGCCAGCGATGTGGAGATCATTCAACTCAACCATGCAATCGCATCTGACCTTGCGGTATTGGTGGCTAAGTTGATTGATGTGACCCCCTCAAGTGCAGGAGTCAACAACGGACAAGCTCAAACGGGTGACTCAGCCTATAAGACCACTATCTTAGCTGAGCCCAGAAGTAATTCACTCATCCTTCGCGCCGCCAACTCTGCGAGGTTGTTACAGGCCAGGCTTTTAATTGAAAAGCTAGACCGTCCTAGCAGCGAACTTGCGGCCGGCAACATACACGTTGTATATCTTAAAAATGCAGATGCTTCCAAACTAGCAGTAACTCTAAGGGCAGCGCTCGCAGCTGATGTTAGGAGCTCAACATCCGGTGCGGGTGCAACACAAGTAGCACAGGCACCTTCTGCACCGCCCTCTAATCCCTCCAATCCTTACGGCTCTGGAATGGGAACAGGTTCAACGGCTGCAGCACCCTCGTTGGGCGGTTTTAACGCAAGTAACGCATCTATAACGGGGGGACAAATACAGGCCGATACATCTACCAATTCTTTGATCATTACGGCCCCTGAACCTCAGTTCAGACAGTTGAAAGAGGTTATTGATAAATTAGATTCACGCCGGGCACAGGTCATGGTGGAGAGTTTGATTGCTGAGATTGATACCAGCAAAATAGCGCAGTTCGGTATCCAATGGCAAAACGTCATGGGACAAGCGGGAGGCAACGTTGGGGTCATTGGAACCAATTTTGGTTCTGGTGGATCTAATCTTTTGTCACTCTCAACATCCGCTGCCAATCCGGCTACAGCCACATCCGGACTGCCTTTGCCGGGTGTGGGAATGAATTTGGCAACTGCAAGGGATATCAACGGTAAGTATGTACTAAGCTCACTGGCCAACTTCCTGCAACAAGACGGCTTAACCAATGTATTGTCAACACCAACACTGCTGACACTTGATAATGAGGAAGCGAAAATAGTGGTGGGCCAAAACGTCCCCTTTGCGACCGGGCAATACACGAACAGCAACACAGCCAATGGATCGGTCACGCCCTTTACGACCTTTGATCGCAAAGATGTGGGTATTACGCTTCGGGTGAAGCCACAAATTAGTGAGACAGGCTCGGTGAAACTTGTCATATTCCAAGAAGTTTCAAGTATTGATGCAACTACTTCTGCGGCTGGGTTGGTGACCAATAAAAGATCCATTGAGTCAAGTGTTATCGTAGAGGACGGCTCTATCGTGGTACTGGGTGGACTGCTCTCAGATACTTACTCAAACACCAGAGGCCAAGTACCGGGACTGGCTGATGTTCCATTTATTGGCAACTTCTTTAAAAATGAATCTAGGAACAGAACTAAAACTAATTTAATGGTGTTTCTAAGACCGGTGGTTCTAAGAGATGCAAAGAGCACTGAGATACTCTCTAGTGGACGCTACTTAGGTATGATGAATGAGCAAAAGTCACTGGATACGAAGCCCTTAAATGAGGCATCATTTGTTTTGCCTGCCAATGATGGTCCAACTCTGCCCGAGCCCAAGGGGCCAAGCTCTGGATCTGGATCTGGTGCCGGTAAGCCGTCGTTGCTTACACCTCAAGCACCTCAAGCCCCTGCATCTCTCGCACCTAACTCTTTGACCCCTAGCTCTTCTGCGCCAACAACTCAAGGCACCAATCTGAGCAAGTAAAAAAGTATATGCGTCACCCCTTACCTTACGCATTCGCGCGTGCTCACAAACTTCTCCTTGAAATACAGGGCGATCATCTGCGCTTGTGGCACACGGACCATCCCAACCCAGCGGCCTGGGGAGAAGTGCTGAGAAAATACGAGGTCAATGAGTTTGAATATTTGGGAAGTGCTGAGCTGACCCAAAAAATCAGTTCCGTGTATGCAGGTGCCGAGTCTAGTGCTGCGACTGTGATCAACGAAGTTGAGAGCGACGCAGACCTTGCAAAAATGATGCAAGATTTACCGGCCGTGGAAGACTTACTAGAGTCCTCTAACGATGCACCGATCATTAGGATGCTTAACGCGCTCCTAACCCAAGCTGCAAGGGACGGAGCAAGTGATATACACATCGAGCCCTATGAGCGGCACTCTAGTGTGAGGTTTCGTGTTGACGGCACGCTAAGAGAGGTGGTGCAACCCCACCGCGCATTACACGCAGCGCTCATCTCTCGCCTGAAAATTATGGCTGAGTTAGATATAGCCGAAAAAAGACTACCCCAAGACGGCAGAATTTCGCTTCGCATGGGGCAACGCGCTTTAGATGTTCGTGTCTCTACTTTGCCAGGCGCACACGGGGAGCGGGCGGTACTTAGGCTACTTGATAAAAGCGAGTCTCGACTCACACTTGAGTCTCTTGGTATGCAGGGGGATACATTAGAGCGTTTGGTTCAAATGACCCAACAACCCAACGGTATTGTGTTGGTGACGGGTCCAACCGGCTCTGGGAAAACGACAACCTTGTACGCAGCGCTGCAAGGGCTAGATGCCTCGCGCTCCAACATCATGACGGTTGAGGACCCAATAGAGTATGAATTAGCAGGAGTTGGTCAAACTCAGGTCAATGTAAGAATTGATCTTACTTTCGCAAAAGCTTTGAGAGCCATTCTCAGACAAGACCCAGATGTCATCATGATTGGTGAGATCAGGGACCAAGAGACAGCTCAAATTGCAATACAGGCCTCACTTACCGGACATTTGGTACTGGCGACCCTTCATACCAATGACGCGGCTAGTGCAGTCACGCGCTTAACCGATATGGGAGTCGAGCCTTTCCTCCTAAGCTCCTCATTACTTGGTGTTTTAGCGCAACGTTTGGTTAGGAAACTTTGTACGTACTGCGCAGGCAAAGGATGCCAACATTGTGCCAACACCGGTTACAGCGGACGCACAGGTATTTATGAACTCCTTAGTGTGAGCGATAGCATCAAAGAACAGATTCACTCGCATGCGTCTGAGTCTCAGCTAAGAAACACCGCTATCTCTCAGGGTATGAAATTGATGAGAGAGGACGGAGAGCGCTTGGTCGGCCTGGGGATCACGTCGCGCGAGGAGTTGATCCGAGTGACAAGGGATTGATTAAAGACAAAACATTACCCTGCCTAGCTCATCTTAACTTACCATACCCCACACCACTGAACCTTAACTTACCTTACCTTACCTTACCTAATTTAATTTAATTTAATCCACTCCCATGCCAGCATTCTCTTATGAAGCCATCAACATTGAGGGTGAAACTCGCAAAGGGGTAATGGACGCTGAGTCAGCAAGAGCGGCTAGAAACATCCTCAGATCTCAAAACTGGATCCCCCTAAGCGTAGAACTTGTTGGGCAACGCAACCCATCTTTTGGAGCTATAGAGCTTTGGCGTAGAAAAATTTTCAGCTCTAGCGCTTTGATGATCTGGACTCGCCAACTGGCAAGTTTGGTCAGCGCGGGCTTACCCCTTGAGCGCGCCCTGACCTCTTTGGTAGATGAGGCATCAACGCCAAAAGAACGTGATTTAGTAGCCTCCTTGAGAGCAGAGGTTAACGCGGGTAATGCGTTTGGAAGTGCACTTGGTAGCCATCCAAATGAGTTCCCTGAGCTCTACATTGCCGTAATCACCTCGGGTGAGCAAACGGGTCGATTGGGAGAGGTTTTAGAGCGTTTGGCAAACGATTTAGAGCGTGCTCAGTCACTCAAAAGCAAATTACTCGCTGCCTCGCTTTACCCCGCTATTGTGAGTTTGGTAGCTTTAGCGATTGTGATATTTTTACTATCCTATGTGGTCCCTCAAGTTGCAACGGTCTTTACCAGTTCCCATCATGCACTTCCCCTTTTAACGGTTGTGATGTTAGGGATTTCTAAATTTGTTCAAGACTTTGGGTGGGTAGTTTTGCTGCTGATTTTGATTTTATTGAGTGGACTGAATTACGCATTAAGGAATACAGCTTTCAAAGAGCGCTTTGACGCCGCTTGGTTGAAACTCCCCCTGCTTGGCAAATTAAGTCTTGGATATAACAGTGCAAGATTTGCAAGCACTTTAGCGCTCTTAAGCGCTGCTGGGGTGCCGATTTTGAAGTCCCTTGAAACTGCTGCTCAAACGCTTTCAAACTCCTCACTGAAAGTTCATGCTCTTGAGGCCTTGGTGTTGGTGAGGGAGGGAGCGCCGCTTGCAAGCGCACTTGCTCAAAACTCCCGTATGCCGGGCATGCTATCTATGTTCGCAAGGTTGGGCGAGCAAACCGGGCAGCTCCCACAGATGCTTGAGAAAGCCGCTCACCACCTGGGCTCAGAGGTTGAGCGACGGGCAATGAATTTGGCAACTATTTTGGAGCCTCTCTTAATTGTGATTATGGGCGTTGTCGTGCTTTTGATTGTTTTAGCGGTGATGCTTCCAATCATCCAACTAAATCAGTGGGTGCACTGATGCAAGATACAGGCGGAGCGCACACATGCCCATAACATTAGACGGCCAACTGGTGGTTGCAATCTCATCTCGTGCGCTTTTTGATTTTGAGGAAGAAAACAGTGTTTTTGAAGAACACGATGATAGGGCCTACATGGCCCTTCAGTTGGAGCGCTTAGAGACGCCTGCGAAACCGGGTGTTGCGTTCTCACTTGTTAAAAAGTTATTGGCCTTTAACGAGCCTGACGCACAGCGTGTCGAGGTGGTGATCCTGTCTCGTAACGACCCAGTCAGCGGCATGAGGGTATTTAGATCTGCTCAGCACTACGGACTACAAATACAAAGGGGAAGTTTTACAAGGGGTCAACCCCCTTGGAGATACTTAAAGCCATTAAATGCAAATCTGTTCTTATCAACACACCTAAGCGATGTGCGTGCGGCCCTCAATGCAGGCGTCCCAGCAGCTCAAGTCTACCCACACTCTGCGCACGCCTCTTTGGCACATCCCAGTGAGGTACGAATCGCGTTTGACGGAGACGCAGTTCTTTTCTCCGACGAGGCTGAGCAGGTCTTTCAATCACAAGGGTTGAGTGCCTTTCAAAAACACGAAAAAGAGATGGCCAGCAAGCCCTTGTCGGCCGGGCCCTTTAAACCTTTACTCTCCGCGCTGCACAGACTCCAGCAAGAGGGAACGCCTAATATGCGTATCCGAACTGCGTTGGTGACTGCGAGAAGTGCCCCTGCTCATGAAAGAGCGATCAGAACACTGATGAACTGGAATGTTCAGGTGGACGAAGCTATGTTTTTAGGAGGATTATCAAAAGGGGAATTCTTACTTGAATTCGAGCCTGATTTCTTCTTTGATGATCAAACAGGGCACATTGAGTCTGCATCCCTTCATGTTCCTGCTGGTCACGTGGCGCAAGGTATTACGAATCCAGATTAATGAATACATATTAAGGAATACAAATTAAGGAATTCAGAGGATGGAAATCGGTCTACACCGATCTCTAATTGAGAATATTAAAGTTTAAATTGACTATTTATGATTTAAATCTACGGGATGAATGACTTCTGAGACCATCTCAACTTTACGTCCCTCTCGCCTTGCAATCCAAATCGTAGAGCAAAGTATCACGCAGGCTCCTAAAATCGTAAAGTGACTTGGAATATCTGAAAATACCAAAAAGCCTGCTAGCGAGGACCAAATTAAATCTAAAAAGCGAAGAGATTGGGTAGCTGAAATATCGGCCGCTTTAAAACCTCTTGTTAAGCAGTAATGGCCTGTAGAGCCTAATACACCCGCGGCTGCAAATCCAACCCACTGCATAAACGTGGGGGTTTGCCAAACCATACAAGCAAAAGGCAAGCTAAAAATACTAACCGTTATGGCTTGCCAAAACACAATCACCCCTGGCGTCTCGTATTTGGTAAGTGATTTAGTGATTAAAAATGAGGCTGCAAATACAGGCGAAGATGAGAACATCAGTAACGTATACCATCCACCTGTTCCCGTTAACTTGGGGGCAACGATGATAACCACTCCCAAGAGCCCCATCAGGGCTGCGATCCAGCGGTCTCTTCGCATCGGTTCCCCCAAAAACCAAGACGCGCCAAGCATGATAAATATGGGTCCTGAAAAGCCAATTGCGGTCATATCGGCCAGCGAGATTTTAGGCAGTGCTGCAAACCATAACCAAAGACCTATGGAGTGAACACCGCCCCGCCAAAATTGCCCCTTGATATCAACGGGAATATACGTTCTCCAACCCTCACGCATAAGTAAAGGGATCATGACGATAAAACCCGCAAAATACCTCAAAAATTGGGACTCTAAGCCATCTAGGGTGAGGGTAATACTCCTGATCACTGTGTTCAAACAGGTAAAGAGAATTCCACTCAACGCAACCCACAACATTCCTTTCCAAACGGGTGGAAGAGCCCGCCCTTTGCTGGTCACGCGGCCAAAGCCTCGACCGACTTTACCTGAGAGCCGTCGACTCATTTTGCGAGCCGTGATTTGACCCACTTTTCGGATTAACTTTTTTCTCTCACCCGGATTTGAACTCTTCAATTGGGGATGAGATTTTTTTAAATTAGGCACAAAAAATTAGAAATTTGTTAACGTTCTCAACGATGTCCATGAAATTAGTAAACTCTAACCACAACACCAGTTATATCACTCTTTATGAGCTCCTCGACCTTGCTTGCGACCCAATCCGGGTCAAGCAAATCGGATAAATCATCACTCTGGGTAAAGTTTTTCGCTCTCATTGGCGTATCAGTTCTAGACGGGGCGATACAGTTGACACGAATACCGTCATTTTGCCACTCCTCGGCAAGTCCTTGGCTCAGATTGCTAACTGCAGATTTGGTTGCAGAGTAGGCAGCGATATTGGAGCGCCCCTTCAAATAAGATGAGGAGGAGAAGAAAACCAGCATTCCTTTGGCTTGCTTGAGGTACGTGTAAGAGTGTTTTGCAATATGAATTGAACCAAGTAAGTTGGTATTGATCATCTCCTCAACTTTGTCCTCACTGGTATTTATAAGTGGGCCTGCAAAGAGAACACCGGCTGAGTTGATGATGAAATCGATTCCTCCATTGTGCTTATTTGCAATACCCATTAAAGAGCTTTTGACTTGGTCTGCATTGCTGACATCGCAACCACTGGAGCGAGAAAGAGAATATACGGTCAAATCAGAAGATTGAAGTTTTTCAACAATTGCTTTACCAATACCCTGTGAGCCTCCAAACACAACGGCTACTTTCTTGTTGATTTCAAAGTTTACTGATAAGTCAACAGATTCATTGTGTCTGCCTGAACGAAATACCTCCTCCGCAGTGATTAAATCAAAGGGAAAGGTGATTTTTATATTTTCCTCGCTACCCCTAACCGTATAAATCCTTGAACGCTCCCCCCAGTAGTTTAAGTAAATAGCGCAGTCATCAGTGACTTTTAATTCGGCCTGTTTAGGTAAAAAATCAGTAAAAGCTTCAACGATACTTGCGTACTTAAATCCTTGAGGAGTTTGACCACGTTTGATTTTTGTTCGGTCGGGAATAGAGACGACTCGCTCATTTTCCACATAGAGCATGGTGTCTGTTGCATCAATGATCGTATTAACCGCGTCGTAAGTGTCTAGTGCATTGATTAAGTCCTCAATGATCTTATGACTTAAAAAAGGTCGAACTCCGTCGTGTATCAAAACTTTATCGGCTGGTTTTGCAACCTCCTTAATTGCCCTCAACCCCATCCATGTCGACTCTGCACGACTATTGCCTCCTAGCACCATGAAGCGGCATTTGGGGTATCTTTCTTTAAACTCGGCCTCCAAAAGCATCACCTGTGGATTACTCACAATGACGATTTGATCTATCAGTGGACTTTTGTCAAAGACGCGAAGGGTATGCTCTAGGATCGTCTTACCTGATACACGGGTGAGCTGTTTAAGTTTCTCCCCCCCAAAACGACTCCCCTCTCCAGAGGCAAGTAAAACAGCGTAATTCAAGTCTTAAAGTCCTTTAATGATGGCCATTGAAAATGAAACTAAATTAAAAGTTCAGGCACCAGTGAGGCAAAGTAAGAGTTTATCTCCTTACAAGCCTCGCCTGGGTTTGTCTCAAAAGCCTGATCTCGCTGCTGGGCTCTGATCTCAGCAAATTTATCTCCACTTAGAACACTCTCTACGGCTTGCTCTATTGAGGCAAGCTCGGTCTCTATCCCGGGGAGTTGTTTCAGGAATATGTTTTCTTGGTCAGTTTCATTAATTGTCTTATTTTTTACAAAAATAATGGGCTTATTGCAGTGCAAAAAATCTGCAAATATAGAGGACTTATCTGTGATAAGTAAGTCAACGTGCCTAAGGTAGGGATAAATATCTGGATCAGACGAGATGATCAGGGGATTGTTT
>Ga0164296_1006375_pt1 | contig 10014 bp, 11 predicted proteins | sample GEODES057metaG_FD_113533 | JGI IMG/M metagenome (GOLD analysis project Ga0164296, IMG submission 113533) | Dystrophic lake water microbial communities from Trout Bog Lake, Wisconsin, USA - GEODES057 metaG | ecosystem: Environmental > Aquatic > Freshwater > Lake | place: USA: Trout Bog Lake... | reverse complement strand
TGTACTCGTACCGCCGGTCCCTGAAACCGCGCACAGTGTCCGCGTAGAACGGGTTCTCCCGCTGGCACACCCCCGCGAGCTTGGTCACGGTCGATGGCTTGTCCAGGACGCGCTTGTACACGCGCTGGCAGTACTTCTTCAACCGCTCCTTCAGCAGACGGTCGCGGTCCTCACCAGACAAATCACGCCAGCGACGGAGCGGCGCGCCAGCGCCTGCCCCGGGATCTGGAAATGACTCCACCTCCAGCTGCGCTCGCAGATGCGCCACCTCCGCGCGGGAAGCCGTGTATGTTTCGCCGCGCCATACCCACTCCATGGAGCGCAGGCACTGCTTGCCCGGCACATTGAAGTCGCACGCAGCGCACACATCCTCCGTCACAATCGCAGGCGGCTGCAGCCGGTTGGTCAGGATAATGTTCGGGTACATGGCGGCAACGTCGAGATGGTAAATCAGCGGGCACTCCTCACGCTTGGGCGTGTCGCGCAGCTGCTCCAGCTTACTCACGATGGCGGCTCGAATCTCCGCGTAGTTCTGAATATCTTCCGGCGCGAGTTCGGCTTCAGTGCGCAGAGCGTATTCGAGGTCGATGTCCACCTCGTCGATGAGCTTCTGCAGGGCGGCGGGCTTGAGGTTGAACCGGCAGGGGATGTCCTCGCGGAAGACACCAGACTCGAGGCACTCCACGTGGCCGCCGATGTAGGTCTCTGACTCGAGCAGGCGGCCGTTGTGGTACTTGTCCCCCATATTGATCTGCTTGTTCGGCGCCACGATGTTGCCCTTGAACGCCTCCACCATCAGCAGCGCCTCGCACAGCGTGCCGCTGCCTTTGCGGAGCACCTCGTCTGGCGACATGGGAATGATTTTGCAGAGGCTGAAGATGAAGGGGTGCACGTATGTCTGGTACAGGTAGTACGTGCACACCGCGTCGGACACGCTGTACGCGGCCATGTGCTGCGGCCGCTCCTGCGCGTAGCGGACCATGAGCTCTGGATCCACCTCCACGGGGTCGTAGCCCAGCTTGTACCGGGTGACAGCCTTCAGGCCCTGGCTCCCCTGCGGCAGGTAGCTGTCGCGCTTCACCCACGCGAACGCGTCCATGTGCACCACTGCCCGGCCACGGGCCTCGCCGCTGACCTTGTCCACCTTGATGCCCAGCTCTGCGTCAGTGGTCCACCCATAGCGCTCCGCGCGATCAGCGATGAAGGGCCAGTCGAATGAGTCGCCGTTGTAGGTGACGTAGATGCAGGGCCGCAGCACGCGCATGTGGTCGAAGAAGCGCCGCAGGAGGGCTTTCTCGTCGCGCTCGTTGAACACCTTGAAGGGACCCCGGTACTCGGGCTTGGGCGTGTACTCGAAGTCCGAGATGTCCGCGCTCACCACCTCCCGGTTGATGATCAGGAAGCCGGCGCCGTCACACATGTAGGAGATCATGAAAATCTGGTCGGTGGAGCTGTTGGGGAACTGCAGCGGCATCTTGGTACACTCAATGTCAAAGGCGCACACTCGCATCTCTGCGAACAGCAGCAGATCTGCCCGGTGCTGCAGCGTCACCACGCCGCCAGTTATGCGCACGTCGTACCACTGCCCGCAGCGCGTGTCTGCAGCGTGAAGCGGCACAGACGCAGTCAGAATCTCGTCTGTGCGCAACAACCAGCCACAAGCCACATTGCGCCCGCCGGCAACACGCACCTGTGTCGATGGCGAAGCGGTGGTGGTACGGCACGTCATATTCCCGGATGTCGATGATGTTCTCCGCGAAATCAGACAGCTTGCGCGCAGGTTGGCCATTGAACCCGCCAGCTCGGGCATCGCCCATTGGCACATCGAACACATCCTGCAGAGAGCGCGAGAGCACACGTACACACGTAGCGATGGTTGTTCAGAGCACGCACACGCAGAAACAGAGGCGCACATGCAGTCCGCGAGCCTCTCACCTCTGCTTCAGCAGCAGCCTTGTTCCGCGCCACTAGGGGCATCAACTCGCGGCGCACATCCATCAGCTCCTGTGTCGTGGCGAAGGACACCTGCGTAGATGGGAGGCACATGCATGCGTCAGTACGCAATCAGGCTTCCAGAGTGCATGAATGGCCAGACGGCGTAACGCACTTTCAGGTATTTGCGCTTTTTGCCGGACAGGTGGTTGTTCTGTGCGTACAGAGACGTGTCAGCGCGTCGTGGCAGGGCGGGTGTAGACGCAGCACGCGCGCTGAGCCCTTGGCCCTGCGCACCAAGCTGAGGTCTTCTTTGTCCAGCACTTCGATGCCCTGGATCAGCGTCTCGAAGCGGCGCCGCAAGTACGACTCCACCTCCTGCTCCGTCTCGTTCTGGTACCACGCGCGAAGCGTGGTTGTCACACCCACGCGTCAGAGGCCTGCTCTCTCAACAAGGCGCAACGCAGGCTGGCAACACACACACCTTGGCTGCGAGTAAGAAGTACGGCGCGAACCCGACGCGCGCTTTGAACGTCGTCCCGTCCTGTGATGCAACGCCGTGGTGATGCGTGCACAGGTGTGTGTGCGCCGTGGTGGGGACACGCGTTGGAGTGAGGCCACAGACGCTGCCAACTCGGTGTGACAGCTTGCTCAAAGGCGCTGTGTTTTCGCCCGCACCTGGCACATGAAGTAGCAGTCCACGCACGCCTGCACTTGCCCGGACTCGCTGTGTGTCGTCGTGCCCTGATGCAACACAGGAGAGGCACGCACGCGGCGCACAGCGCGCGGGGTCAGAGCCTCGACAAGGTCTCAAATGCCAACACCGGTGGGGGGCTTCCCGCCCTCCCCGCTCTGCGCGCCGGGGGCACCCCAAGTTGCGCGCGCGACAGAGGCCACGCACCGGCGCCATGGTCATGAGGTAGCCCAGCCGCTGGTCGCCTTCACGCAGGTCGCCGTAACCCAGCAGCTGCTCAACCCGAAGCGCGTCCTCAGCAGCTTCTTCCGCCGCTCTCGCGCGGTCGCCAGCAGCTGCAGCACCGCCACCGCCTGGACCAGCGCCGCCACGACCGCCAAAGCCGCCGCGGCCTCTGCCCCCGAAGCGCCCTCCGCGACCACCGAAGCCGCCCCTGCCTCCTCCGGTGTGCAGCGGGTTCCCGCGTCCACCGCGGCCACGGCCGCTCATGCTGCCGCGTGTGTGTGCTCTACCCCCTTGTATCCCCGGCGCGCACAACAGGCCCCGCGAGGCTGCCTCGCTTCAGGTTCAGGACGAAACTTGCGCACAGAACAAAATTGTGCACTGAGAGTCTCACTTCGGGGGGCACGATGGACTCGTCTCTGTACCGCGTGTCGCCGGCGGTGATGAGCGCCCTGGGATCGCCTGCGCCGGCAGCAGTGCCCGCGGCGATGACCGCCTTCTCAGTGCGGGAGGAGTGCAGTCCGCTGCGCCGCAACTTCCTTGCTGGCCGCGGCTTCGCCGCCGCTGCGCCGGCTGAGGGCGGCATTGTGATGTACAGCCCCGCCTTCTACGCGGCGTGCACACTGGGCGGCATCCTGTCGTGCGGCCTGACGCACGTGGGAGTGACACCCCTTGATGTGGTCAAGTGCAACATGCAGGTCTGTCCGTGCGCACACAGGCGACCAGTCTGCTGTGTCTGTGTCTGACCTTCTCTTGCTCGTTTTTCTTGCCCTGCAGGTCAACCCGGCCAAGTACAAGAACATCCCGACGGGGTTCAGCCTGATTGTGGGCGAGCAGGGCGCAAAGGGCCTCTTCAAAGGCTGGGCGCCCACGGCTGTGGGGTACAGCGCCCAGGGCGCCTGCAAGTTCGGCTTCTACGAGTTCTTCAAGAAGTGCGTGCGTGTCCTGCTGGCATATGCGGTACCGCCACCCGGTGTGTGTGTGCGCTAACGAGTCGGTCTCACAGGTATTACTCCGACCTCGCTGGCCCCGCCAACGCGGAGAAGTACCAGACGGGCATTTACTTGGCCGGCAGCGCCAGCGCCGAGTTCATCGCCGACGTGGCGCTGTGCCCGTTCGAGGCCGTCAAGGTGCGCCCGGCTGGAGACGGGAACAAACACACCAAGTTGGTTGTGCCGGGAACTGCCCCTTGCTGCCTTCCACCAACCGGCGGCGCACTCACGCGCCCGCCCGCGCTCGCGCACGCACGCCACTCCAGGTCAAGGTGCAGACCAACCCGACGTGGGCGCGCGGCCTCGGCGACGGAATGCCAAAGTTCATCGCAGAAGAAGGCTACGGCGGGTGCGTGCCCCGTGCGTTGCTTTTCGCCCAACACGGCGCGGCCAGGAGGCAGTCACGCGGTTGTTGTCTGCCTGTCGCTGCTGTGTGCCTGATCTGCTGTCTCTTAGCGGCCCTGGGAGTGTGATATGCACGTGTGGGACTGAACGCTGTTTTCCCTGTTCCTGCTACGCAGTCTGTACCGCGGCCTGACGAGCCTGTGGGGCCGCCAGATCCCGTACACGATGATGAAGTTCGCAGCGTTTGAGCGGACCGTGCAGCTGCTGTACGCGACAGTGGTCCCCAAGCCAAAGTCGGAGTGCAGCAAGGCTGAGCAGATTGGAGTCTCCTTCGCCGCTGGCTACATTGCCGGCGTCCTCTGCGCGGTGGTCAGCCACCCGGCGGACAACATGGTAAGCAAGCTGAATGCCAACAAGGCGGCCACCGTGAGCAGCGTCATCGCCGACATGGGCGTCGTCGGCCTCTTCACTCGCGGCCTGCCGCTGCGCATCATCATGGTGGGCACCCTCACTGGCGCGCAGTGGGCCATATACGATTTCGTCAAGGCACAGCTGGGCATCCCCACCTCTGGCGGAGCGAAGAAGTAGAGGACAGCGGCGCGCCCTATTTGGTGTGTTTGTCCAACATATTTGTGAGAACAGGCGTCATCGTCCAAGCCACTCGAACTCGAAATGTAACCCATGGCGAGTGTTGGTCACTTGGCGTCCTCCGCGCAGATGCTTACATGACGCGACGCGCGCTGTTCCTGGCGCTGCTATATGTAGTAGGATGCTGCGCACAACTGAGCTTAGACTCCCACTTCGCGGGCGCGGCTGGTGACGCCTTGATCCACGGCTCGGCAAGACACCTCCTGTCCTCCAGTGGCGTCGCTGCTCGTCAGTTAAGCAGCAGCCCCGTCACAGAGGCTGTGTCTGCTGCGCTGCAGGCGGGAGGCGTCTCCCCCGGGTCGCGTCTTCACGCTGTTGTTGCCACCAAAGATGACAACCTTCTCCTGCGTAACTGGGCGCGCTACGTGCGCTTGGGCCGCATTCCACATGCCGCCCTGCTCGCTTTGGATGCGGACACAGTTGCTGCTGGCGCAAGACTCAAGTTGTTGACGCTAGAGTGCGTTCCATCTGTGCCTCCGTCCGTCTGCCGTTTATTTGACGCCTTGCTCTGCGTCTGGTCGCAGTGTGAGTGCGCTACCAGCCATGCAATATCTCGTGGGTCGGGCCGCTATCGTGCCCGTTATTCGAGCCGCGTTGGAATACGGCGTCGACGTGTTGCTGTCAGAGCCGGACGTGGTGCGCACCCGTGAGCTCGTCTTAAAAGCCACGCGCCCGCTCGTGTGCTGACTCTTCCTGACATGATGACACACGCATGCGCTCAGGTGTGGCTGCGCAACCCAGACATGTATCTTGCTGTGTACGACATGTTGGCGGCGGATGTGCTTGTTGCGTCGCAGTGCAGGTACCACTTTGTTGCGCGTCCGAATGTTGATAGTCGTACAGGGGCGCTGCGTGAGCCGGTGGACTCGCAGATGTCGCTGTCGGTGCTCTTAGTCAAGCCCAGTGCTGGGGGCATTGCTTTGGTCGATGCCTGGATACAAGCGCTGGCGAACCGCAGCAGCGCGGAACTCGCGGCATTGGCTGCGCTAGGGGAGGGAGACCAGATGCAGGTGATGCTGGACACGTTCAGCGACACGCTGTTGCACAGTGGCATCCACGCCCCCCAAAAGGTGGCCTGGCTGTCCGATGTGCCGGGAGGCTCCTGGGATGTGGCGGCCCGGGAAGACCTGTTCCCACGCTACCCGCCGCGGGTGAATGACGGCACGCAGGTCATGCCGTACAAGACGTGCGTGTTCATCATCTCCCATACCAAATGACAAGCAAGTGCGCACACCCTGACGCGCGCGCATCTCTGCCCCAACAGCATGCTCGCGAACAACGTCACCATTGGTGTGGGCATCTTACCCACCGGCTTGTTCGCCAATCCGCATACCTGGTTCGCGGCAAACTTGCCCACACAATACAGATTGCGGCCCTATGCTCTGCATGCAGGCAAGACCCACACTGATGGCAGCCACCACGGCGCGGCACTGCGTCTCCGTGAGGCGGGCCTGTGGCTAGGGGATGATGGATCAGCGCAGACGCCGAAGCGAGCGCTGCGTGTGTTGTTGCAGGTACCCAAGAACTTGACCGCCGCAGTGCAGGTGGCTGCAGGGAACCGAAGCTCGCGGTGGGATCCTGAGGCTTTGTGGGTAGCGCATGTGGAGCTTGTTGCCTGGCAGGTGCATCGCGTGCGTGAGGCCGCTGTCCTAGCTGCTGCCACTGGGCGCAGCCTTCAGCTGCCACCTCTGCTCTGCGGCTGTGACGAGCACGACACTGCCGCCCCGGAATCACCGCTTCCGGGGTTGGGGCAGCCAGGGCGATGCGGCCCCGGGGAGACACCATCGCCGCCGTTCCCGTGCAGTTTGTCTGCTGGTTTCAATCCATCAGAGCTGGAGGCACGGTTGATGCAGCCGGGCAGCGCATCGAGGGACGCGGCATTCTCGGTGCACATTGCGCCAACAACGCAGAAATCGCAGTCGGATAAGCAGCAGCCCGCACCCGTGTTGCTGAGGCTGTGTGCAAAAGCCCCGTGCGATACCCTCTCGATGATCATGGCTGCGATGAAGCCGCGCACTGGCGACGACGACTTCGATGCGGCTGCTGGACTCGCTACGCAGCGTGCTTCCCCCAGCGCGGCGGTCGTGGACTTGACTTTCCGGTCCCCGATGGCGTCCACCCTGGTTGCTTTGAGCCCGCATGAGGAGGTGCCTGTGGTGGAGGTGACTCTCAGCGATGCGGAGCAGCTGTTTGCACCTGGGAGCGTACAGGACACTACAGCGACGGCAGTGCGGGACACAATGAGCACACTTGCAAGGGTATCCATTTCCACCTGACCCTTGAATACAACGCGCTTCCTCGCGAAACGCATAAACCATTTAGCGTCTCCCAACAAGCTTGCTGTCGCCGCTGCCGCTGCCCCAGTCAGCGTTTGTGCGTGCTTTGGTGACCAGCAGTCTTCACCTGTAGTGCGCTCGCGCAGCGACAGCCATGCGGCCCGCCTCCGAGGAGGAGCCGCTGCGACCAGCGGGCACCGGCTTCGGCACATTCTCCACGCCGCCGCTGGAGGTGGATGAGCCAGCTGAGGGGGCGCGCACAGATGGCGAGTCCGAGGGGTTCCCTGAGGACGCGACGTTGGACCAGGAACCCGACGTAGAGGCGGAGTTCGAGGCTGAGATTGTGCGTGTTGCCTGTGGCCTCTCGACGCTCGGGCGCGCCGTCTCTGGCCCCTCCTGTGCACTTGGGCATTTGCTGTGACACGACAGGCGTCTATTGGCGCGCTGTGCCTCCTCCCTGTGGTCACTGACAAAGCTCTGCACGTTCCCCCAACAGAGTTTGTTAGAGCACGGCCGCTCATTCGCGGTTTCGCACAAGGTGCGGCGCCAACACCCAGGCGAAAGGGAACAGGGAACCCATTCCTGATGCACGACTGCTCTGACGCCATTCGCACGCCCCGTCCCCGTCCTCGCCCCGGCCAGGTGTTCAACCGAGCACCCAAAGCCAGCAGGGAGGAGGTGCAGCGCGCGTTGCGGCCGCAGTGGAGCGGCAGTTTGCTGAGCATACCGGGAGTGACCAACGTTTTGCACCCGGCCAGCCCGCCGGTGAGGCTGTGGACCGCGTACATGCTCGTGCTCACCTGCACGTACGTCGCTTTCCTAGAGCCAATCTTCGTGGCGTTCAACACGTCCATCACCACGTCAAAGGCAACTGCTATTGTAGACTTGCTCGCGGGCGCCGCCTTCGCCATCGACGTGGTTGTCAACTTCCGCAGTGGCATCTACTACGTGTGCGAAGGCCACGTGAAGCTGGTGCTAGATGCTGGCGTGATTGCACAGGAGTACTTGCGCTCCAACTTCGCCATCGACTTCCTTGCTGCGGTGCCATTCTTTGTTCAGCTTGGCTACTACATCTGGTCTGCAGCCACCGGCTCGCCGCCGCACGCCTCCGGCTTCGCAGTCGTCATCTTGCGCGCGCTCCGCCTGCTGCGAGTGGTCCGTCTGTGGAAGCTGTTCGCAAGCCGGCGCGCGATGCTCGGCGCAGAGGTCTACATCATGCACTGGTCTGGCAGCCCGCTCGTCATTTTCGCGCTCAGTGTCGTATATTGGTTCGCGTTTTTGGTCAACCTGCTGGGATGCGCATTCATCCTGACGGCGACAGTGGAGGGCATGTGCAACTCCTGGGTCGCACAGCTCGCCTCTCCCGACGACGAGACGACTGCGTTGGTCGCTGCGGAGGATGTCACCCGCCTGTGCCAGACCGCGGGTGTGGTGCTTCCACGCAGCACCAGCGTCTATGTCTCTGCCGTTTACTTCGCTTGCGCCACGCTCACCAGCGTCGGCTACGGCGATGTCGTCGCCAAGACAGACGCGGAGAAGACGGTCGTTGTGCTCTTCATGCTCATCGGTGCTTTCTTCATTGCCACATTCACGGGTCAGATGGTGTCCGTGCTCGCCAAACACGGCGCCAGCTACGCTGCGGAGTCCCAATTCAAGGACAAGATGGTCGACGCTGACCGGTTTGTCAAGGAGAACGAGCTACCGCCAGCAGTGACGCGTCAAGTGCTGTCCTGGGTGCAGACTGCATACATGCCTCACGAGCGCAAGTCGACATGGAGCGACGAACTGCTCGCAGAGCTGCCTGTGCCTGTGCGCGCCGCCGCCATCGCTAGTATCGCAGGCGAGCGCGCGCTGCGCCGTGCGCTGCTTGGCTCATCGCCCGCGACTTTCCAGTGGCTTGTGACGCGCATGCAGCGTCAACGCGTACATGTGGGCCACTACTTGTGCCTCGAAGGGGAGCCCTGCGATTGCGTCTACTTCACCGTGTCTGGGGCTATCGCCATCCTGGCTCCTACAAGCGGCGGGGACGGGGCGAAGCAGCAGCAGCCGCTGGAGGTGATCATCGGCCGTGGACACTGCCTTGGGGGCGCCATTGTTGGCACAGCTTTGGACAAGAAGCGCGACGACGACTCGTCTGCATGCTGGCCGACGTCCGTGCAGGCGACAGTGGAGACGATTCTCTTCTCACTGCCTTTAGACGCCTTCGCCACGGCTCTACGCCTGGGGAGATCAACGCCAGAGGAGCGGTCAGCGTTGCTGAGCTCGCTCATTCGCGCGGATGACATGCAGCGCGCTTTAGACGGGGGACAGAAGCAAAAATAGTGTGACTGAAGTAAGCATCATTCACGGCTCCGCTGAAGGAACGCACGCGTGAGAGCAGTCCACCCGATGGAGTGCCGTATCGACGCTTCCATCTGCGTGCAGGCGCAGCACTCTGAACCCCGGCAGCGACGCTGTGTCCTTCTGCCATGTATCTGACTGCACCACCGTTTGCGTGCACGTGCTGGGCGTGCAGTATATTGTGCATTGCCCAACGTGCTTCACAACGTCTGCATGCAGGTGCCCATGCACCGCCACTTTGCACTGCGGCCGCGCTTCCAGCAGCGCCACGAGCTTGTCAGCTCCATCAACCAGGCAGTTGTTTCCCCACGGCGGAAGCTTGCCAGCAGGCTCCACTGGTGGGTGGTGGAGTGCAAGTATCACATTCGCCTGCGCCACCGCGGAGTCGTCCAGAAACGCAGCTAGCTGGTGCAGCGTTGCCTCGTCCAGGCCGCCGTGGATGGCGCCGCCGCCGAGGAAGGTGTTGAGGAGCGCGAGGTGCCAGGAGGGTGACAACCTGGTTGTTGTCAGCCTGCACTCTGGCCGTGTGGGGCCAGAGAAGTCGGGCGTGAAAGCTGACTCCAAG
>Ga0164296_1006372_pt1 | contig 10020 bp, 11 predicted proteins | sample GEODES057metaG_FD_113533 | JGI IMG/M metagenome (GOLD analysis project Ga0164296, IMG submission 113533) | Dystrophic lake water microbial communities from Trout Bog Lake, Wisconsin, USA - GEODES057 metaG | ecosystem: Environmental > Aquatic > Freshwater > Lake | place: USA: Trout Bog Lake... | reverse complement strand
CTTCGCCGGTTGATCCGCGTGATATCAACACCGCCTAGTTCGGCGCGGAAGTATCCACTGCTCGCTGCCGGCGATGCCTTCCGGGTGAGCGTTGAGCACGGCTTCCACGTCGGCAGCCAGTTCAGCGGCGTGCGGTGGCGGGTAGTCAGGCGATGCGGTTGATTCCGGCGAGCGTCGTAGCCAGCTGTTCGCGCGCCAGCTCAGCGTCGTAGTGAGCTTGCATATTGATGAAGAACATGTCGCTGAGGCCCAGCGCCCGGGAGAGCCGCAACGCGGTGTCGGCGGTGATGCCACGCTTGCCGTGCACGATCTCGTTAATGCGCCGCGGCGGCACGTCGATCGCCTTGGCGATCCGATACTGCGAGATACCCATCGGGTCGAGAAACTCCGTCTTGAGGATCTCCCCGGGATGGGTCGGGTGAAAGTCGGCCATCTCTCCGCTCGTTTCTTTCGTCTCTAGTGGTAGTCGACAAGCTCGACATCGGCGGCTCCGCTCGAACTCCAGGTGAAACAAATCCGCCACTGATCGTTGACCCGAATGCTGTACTGGCCGACACGGTCGCCGGCCAGTTTCTCGAGGCGGTTGCCTGGAGGCACGCGAAGGTCATTGATGTTCTCCGCGGCGTTGAGCAGCACCAGCTTGTTGTACGCGGCCCTGCTCACCTCCGGGCCCAGTCTCCTGACATGCCTGCGATGCCAGACCGCCTCAGCGTCCTTGCCTCGGAAGGACTGGATCACCCCGCGATAGTAACGCTACTCGTTATTAACGGCAAGCGCTATTACGACCCGGGCCGTCTGAAGCCACTATCCGACGCGCCAAGGCGAGCCGATCGCGCCAAACTCGCATGACCCTCGCCTATTTCGAAAAACGCGGCTGGTGGACCGCCGACATGGAATCGGTACTCCCGGCCGCCAGTCGCTTCCGCCGGCTACCGCTGTGATTACGCATGCCCGCCCGGCTCCCCCAAGCCGATCCCCGCAACCCCGGAAACAAGCGATGGAACGTGGTCACGCGGCTCACCCGGTGACGGTGGTGTCAAGTGTCAGCCGCGGCAATACACCGAACACCGACGAACGGAGGTGGGTATGAACTGTTGCCCGCATGATTAGTGGTTGTGGGTTTTCGTTCGCAAAACAGCCAAAACAGCCTGGCGAGATTGCCCTGCGGGGCGGGAGGCGACCGATGTTAATGTTCAGACACGTCGGACACGCCCGCAACCCGCCGTGGTGAGGGAACAGCCATCAGGAGTAGTGAGCGATGTCGGACCTAGAAATCGCTCAGGCCGCACGAATGCGGCCCATTGTCGATCTTGCTGAGCACGGATACGGCATCGCCCCTGAACACCTCGAACCCTACGGTCACTTCAAGGCCAAACTGTCTCTCGACTACATCGATAGCCTTCAGGACCGAGCCGACGGCCAACTCATTCTGGTGACCGCGATCAGCCCGACGCCGGCCGGCGAGGGCAAAACCACCACCACGGTCGGGCTTGGCGATGCGATGAATCGATTAGGCAAGCGCACCCTCATCTGTCTGCGGGAGCCCTCGCTCGGGCCCTGCTTCGGCGTCAAGGGTGGCGCGGCCGGCGGCGGCTTTGCGCAGGTAGTCCCGATGGAGGACATCAACCTGCATTTCACCGGCGACTTCCACGCCATCTCCGCGGCCCACAACCTGCTCGCCGCGATGGTCGACAATCACATCAAGAACGGCAACTCCCTGCACCTCGATCAGCGGCACATCACCTGGAAACGCGTGTTGGACATCAACGACCGGGCGCTGCGCCACATCGTGGTCGGCCTGGGCGGAGCGACGAACGGCTACACGCGCGAAGATGGTTTTGATATCACCGCTGCTTCCGAGGTCATGGCGATCTTATGTCTGGCCGACTCGTTCAAAGACCTCAAGACCCGGCTCGGCGAGATCGTCGTTGGCTTCACCAGAAAACGCGAACCGGTGCGGGCTCGAGATCTCAAGGCCGACGGCGCGATGGCGGCGCTGCTGAAAGATGCCATCAAGCCCAACCTCGTCCAGACACTCGAGAACAATTTGGCATTCGTCCACGGTGGCCCCTTCGCGAACATCGCGCACGGCTGCAACAGCGTCACCGCCACGCGCACGGCCCTGAAGCTTGCCGATTTCGTGGTGACCGAGGCGGGGTTCGGCGCCGACCTCGGCGCCGAGAAATTCATCGACATCAAATGTCGCATCGCGGGCCTGACGCCCCGGGCCGCCGTCCTGGTCGCTACTGCCCGGGGCCTCAAGTATCACGGCGGCGCGGCGCTGGACGCCTTGCACCACGAAGACCTCGGCGCCCTCGAACGAGGTCTGGTCAATCTTGACCGGCATTATCGGAACATCACCACGCAGTACGGCCTGCCCTGCGTGGTGTGCATCAATCACTTCACCGCCGATACTCCGGCGGAACTGGAGCTGATCGAAGCCAGAGTCGCCAGCCTCGGCGGCCAGGCGGTGGTAGCCCGACACTGGGCGCAGGGCGGCGCAGGCGCGGAGGCACTGGCCGAAGCCGTCGTCGCGACGGTAGCGAACAATAAAGGTGAACACCGCTACGTATACCCCGACGGCCTTGGGCTGTGGGACAAAATCAAGGCGGTCGCCACCCGTATCTATGGTGCGGCCGACATCACCGCAAGCGCCAAAGTCCAAGCGCACATCGCTGAACTCAGCGAGCGGTGGGGACACCTACCGGTGTGCATCGCGAAGACTCAGATGTCGTTCTCCACCGACCCACGTGTGCTCGGTGCACCCAGCGGTCACACGATCACCCTCAACGAAGTACGGCTGGCGGCAGGAGCGGGTTTCGTTGTGGTCATTGCCGGTGGTCTGACGACCATGCCGGGGCTGCCCAAGGTGCCGGCGGCTGAGCACATCGACGTCGACGCCCACGGCAACATCAGCGGCCTCTTCTGACGTCACCGTCGACTGCTGCGATCCCGAAGGCCCGTTATAGGGAATACGCCGCCGGAAAGTGCCAGGGATCGACGAAGGTCGGTGAGACTCCTGCGGACTGTGTGCGGACTAGCGAAGAGGTGCGGATCGCTCCCGCATGCGGGTCGTAGAGCGGATGCTGCCGTCACCGGCGACGGTAGGCATCGGTACGGCTGAATACGCCCACGACGGTGACCTGCTGCCGCTCGTCGTCAATTCTGTAGAGAATGCGATAGGTGCCGCGGCGTGCGCTATGGCGATCATTCAGCGGTGGCCGGAGCCGTTTGCCCACCCGGCGCGGATTATCGAGCAGTGGACCGATGATGAACTCAAAGGCAGCAAATGCGACCGATTCGGGAAGTTGCTCGGCGAGTTGCTTTTTCGCAGTCGGTGCAATGGTCAGCTCATATCGCCCGTCGGTCACGTCCTAGCTCGGCGTGCTTGCATAGCTGCGGTCAGGCTGTCCAAGTTCTCCCCCTCGCCCCGGGCGATCTCAGCCTCGGCCTCACCGAGGGCACGGAGCGCCGTTGGGTCGGACAGCACTGCGATTGTCTCCTCAAGTGATTCCAGATCGTCGACGGCGAGGAGGACCGCGGTGGGGCGTCCGTGCACCGTTACCGTGATCCGGTCGTGTTGCTCGCCGACACGGGCCACCAACTCGGACAAATGCGCCTTCACCTCGGCCAATGAGATAACTTCGGACATAGTCATAATTATGACCAATTCCTGACTCCGTGTCGAACAAGGTCTGTTCGTGCGGCTCTGGTGGGACAGATCTGTCAAACCGAGCGTTCGACATCGCGCTGGACTTCGTGGCCGGAACAAGCACGCAAAGTCAATTTGTGGGCCCAGGGTAGACCACGACCCCTTTGTCAACATCCTTGATCAGAACCGGCCAGTCGCGGTAGTCCAACGTCAACCCGTCCTGGTAGCGCCGGCTACCGGCCTGAATCGTCTCGACGATGTCCATCGCAATCTGATAGAACTCGTCGTACCGCGAGTCGTCCATCTCGATGTCCAAGTCGCCGCCGTTCTCGCTTTCGTAGTCGGTGAAATAGCGGCAGATATAGCTTTCGCCATCGGAATATTTGATCAAGTACGAGGTGCCGGGATTTTCGTCATCGTACTTAGACAGGGCTCCAAACTGGAACTTTTCTTCGGGGTGGAAGTAGGTCATCGCCGGTTCCCCTTGCCTGGATGAGCCGGAACGACATGAGCGCCGGTCTTGGAGTAGTGAATGGTCCCTCGAGTAGTGGGGCCGCTGTATCCCGTTTCCGAGTTCCGATAGATGCCGATCACGACCTTGAAGTCGACACTGCCTGATACCTCTGCTCCACCACGCTGATCCCTCATGAAGGGAGTGTCAAGGATCAGCCGAAACAACTGTCAAGCATCAGCCGAAACACTGTCAGGCATCACCCGAAACAGGAATGTCAACCATCAGCCGAGGTAATACAAGGAACCAGTAGGGCGGGCGGGGCTCGAACCCGCGACCAACGGATTATGAGTCCGCGGCTCTAACCAACTGAGCTACCGCCCCCGTGCGCCAACACCACCTTGACATTAGCGCCCGCGCCGACGGCCGATGATGCCCCCGGTGCGCCAGGACGACCCCGCACTTGACGCCCTACGCTGACGGGCATGACCATTCCTGCCCCGCGCCCGGATCGGACCTGCCTGGTGACCGGCGCCTCGTCCGGCATCGGCGTGGAGATTGCGCGACAACTAGCTCAGCGGGGCCACGGCGTCACCGTGGTCGCGAGGTCGGAAGACAAGTTGGCCGGCTTGGCCGCGGAGTTGCACACCGACTACGAGGTGCGGGCCGAGTACCTGGCGGTGGACCTCTCCGACGCCGCGGCCCGCTCCGGCTTGCCGAAGGCCCTGGCCGAGCGCGGCCTGGGCGTCGACGTTCTCGTCAACAACGCTGGCTTTTCGACGACCGGACCGGTCTACCAAGCCGATCCGCAGGCGGAGCTAAGCATGATCCGCACCAACGTCGAAGCCGTGGTTCACCTGTGCACCCTGTTCCTGCCGGCCATGGTGGAGAGGCGCAGCGGCAGCGTGCTGAACGTGGCCTCCACGGTGGCATTCCAGCCCATTGCGGGCCAGGCGGGTTACGCCGCCTCCAAGTCGTTCGTCCTCGCCTACACGCACGGGCTTCGGGGTGAACTCGCGGGCACCGGGGTCACCGCCACCGCCCTGTGCCCCGGTCCCGTGCGGACGGGATTCGCGGCCGCGGCGGGACTCGACGAGCAAGCACTCGACGACACCTTGCCGGCGTTTTTCTGGGTCAGCGCCGCCGACGTGGCCAAGGCGGGCATCAACGCCATGGACGAGGACCGAGCGGTCGTCATCCCGGGTGTGGCCAACAGGGTGACTGCGGGTGCCGGCTGGCTGACGCCGCGAAGCATCGTGGTGCCGATGATGAAGAAGTTCCATCCGGTCTTCAAACCCAAGTAGCGGGACCTCAGGCTGGTCGCAGCCGGAATACCCTGATCTCCCGCGGCGCGCAGCGCGTCCGGTAGCTCTCGTAACCGGCGAAGAGGTCAACGGCCATGGCCCAGGCAGCGGCCCGCTGTTCGCCGGTCAACAGCTCGGCGCGGTACGGCGTGGACGCACCCCGGAACTCCAGCGTGCAGTCGGGGTTCGCCACCAGGTTGGCGCTCCACGCGGGGTGCTTCGCCCCGCCGTAGTTGGAGCCGATCGCCAACAATCCGTCGCCGTCGTCGATAAGTATCAGCGGCTGTGTGCGCGGCTGCCCCGACTTGGCGCCGGTCGTCGTGACGAGCCCCACCTTGTTGATCCCCATCGTGCTGAGGCGCCCCTTGGTGCGGGAGATCAGCATCTTGTCGACCGGCGGCGCCACCCGCGTCGCCAAGATATAGCCGGGGCGGCTCATGATGAACCGCTCGAGTAGAACCTCGTCCAGGCGCATCCGCCTGCCGCGGGAGGGGCTGAACCGTCTCAGGGATGTGTCACTCAATTGAACACCTCATTCATCCGTATACCGTCTGGCCGTCGGCATCGATCCGGTAGCGCTCGGTGCCGTCCTGCACGCGCGCGGCATCGGCGCCGAGCGACACGGCTATCTTGTTACTCGCATTGCGCATGATGCACAGGGTGAGGTCGACGGCCTCAGCTTCGGTGAACGCCGAGCGCACCTCGGCGACATCGTCGGCGTCGAGGTGCGCAGGCGACCAAAGTAACCCATCGGTGTACCGCAGCGCCGCTTTGGCGCGGGCATCGAGCAGCGGCGAGGTCTCGTAGCGGTCGAGGTCGCCGTACAGCTCCTCCGAGCCGCCGGCGTCCAGGGCGGTGACGTCTCGCATCGTCTTGCACAGTCGGCAGTTGTGCTGGGCCGCGCCCCGCAGCCGCACGAGCTCAGCGGTGACCGGGTCGAGCGCCCGGATCCGCGCGACCGCCGGCAGGAAATCGTTGAACACCACGTCCGAAGGCTCGCCTGCGTAATCCCATGCGATGGGACCCTTCACCCAGTCCAGATACTGCGAGCCCACACCGAGGGCCTCCAACCCTGCGCGCACGCGGGGGATGAAGTCCGCGAGGTACATGTGCACGACCACACCGAAGGTGCTGTCGCCCAACTGTTTCCACAGTCGCGACCGTTGCTCGGGGGTGATCGCCGAGACGTCGGTGCTGAACTGTTCGGCGAATTCGGCGACGACGGACTCTTTCTCGGACTGCGGCGCGGATTCCGCCCCGCCGATACCGGCGGGGACCGGCAGCGGCGGGAGCACCAGGGTCCGCGCGCACACGCCCCGCACCAGGGCAACCAGCTGCGCGTCCTCCGGTGAGTACGGGAACATCGCGACCAACCACGTCAGCATGTCCACCACGCTAGTGCGCCTGGCTGACCGACGACATGTGGAAGTCCGGTATCCGCAGCGAGGGCATCGCCGCCCGGGTGGCCCAGTCGCCCCACTCCCGCGGCAGCGTCTTCTCGCTGACGCCGGCCTCGGTGGCCCGCCGCAGCAGGTCCAGGGGGCTTTCGTTGAACCGGAAGTTGTTGACAGCGCAGGTCACCTCGCCGTCTTCGATGAGGTAGACGCCGTCGCGGGTGAGCCCGGTGAGCAGCAGCGTGGTGGGGTCGACGACGCGGATGTACCACAGCGTCGTCAGCAACAGGCCCCGCTCGGTGCGCGCGATCATGTCGGCCTGGGTCGCCGACCCGCCGGTCATCACCAGGTTGTCGGCGGCAACAGCGACCTGGGCGCCGAACTTCGCGGCGCTGGCGCGCGGGTAGGCCAGTGCGTTGATGGCACCGCTGCGGATCCAGTCGACCTGACCGATATCCATGCCGTTGTCGAACACCGACACCGTCTCCGTGGAACTCGTCGCCACGACGAACGGGGTGCACGCCAGGCCCGGAGCGGTCGGATCGGAGAACAACGTCAGCGGCAGGTCGGTCAACCGCTCCCCCACCCGGGTGCCCCCGCCGGGCGCGGAGAACGCGGACCGGCCCTCCTGTGCGCCGCGGCCGGCCATCGACCACCCCATGAAGATCATCATGTCTGCGACTGTCGACGGCGGCATGATCGTCTCGTAGCGCCCGGCAGGCAACTCGATGCGCCGATCGGCCCATCCCAGTCTCGTCGAGAGCTGTTCGAGCAGCGCGTCGGTGGGCACGTCGGCGAAGTCGGGAGTGCCGATGCCCGCCCAGGCGCTGGCCTCGCCGCGCTTGGCGTTGATCTCGACCGCGCCGGTGGGCTGGGTCCAACGGCGGCGCAGCCCGGTCGAGGACGCGAGGAACGTTGTCGACAGGCTGTGGTGGGCGAAGCCGTAGAGACGGTCTGCGGCGCGGAACCCCCGGCTCAGCGAGTCGGCGACGCCTGCGAACACCTCAGGTCCGGTGCCGGGCACCGGCGCGTCCCAGTCTGCGGGTTCGCCCGCGCCGGCCAGCAACGGGGCGGCGTCGCCGGCCTCCGGCGCCGAGCGAGCGGCGGCCTGAGACGCCGACACCAGCCCGGGGATCGCCGTGGGATCGGCCTCGGCCGACGCCACCGTGCCGACATGCGCGCTATCACCCTGGCGGACAATGGAAATCACCGTGATGCTGCGTCGCACCGAGACCCCGTTGGTGGTCATCGAGTTGCCGGCCCACCGCAGCGTGGCCTCGACCGCATCGGTAACCACCACCATGGTCTCGTCGGCGCCGCCGAGTTTGGCTGCCTCGTCCAACGCGAGGGTGACGACGTGCTGTGGGGTAATCACCGGCCGGCCTCGTTCCTGGTGTTGAGGACGTTCACACCGCGGAACAACGCCGACGGGCAGCCGTGGCTGACCGCGGCGACCTGCCCGGGCTGGGCTTTGCCGCAGTTGAAGGCCCCGCCCAGCCGGTAGGTCGACGGGCCGCCCACGGCCTCCATGCAATTCCAGAAGTCCGTGGTGGTGGCCTGGTAGGCGACATCACGCAACTGGCCGTCTAGTCGCCCGTCGCGGATCCGGAAGAATCGCTGCCCGGTGAACTGAAAGTTATAGCGCTGCATGTCGATCGACCACGACTTGTCGCCGACGATGTAGATGCCGTCGTCGACGCGGCCGATCAGGTCCGCAGTGCTGACCTCCTCGGCCGCGGGCTGCAAGGAGACGTTGGCCATCCGCTGGATCGGCACATGGTGCGGCGAATCCGCGTAGGAACAGCCGTTGGAGCGCGGCGGGCCGAGCCCTTGTCGGAGCCTGAGCGCGAAAACCCGGTCCAGCTGGTAGCCGACGAATACGCCGTCGCGCACCAGGTCCCAGCGCTGCGACGCCACACCCTCGTCGTCGTAACCGACGCTCGCCAGCCCGAACTCGGCGGTGCGGTCGGCCGTCACATTCATCACCGGCGATCCGTAGCGCATTGTCCCCAACTTGTCGGGGGTGGCGAACGACGTTCCCGCGTAGGCCGCCTCATAGCCGATCGCGCGATCGTATTCGGTGGCGTGGCCGATGGATTCGTGAATGGTCAGCCACAGGTTGGTCGGGTCGATCACCAGGTCGGTGGCGCCGGGGACCACGCTGGGCGCCTTGACTTTCTCGGCCAGCAGCACCGGCAGCTGTGCGAGCTCGTCGGTCCAATTCCACACCTCGTCGCCGGCTAGCGCCTCCCAGCCGCGGCCCATCGGGGGCGCCAGCGTGCGCATCGAGTCGAACGATCCCGCCGCGGCGTCGACCGTGGTCGCCTCCAGCGAGGGCAGTACCCGCACCCGCTGCTGGGTGATCGCCGAGCCGAAGGTGTCGGCGTAGAACGTCTGCTCCTTGACCGCGTGCAGCAAGGCAGACACGTGGTCGACGCCGTCGGCCGCCAGCAACCGCCCCGAGTAGTCCTCGAGCAGGGCGATCTTGTCGGTCGCGGAGATGTCGAACGGGTCGATCCGGTAGCTCGACACCCACGTGGCGTCGGTGTACACCGGCTCGGGTGCCAGCTCGACGGGGTCGTGGTTCAGGGTGGCCAGGGCCGTTGCCACCTCGACCGCGCGCCGCGCCGTCTGCGCGGCGACCCCGGGCGACAACTCGGCGTGCGAGGCGAATCCCCAGGTGCCGTCGACGATGACCCGCACCGCAAGTCCGACCTCCCGGTTGACGACGGCGGTCTCCAGCTCGCTATCACGCAACTGGATGATCTCGGTATTGAGGCGGTGAATTCGCAGGTCGGCGTATTGCGCCCCGGCCGCGGTGGCCGCCGACAACGCGGCGTCGGCCAGTTCGCGGCGCGGCAGATCCAGGAAGTCGGCGTCGATCCGGCGGTCCGATGTCACGGCTCCACCGTAACGACAGACCTGCCCTGACCGCTTTAATACCTCCATGGCCGTGCTCAGCAGACAACCTCGCTCGCCCGCGCTGGCCTACGCGTTGCTGGCCCCGAGCCTATTCGGGGTGGTCGCGTTCTTACTGCTGCCCATCCTGGTCGTGATCTGGCTCAGTCTGTACCGGTGGGACCTGCTTGGCCCACTGCACTATGTGGGTCTGGAGAACTGGCGTTCGGTGCTGACCGATCCCGGCTTCGCCGACTCACTGGTCGTGACCGCGGTCTTCGTGGCGCTCGTGGTGCCTGCGGAGACGGTGTTGGGGTTGCT
>Ga0164296_1006370_pt1 | contig 10023 bp, 9 predicted proteins | sample GEODES057metaG_FD_113533 | JGI IMG/M metagenome (GOLD analysis project Ga0164296, IMG submission 113533) | Dystrophic lake water microbial communities from Trout Bog Lake, Wisconsin, USA - GEODES057 metaG | ecosystem: Environmental > Aquatic > Freshwater > Lake | place: USA: Trout Bog Lake... | reverse complement strand
GCGGCGGAGGCGGCGGTTTCGGTGAGAACTGGGACAAGTTCCGCAGAGAAGCCGGGGAGACGATCAAGGCAATCGCTATCATCGTCGGCGTGGTGCGTGCTTTGTGACAGCATCTTGCTTGCAGTGACTGGATCTCGAAGTGTGCACTGACGCGCCCTGTCTCTCCTCCACTGCCGCCTTCAGCTCACCTTGTTTTCCACGTGGCGCCAGCTGCTGGCGCTATTCGTGAACCTTGTGTTCTGGGTATTGAGGTGAGTGGATCTCGGACTGGACTCGTGGACGCTTCCTATGGCTGCACGGCTCATTCATCACGTCGTCCAATTCAACAGAGTGCCAACTGGCGAGCGCACCGTCTCGGAGCCCGTGTCTGCGGCCGAGCACGTGGTGTCGAATTGGGCGAATGACGAGGATGAGTAGAACCCAGAAGATAGGCCTTGCATCGCAATCACATGGTGACCTCAGTTCTGTTACCGAAGCCCTTGTGACAGCATGGGTGACCCGCATCCTCGCATAGGGGTGACTTCAGCCTTTGGGAGCACATCGTCTGTCTCGCCAGGACGATTTGACCCCAAAGCGAGGCAAAGCTGGAGCCGCAACCAGTGTCCGGGGGCTACGGCTCCGCAGCTGTCGGTCCTTCAAGCTCTGGAGGTGTCGACAACTTGAGTGCGTGTCAGTTATAGCTCTGGCTGTCGCACACAGCGCCCTGACTCGCGACGCGTGCGCTCCCCTCTCCCGTTGCATAGCCATGGGGTTGGCCGTCGCGCGTATCAAGGAGATGGGCACGCAGGTCTTGTCGCAGGTGCGTGGGGGGAGTGTGCACCCAAGGCCGCTCGTCGCACTGCCTGCCTCGCCTGCTAACCCTCGACTGCCTTTCTCCGCAGCGCCGGCCGTGGGCAGAGCTGTTGGACCGGACAGCGTATGCCAGACCCGAAAGCTTGGCGGAGGTGCGTGTGCAGCCGCCCAGACACAGGTGCCTGCTTGGGCACTCCGAGAGTGCCCCTCGTACGAAGACCGCTGAGCGCGCTCGCGTCGCTGCCGGCAGGCCTCCACCCGCGTGCGGAAGAATGTACACTACTTCAAGGTCAACTACCTGATCTGGCTCCTCACCGTCGTCGTGGTCTGCATGCTCGCCAACCCACGCTCCCTGCTCGTTGTCTTTGGTGCGTGCGCCGCCCCGCCCCTGGGGCTGTGTGTCTTTCGCTTAACACGCGGCCTGTTGTATTTAGCAAACGCACGCGTCTGGCTTGCGCGCTGACAAGCCTGCTTTACAGGCCTGGGCTCTGCTTGGGGATACTTGTTCGTGGTGCGCGGCGACGCGCCGCTGGTCATCGGTGGGCGCACCATTTCAGAGCGGGAGAAGCTGCTCGGGGCGGCCGCAATCAGCGTTGCGGTGATCTTCTTCCTCTCCGGTGTGGGATCTGTGCTCTTCTCGGCCCTCAGCATCGGTGTCGCTGGCGTGGCTGTGCACGGCGCACTGCGCGTGCCAGATGACCTTTTCCTGGACGACGTTGCGCAGCCGCAAGGGTTTCTGCCTTCTTTCTCAGCACCGCGAGTTGGGGCCATCGTTTAACCCAGGCCTTTGTCGCTTACGCGGTTGAGGCATGTCCATCGCTACACGTGTCTTTTCAGTCATCGTCTCCTCCCCCTGCTCCTGGAGGTGGCTTCGCCCCTCCTGCCTGCTTGGCCATGATGATGGTATCGACGCGCAGCACGGTCACTGCTGCGTCCGCTGCCAAGCGGATGGCCCACTGCTTCGTCGCAAAGAGGTCGAACAGATTATCCTGCGTCAAGTCTTTCACCGCCGCTCCTGCGGAAGTGCTCACCGCTGCACCAGCCTCGATGTCAACCCCAGCGCGTCCGTTGCCACCTGCGTGCGCCGCGTACAGGGCGGACACCACGTCGGTTGCGTTGAGGCCCGCATTCTCGGCCAGTGTACGAGGCACCACCTCGAGGGCATGCGCAAATTTGGCGAGCGCGTACTGCTCCAGCCCCTGCTCCGCCCGCGCCACTGCCGCCAGTCTGGCTGCCACAGCAATCTCCGCAGCGCCGCCGGCTGGTAGCAGGCGCGCGTCCCTGGCGAGCGCCTTGAAGGCGTTCACTCCGTCGTCCACTGCTCGCTCCACATCATCCATCATGTTATCCGTGGCTCCCCGCAGCACCACTGTGCTCACGCCGCTGGCCGCATCAGCCTGGCGAACCACGCAGCAGCGAGTGCCTCCGATCTCCTCGACGGCGCAGCTGGACGCGAAGCCAAGCTCGTCTGCAGTGGGGGGTTCCAGCTTGATGAGCGCAGTGCTGTTGGTGGCACGGCAGAAGCGGCGGAGCTCGAACTTGGAGGGGATTTTGAGGACCATGAGACCGTACTTCTCTAGGAAATGCAGGGCCATCTCGCCCACGGTCTGGCCCGTGACCACCACCTTCACTCCGGTGTCTGCAATTGCCTTGATGGCGCTCTCCACACGTGCCTCCTCGCCTTCGCTATACGACTCCAGCTCCGCAGCGCTGCGGATCAGCACAGTGGCCTTCGTTTCCGTGCTGCTCGTGTCCAGCGCACAGCCGAAGACCGCAATCTGGAGGAGCACCAGGCAGGAGTCAGTGACCATGTGAGATACGTCTATGCCGCGCATAGACCCACCTTAGCATCGCTGACTCGCTTCACAGTTCCCTCAGCATCGCGCTTGATGACCAAACCTTGCACTACGAGACTGTCGTGCAGACCTCCACCAGTAATCTGAGCACAAGAATGTCAACAAGCGCAGTGGCCGATATTTGTCAGGTTGGACGCACCTTGCAGACGCGCACGTTGTCCACGTTGAAGTTGTTAGGATTCTTAGGGCACACGTCCACGCACGCTTTTGCAACCAGGCGCGTGATGAGGTCCTCGAAGCCGTATTGCTTGCTGCTTATCGTTCCCTGCAGCCGCGAATTGGTACATGTCACGCTAGCATGCCGGGTGCAACACATGTGTCATAACGCACCCTCAGGCGCCGTGCCACCTCCGTCTGGTCCTTGACGTCCAGCACCTCTGAGCCAGGCACAACCTGCTGTTCCAGGAACTCCAGCGCCTTGGCGGCGCCCTTCTTATAGCCCTGCAGGATCTCGCTGGGGTGCAATCCGTCGCGGATGAGCTCCTCCGCGTGGGACAGCAGCTCGCCGGCCAGGGAGATGACCTGCCGAGGAGGTGGTCAACACAGGCAAAGACCGGGACTTTCAGCAGCGCAGGCGCGACTCACCAGGTTGGTGCCGTCACCGATCTCTGCTTCCTGCGCCTGGGCTGCAAGAACCACGAGCTTGGCGGCTGGGTGCGCGACCTCCAACTCCCGGACGATTGTGGCTGCGTCGCTCGTGACAAACAGCTTCTCCAGGTGGTTGATCACCATCTTGTTCATGCCTGTCGTCCAGCAGCGGCGCGCGGGCACGGGTTGAGTCAGGCGTCGCGTCTCTCGGGGGCGTCACGGCGCCTCGGGCGAGCTCTGTGCCTACGCGAGCAGACACAACTGCCATAGGGTTGCCCAGCCTTCGCAGGCCAGGAGCCGCACTGCATGACAGCAAAGGCGTGCCAATAGGTGGAGGCGTACCGTTAGGCCCCATCGACGTGCGCGTGATCTTGGACAACTGCTTGCACGCCTCGATGTTTTTGATGACCGCCTCGTCCAGGCCAGAGAGGTGGCGATGCCCCTCCTTGAGCATGGCCTGCCCGAAAATGTGCCATGCACGCACGTCAGAAACGCGGTAGAGCCGCGGAGGCGAGTGAGACACGTGCCTGGAGGCCATACGGAAGGCCAGCACTCATGTTGCAAGCTTCACGCGCAGAAGAGGCGATTACAGAGGGCGATGGGCGATGGTGTACAAGTGTCTACGGGACGGGAGCAAAATGGAAGGCCTTCTGGGGCCGCCACGTCATGACACATGTGGACACAAAGTCCATTGTCACTGTCGCTCCAGCTCCAGCACTTCCGCTCGCAGCACATCCAGGCGCTGTTGCAGCAAATGCGCGTCCTCGAACTGCTCATGGGACACAGCGGTTTGCAAGGCCTCCTCTGTCGCCTCTGTATCTGCCCGGAGCAACTCCAGCCTCGCAGCCACAGCGCCCGCTTCACAGGCCTGCACTCTTGCCGCTGCAGCCTTGACCTGCTCTGCCGCTTTGTCCGCTGCTGTCGATGCTGCCGCGATCGTGAGTTTGAGGGATGAGACTTCCTGCTCAGCTGCATCCCGCTGCATTGTCGCTGCCTTGGCTTCTGTCGCACAGGCAGCAGCAGCCTTGAAGTCCTTGGCGAGCACGGCGTTGCGCTTGCTCTCCTCTAGACTCGCAAGCTGCCTGTTCAACACTGAACAGCGGTGCTCTAATGCGACAACCGATTGCTGCGTCTTGCCAACTGCACTGGTTGCCTCCTTGAGGGCCACCTCCGCTTGGACGCGGTCTTGCAGAGCGCGAGACAGCGCTGCCTGAGCTTGCTGCTCGAGAGCAGCCAAGCTGGTTCTACGACCGATCGCCTGGCGCCGGCCCGGCAGGGCCTGCTGCCGCCGAGTGACGTCATCCATCGCGCGTGAAAGCATGCGCTGTGCGCCCACGTTATTCGAGGCACTCTCCTGAAGCTGCGCAACGTGTCGCTGCGCTGCAATAAGTGCCTGCTCTGCGGCCACCCTTGCAATGGCGGCATCTGCACGCTGTCGCTCGACAGATGCATCGGCATCAGTCACGCGCTGCGCTGCAAGCGCCATCTCCTGCATCAAGTTTCCGACACGGGTCTCGGCCGCTTTGAGCTGTGCGCGCAATGTGTCCACCTCAGCACAGGCGCCAGCGTGCTCAGCAGACACGCGCGCAAGATCCGCACGAAAGGTCTCGAGCTGTTGGATAGAAGCAGCACGAGCTTGCTCCAGACTGGCATCCACCGCCTGCAGCTGCTCTTCTGCCCGTTTAGCAGCCTGAGCTGCATCTGCGAGGTCGGCCGGCACGTTGCCCGTGAGTTGTTGTGGCCCCACATCAGCCTCAAGGGCGGCCAGAGACTGCAAACACTGCGGCAAAGTGCTCTCCAAGGAGCTTAGAAATGCAGTCTCAGCTGCAAGCAGCTGCCGCTCTGCATCTGCCCTTGCGTCGTGCGTCATGTCCACCTCACGCTGCGCAACTGCAAGTGGCTGCTGGAGCGCCTCTGCACCAGCAAAGTCATCTCGTCCGCACAGCTCTTCCTGTTGAGCAACAAGCCGCATCCACGTGCTGCGTGCTTGCAAGCAGCGTTGAGCTGCATCGTGATGGGCGGCCATAGCCGCACGCACAGCATCCGGTGACAAGCGTTGCATGATTGCATCCACGCGCTGCGCCATCGGAGCGGTTGATTGCGCTGACGAAACCTCCAACGTTGGCGGCGGCAGCAGTGGCGGAGCAGACACCACAGCCATGGGGCTGATTACCGGTGGCGGGGGCGGCGATGGCGGCATCTGCAGTTGCATGACTGGCGGCGGTGGCGGCGGCGGTGGTTGCGTGGGTCCTGCTCCATCGTAGGTAGGAACAGATGACATCGACAGCGATGGAGGAGTAATTGGCGTCGAAGGCTGCGCAAAATCCAGTTCATCGAACATGGTCAGGGGTTCTCGTTGCGACTGAGCCGGGTGCTTGGGCTGGGCAACCGTCGGGCTGACACTTAAACCAGCGAACAGGGCTAGCGACGGTGGCGCCGCTGGCGAAGGTGGCTCCGTCGGCGCTGGCGACAGCGCAAGCCCGTCGAACAGTGGCGGTGGCGTCGGGGCAGCAAGAGGTGGTGTTTGTTGCTCCGGGGGCTTCACTTGCGCCAGCTGCCTCACTTCGGCAAGCAACTGGTTGAGCGCAATACGAGCTGCGTCTCGCTGTCGTGCGTCAGAGATTGAGAACACGTGCGCACGAAGGGCCTCCACCTCACGCTGCAGCTGCGCTACCTCTGGTGCGGGGTCCACGCCGAGCCCAGCTAGCGCCTTTGCCTCGTCAAGCAACACACGCGTGCGTTCAAATAGTTGACGGCCAGCTGGTCCAGGAGAGACTGCGCTGAAAACAGGTGATGTTGCTGCCTGACGCTTGTCCGCACTTGGCGACGGCAAGGGCTTGCTTTGCTGCCTCCTGGTGAACATTTCAGCGCTCTCACAATGCACACCAAGCAGAGAAATGTGGCATAGAGCCCAGCTTTGGCGATGGGACGGGACAGTGAGGTGCAGTCAAGTAGGTGATGGCTTTGCATTTTGGGCGCTATCATGCCTTGACAGCGAAGCGGCGTTGCGGGAAGTGGCGGGCCTTCTTAATTGCCCGCTCGGTCTTGGCTCCTGCCTGAGCAGGGGTCAGTCGTCGCCGGATGGCGCGTGTCTTCTTGGGGCGCAGGTCCAGCGGCTTATATTTCTGTGGCGAGACAAAGCAGGGACAACCAGCATGCGTCAGCATCAGTGGATGAAGCGCGACGTGGGGCACGCGGGAGCAGGCCGTCGCAGGGTGAAGAGGACGCACCTTGTCAGCGTACGCCTCGCGCAGCGCCTTCTTCTGTTGCTGCCGGATGACGGTCAACACCTGTGCGATACCCAGCCGGACGGTCTTGCTGCTCACGTGAGCGGGAGGGCGTCAGTCGGCTGTCTCACTGTGGCTGCGGCTGCTGAAGCAATTGTAGCGCCACGCACATCTTGGACAGCTTGTTCGGCGCGCCGCCAGTGACCTTGGCCACGCGCAGAGCACCCAGCTCCTGCTTCAAGTCCTTCAACTGCGTGTGGCGGCGAGGCGGTGCGTGAGTGGAGAGGCATGAGGGAGAGCAACCCTAGGCCAGCAGCAGACCGACGCGAAGCGCTGCCCACACACGCAGGAGGGAGACAGACCTTGCCCAGTAGCTCTGACTTGGTCTGCGACCGCAGCTCGTGGACCTTGTGGAGTGCTGGTGAGGAGGAAGGAGAGCGACCACAAAGTACACGCATTAGATCACGGACAACAGATCACTGCTGCGTTCGGCGCGGGAAAGCCACGGCGACTGCGCTGAGTCTCCAAGCATCAGTTGAGCGCGCTGGCATGCTCGTGCGTGCCCGCTGACACTGCTGGCCTCCCAACTGTGCCTGCCTGCCATCGCCGCAGCCAAGTGCCTTGCCACAGACCCGTGCAGTGTTTCTTTTGCCAAGCGCGTCTACAGCACGTCACACAAACAGCGATGTTGAGGACGCACCCATGGCTGACACTCGCTCTCCGGAGGCTGCTAAAGAGGCAGAGTGCCGCGTCATCGCCGGTACCTCAATCGCCCCATTCGCGCGGCCTCTTTTGCGCGCATCTGTCTTGGCCGCACAAGGACGGGCAGCCACGCTCGGGTGGCCGCTCTTTGGAGGCATCTTCGAGTCTCAGGCACACTGAATGGCCGCACGCGCTGCGAGCCACGCGGGTTCCTGGTACGAAAGCAGCCCTGCCGTGTTATCGGAGCAGCTGGATGCGTTCCTGAGCCGCGCAGACGTGGAGCGTGGGAGAGTGCGGGCGGTGATAGCGCCGCATGCTGGATACAGCTACTCTGGCGCTACAGCAGCGTTCGCATACAAAGCCGTGGACACCAACGGCATGTGCGTACTGCTTGTTTGTCCTTGCCCTGCGTCGCCTGGGCCTTGACTGAAGCTCCACTGGCTCACACAGTCAGCGCGTGCTCCTCTTGGGACCGTCACACCACTGGCACACCCGCCGGTGTGCCCTCTCCCCCGCAGTCGTGTACAAGACACCCCTCGGCGATGTTCCGGTGGACGAACAAGGCGCGCTGCTCTGCGCTGGAAGCTCTCCCTGGGCATTGTCTGCCCTGACACCAGTTCCGAAGCTCACTAGCGCCTTCATGTGCAGCGTATGTGCGCCTGCGCGCTACAGGGAAGTTTGACACCATGACGCTGGGAGTGGATGAGGCGGAGCACAGCTTAGAGGTGAGCCATAATGCACACACATCGTCCGGTGTCGTCTCTTTCTCACGCCTTGTCGCATCATGCTTTTCACATGACAGATGCACATGCCCTACCTGGTGAAGCTTTTTAGTGGCCAGCCATTCACACTAGTTCCCGTTGTAGTAGGAGCACTCACCCCCGACAGCGAAGCAGTGTACGGGCAGTTGCTGGCACCATTTCTAGATGATCCAACCACCCTCGTAGTGGTGTCCTCCGACTTCTGCCACTGGGGGCGCCGCTTTGGATTCACGCCGCACGACAAGTCGCAAGGGCCCATCCATTCGTTTGTGGAGTCCATGGACAGGCTCGGCATGCGCCTCATCGAGGCTGGTGACACCGACGGGTTCACCAAGTACTTACAGGACAGCGGCAACACCATCTGCGGACGACACCCAATCGGTGTGCTGCTGCAAATGATGAAGGCCTGCACAACACCTGGCCTGCAAGCCCGCTTCCTGGCGTACGCGCAAAGCAGCCGCGCGGTTCTCAACACAGACTCGAGCGTCAGCTACGCTTCGGCGGTGGTGACGCAGGCTGATTCGCGTTCGGTGCTGCGATCACCTGATCATCATGATGCATCCTCCTTGCCCCTGATTCGTGTTCATCACCACGCAGCTGATACAACTTGACTCGGTGCATGTTAAGCTACGCTGTAATCGCACGTGTGTACAATCTCTCTGTCTTTCACGTGGATGCCACGATGGCGTTGTGATATTACTACAGGGCCTTTCGCCCAGGCCTTTTAGCCGACTGCACGCATATCTCTTTGAGGGCCGCATGCGGTCATCAATAGCATCACAACGTGCTTGCATAGCGCTGGGGAGATGTACGCTTCGAGACACAGCAGCGAGACCAGCACCTTTGCCCAGCCATACAAAGTGCACCAGGCAGCGGCACCGTGTCGCACTACCTCGCGTCACTGCAGAGCTGTCCGCCCTGACAGACCCGTGGAGTGTGAGCAGCTCCGAGACGCTCGCATCCGGCCTCTTTGCAGCGTCGCTGGCTCCCTACCTCGTCTTCCTGTGGCAGCTCAACCGCGCTAAGGGGCCCAAACTGATGAACTTTGGCTTTGCCTTCCTGCTTGTGTTCGTTGGCGCTACCATTCCGGCCGGAATATATGGTGTGTCAAGCAAGCCAGTACGTGCTATTTCTCACACTCTGACGGACGCCTCCGCTGTCCAGCTAAAACCGCGTATGGCACGTCTCTTGCGAATGTAGACTGGTTACATGGAACGGCAGAGTCATTGCTCACCGTGACAAACACACTCATAGTGCTTGGGCTACGGCAAGCACTGCGAGGCGGCGACGAGCAACGCGAATAATGACACAGACGACACGACACGATTAGCGCTTTGACATATACAGCAGCCGGCTCCTTGTCATCGCGCCGTTTTCCTCGAAGTTCCTTCGAAGATCTCCATTTCGGCCCTTCGCGGAGACGAGCGCAACAGTCAGCGCGCTGTGTTCCGCGGATAACCTTGTTTTCCGCCCGTCACATAGGCGTAGCCGATTTGATACAGACGCCATGGCCGCAGCTGTGCGCCAGGCCTCCACCAGGCTGCAGGCTCTGCTCACTCGCGGGGCGGACGTGCTGCAGCACCAGGTGGCACCCACCGTGCGCAAGTCGTATACCGAGCTTATGGAGAAGAACGCAGGCGCGCGGCTCCCCGTGGTGGTTGGTGGGAGTCTGTTGTGAGCCACTCTGCCCCATCCTGACGCGCCCTCGCCCCTGTGACGCTGTGCAGAGTACGTGGTGAAGGACCCCGTGGCCGCGGAGAAGCTGGGCAAGCAGTATGTGTTCACCACCCTCGCCAGGCGCGTGCGCAGGGGCACGCCTTGGCCTGCTTCACAACCAACCCTAGGGACAGGCCGTCTCACACGCTCGCCGGTCCCACCACAGCCTGCCGGCGCGTTACGCGCACGCACAGCAAGAAGCGAAGACGCTGCACGGCGTGTGGGCACGCCGCGGCGAGCTGTCGCTCTCGGAGGTGAGGCCCTGATGCGGTCCCTCACCTGTTGAGTTCCTTCCGCTCACATCACCTGACGCTGCATGTCACTTCCCTCCCATTCATGGCAGGCGGGCTGGTACGGGGTGTTTGCGGCGGAGTGCTTCGC
>Ga0164296_1006369_pt1 | contig 10024 bp, 8 predicted proteins | sample GEODES057metaG_FD_113533 | JGI IMG/M metagenome (GOLD analysis project Ga0164296, IMG submission 113533) | Dystrophic lake water microbial communities from Trout Bog Lake, Wisconsin, USA - GEODES057 metaG | ecosystem: Environmental > Aquatic > Freshwater > Lake | place: USA: Trout Bog Lake... | reverse complement strand
GATCCGGCACACCCCAGCGCAACAAGGCCAAAGCCCGCAATGCCGGGCCGTCATATTGCGGACGCGGCCAATCGCTGACGTCCAGGGTGCCATCGGGATTGACGCGGGTTTCGGCGGCAATCGCCGCGCCATGGGCGTCCGTCATATTATGGCGCAGGAATTGGGTGAACTGCGGCTGTGCCTGAAGCGGCGGCGCCTTGCGGCCATCGAGGGCCGCCAAATCCGTGCTGAAGTGAACGAAATCGGCGAACAGACGCGCGGCATCGGGGATTTCATCCTGCACCAGAAACAACGCCTCCATCACCACAGCGCTGTCGCGGTACCAATGGAAAAAATAATCCGGCTCGGGATCGTATGAAGCCAGCACCGGCGAGGCCACCACCGCACCAGGGCGTGGAATGATGATCTGGAAAAAATGCGTGCGGTTTTTCGCGGTGGCGGGCGAAATGGCCTGCCGCATCATGGCCGCCGCGTGACGGCGCTGCCGGATGATCCAGTCTTCTAAACCCATGAAGTGGGCAGCCTCATAGATGCGGGCTGGTGAAGCCCAGCTTGCGAAGGCCCCGCTGCACTTCGGGCACCCCCATGAACAATTTCCAGAGCAAGCCGCTACGATAATTTTCGATCATCACCACAATCGGGCCCTGGTCTATGGCGAGATAGGTATCGGCGGTCCAGCCGCGCGTCTCATTAAAACCGTCAATGAAACCGTAGCGGCCCCAGAGATTTTTCTTTTTCAGGAAATGGCGCAGGGCGCGCATCGCTGCTTCGGGCGCATAGGGAAAGCTGGACAGGGCCGCGGTGGGCGAGATAGTGCCATTGTCATGGCCCGGCGCATGGGCGTCATAGCCATCGGCATCGTCGCTGGCGGTGATACCCCAGCAATTTGTCCCATAGCCTTTGAAGCCGCCGGGATTGGCGATGCAATGGGCGAGATTGATTTTCACCTGCGCCACATTCTGCTGCCAGTAATTGGCGCGGCGATCTTTCAGGTCATGGGGATCAAGACCGCAGAAGGAATAATGCGCGAAGAAAAGCGGGCCGCTCAATTCCGGTCCCAGCGGCAAGGTGATGCCATAATAGGTCTTGCCATTGCGGTAATCCTGGCCGGCGCAGAAGCCCTTGTCATAGATTTTAGCGTCAATGCCGTAACGCGGCGCGCCGGCCGCCAATACATAAGTGATAAGCGTTTCATTCCAGCCGCGAATGGCATGGTTCATGGCAAAGCCGTTATTGGGGCTCCAATGCCAGGCCAGCACATCGTCCTTTTGCGCGTACCAGTTCCATTCCACCTCTTCCCACAATTGGGTGATGCAGCCGCGAATCCAGGCTTCATCGGCGCGGTCGAAATATTGCCGCGCTGTCAGCAGGCCCATCATCAAGAAAGCGGTTTCCACCAGATCGCCGCCGTCATCCTTGCGGCCAAATGGAATGGTCAGGCCCGTCTTGCCGTGCAGAAAATGCGGCAGGGCGCCGTGATAACAGGTGGCTTTGACCAGCAGGTCCAGCATGGTGCGAAGCCGTGTCACGGCCGCCTTGCGCGTGACCCAGCCGCGCTCCACCGCCACGATCAACGCCATGACGCCGAAGCCGGAGCCGCCCGCAGCCACCAGATCATTGTCGGGCACGGCTTTGGTCGTGCAACGGTCGCGCGCCAGCAGGCTGGCTTTCTCGGCCCCATCCCAGAAGAAGGCGAAGGTCTGGCGCTGGACTGCTTCCAGCAATTTTTCGTCAGACAAGCGCGCCAGTGCAGCGGCGGTTTTGCTCATGGCACTCTCATGGTACTGGCGCCAATTGCTGGCGTATGTCCGCCGCCGGTTCGAGCATCAGGGCGCGGCGGAAGCTGGCGACGCGCAACAGGGTGGCGCGCCAGTCAGCGATGGTGGAAAAATTGTCCACGAACCAGCGCAGCGAGGATTGCACCTGGTTGAAGGCGCCCGCCGCCATCATCATGCCGCCGAAGCTTAGATCGCCGGCGAAATAAGCAGGCGCCGCCGCCAGGATCGGCGCCACCAAGGTCAGCCAGCCATAGCCCGCCGTGACCCAGGTGAGATTGGTCAGGCCCGTGACCAGCTTGCCCATCGCCACCAGCACCGCACCAAGGTCGTTGAAAATGCGCTGCTGCGCTTCCTGTTCGCCCTTGGCGCTGGCGATGGCGGGCAGATGCTGGTTCACCTGCATCAGTGAATAGCGCAATTCGGATTCGCGCTGATAGCGTTCCGCATTTTTGGGGATCAGGCTGCCGCCCACCCAATAGGAAAGCAGCGAGCCGGTGCCGGCATAGATGATCGCCGCCCACACCATATAACCGGGGATATCGAAAACATGGCCGTGAAAGTGAAAGATGAAGCCGCGCGACAGCACCCACAAAACCTCGACAAAGGTCACCAGCAGGATGGAGGATTGCAGCAACTGCACGCCGAGATCGCCGGACAATTCCGTCAAATGGCGGGCGTCTTCATGCATGCGCTGATCAGGGTTGACGCCCAGCGCGCCTTCATTGGCCAGGCGGGCGGCGCGGCCCGGCTTCAGCCATTCATTCACCAAATCGCGCACCAGCCCTTCGCGCAATTTCAATTTCAGCATTTCGGAAAGCCAGCGCTGTCCCACATTCAGCACCAGCAGGCTGAAGGTGACGATCCCGAACACGCCGAGCTGATAGACAAATTGCCGGAAATCGCGATGCGCCAGCGCGTCATAGAAAGGCTGGTTCCAGCGATTGAGCCGGATCTGGCCATAGGCGGTGGCAACGATGACGGCAAAGACACCCGCGCCCAAGGCAAAAAGCTGGCCCCGGACCGAGGAGCCCAGCAGCGCACGGATCATCATGCCCATCTGGGGCAGCAGCCCGGCGCTCGGATGCGGCCGTTCCTTGGGGGGCCGATCTATGAACATGAGGCGGCAAACATGGCGGGACTCGAGTGGCGCGGGTGGGGGTGATTAAATAGGGTGCAGCGGGATTTAGGAAGGCGCGTATGAGCCGTATTGAGCAACTGATCGGCGCCATGACTTTGGGCGAAAAGCTGGGCCAGCTGACCATGACAGCCGCGCCCTATGCCGTCACCGGTCCTTTTGTGGCCGGCGACATTACCGCGGGCATCAAATCGGGCGCCATCGGCAACCTGCTTAATCTTTATGGGCCCGACACCGTGGCCAAGACCCAGCGCCTGGCAGTGGAGGAAACACGGCTGGGTATTCCGCTTCTGATCGGGCTGGATGTCATTCACGGCCATCGCACCCTGTTTCCCGTGCCGTTGGGCGAGGCGGCGGCGTTCGATCCGGCGCTGTGGACCGCGACGGCGCGTGCTGCGGCGCGGGAGGCGGCGGCGGATGGCGTGCATCTGACCTTCGCGCCGATGTGCGATGTCTGCCGCGATCCGCGCTGGGGCCGCATTGTCGAGGGGCCTGGCGAAGACCCTTTTGTCGGCGCGGCCATTGCGGCGGCCAAGGTCGCGGGCTTTCAGGGGTCAAATCTGGAAGGCATCGCTGCCTGCGCCAAGCATTTTGCCGCCTATGGCGCGGTGACGGCGGGGCGCGAATATGCCAGCACCGATATTTCCGCGCGGACATTGCAGGAAGTGCATCTGCCGGCTTTCGCCGCGGCGGTGGCGGCGGGGGTTGCCACCATCATGCCGGCCTTCACCGAACTGGGCGGCGTGCCGATGACGGCGCACAAGGAATTGTTGACGGATTATCTGCGCGGCGAACTGGGTTTCGAAGGCGTCATCATCAGCGACTACAACGCCATCGCCGAACTGCTGCACCATGGCGTGGCGGCGGACTTGGCTGAGGCGGCAGCGCTGGCGCTGCAAGCAGGCATAGATATTGACATGATGGCAGGCGCGTATGGCAGCGGGTTGCCGATCGCGCTGGAACGCGGCCTGGTGAGTCTTGCGCAGGTGGATGCGGCGGTGCGCCGGGTTCTGATCCTGAAAGAAAGGTTGGGCCTATTCAAAGATCCCTGTCGCGGCGCTGGTGTGGAAGCTGCGGAAATGGTGGCGCAGCGGCGCGTCCTGGCGCGCGCGGCGGCGGCGAAAAGCGCGGTGCTGTTGAAGAATGACGACGGCGTGCTGCCGCTGGCAAAGCCGCACCGCATTGCGCTGATCGGGCCGCTGGGCGATGCGGCGGAAGAAATGCGCGGTTGCTGGGCGGCGGCGGCACCCATGACCGGATGCGTGAGTGTTGTAGAGGGGCTGCGCGCGGCGCTGCCGGACACGAAGATTGATCATGCTCAAGGCGTGACGATAGACGGCGGCGACACAAGCGGGATCGCCAAGGCTGTGACGCTGTGTGATGGCGCCGATGCCATCATCCTGTGTGTCGGCGAAGCGGCGAATATGAGCGGCGAAGCGGCCAGCCGTGCGCATCCGCATCTGCCGGGTTTGCAGCAAGCTCTTTGCGATGCTGTGTTCGCCACCGGCCGGCCCGTAATCACAATTCTGTTTTCCGGCCGTCCGCTGATTGTCCCTGCGCTGGCGGAGAAATCCGCCGCCCTGCTGGCCGCCTGGTTTCCCGGCAGTGAGGCGGGCAATGCCATCGCCGATTTGATCACCGGCAAAGTTTCACCGTCCGGCCGCACGCCGATCAGCTGGCCCCGCGCCACCGGCCAGATTCCGGTGTTCTTTGGGGAGCGCAATGGCGGGCGCCCCTTCAATGCCGCCGATCACTACACCAGCAAATATCTGGACAGCGAAAATACGCCGCTGTTCGTTTTTGGCCACGGCCTCAGCTATGGCCGCTTTGTCTTTTCCAATCTCAGATTGTCTGCCGCCACCCTGACAGAGAAGGGCGCGGTGACCGTGCAGGTTGATGTCGCCAATGACGGCGCGCGAGCGGCGGAAGAAACCATATTCCTGTTCACCCATGACAAAGTGGCCCAGGTGACGCGGCCGCTACTGGAATTGAAAGGCTTCGGCAAGATCGCGCTGGAACCCGGTGCGCGTGGTACCGCCAGCCTGACATTGCGGGGAACCGATCTGCGCTTTCCCGGACCCCGCCTGACGCCTTGGTTCGAACCTGGTGAGGTGGAGATTTGCTTAGGGACCGCCGCCGACCGGACGCAGCTTCTGACGGCCACCATTACGCTGGTCGCGCAATAGCGCGCGCGCCGCGAATTACCCCTGCTTATGCGCAAAAAACCAGGCAATTGCCCGGTTTGTGGCGGCGCGCCTGGTTTGACAGAAGATGGGCTTTTCTCAATGATGCCGCCAAATCAACAAACCGCCGCGACGCGGCATATTCCGGGGTGGAAAAAATGCGGGTCATCACGTCCAAGCTTGCCTTGAGTCTGGTTCTTTCTGTCGCCACCTGCGCCCTGGCGGGCGCTGCCACGGGTGCGCCGCGCACCGACTGGCCGGCGGTCAACCATGACAGTACGTCGGTGCGCTATTCGCCCCTGACCCAGATCAACGCGGGCAACGTCAACAAGCTGGAACAGGCCTGGGTCTATCATCTCAAGCCCGCCGGCTTCACCGGCCGCCTGCGCTATGACGAAGCCATTCCGGTCGTGATCGGCAACACCATGTATCTGTCCTCGCCTTATGGCCAGGTCATTGCCCTGAACGCCACAACCGGCGAAGAAAAGTGGAAATTCGATCTGGGCGGCGACAATCCCCCGACCAAGCGCGGCCTCGCCTATTGGCCGGGCGACGGCAAGGTGCCGGCCTCGATCATCTTCGGTGACGAAAAAGGCGGGCTTTATTCGCTGCGCGCTTCGGACGGCAAGCCCAATACCGGCTTCGGCGTCAACGGCATCGTCAATCTCAAAACACCCGAAGTGATGAACGGCTATACCGGCGCGTATAATTTGAACTCGGCCCCGGCGATCTACAAGAATCTCATCATCACCGGCGCCGGCACCGGCGAAGGCCCCGGCGGCTCCAATGGCGGCGCGGGCGCTTCGGGCGACACGCGCGCCTGGGACGCCAGGACCGGCAAGCTGGTCTGGACCTTCCACACCGTGCCGCGTCCGGGCGAAGTTGGTTATGAAAGCTGGGACAATCCCGAATCCACCATCGCCCGCTCCGGCGTCAATGTCTGGGGCTATATGTCGGTTGATGAAAAGCGCGGCATTGTCTTCATGCCGCTGGGCGCGCCCAACAATGACCGCGTCGGCATTGACCGTCCGGGCAATGGCCTGTTCGGCTCTTCCGTCGTGGCGGTTGACGCCAACACCGGCAAATATATGTGGCACTTCCAGCTCGTGCATCACGATGCCTGGGACTATGACGCACCCGAGGCGCCGCTGCTGGTGGACATCAAGCATGGCGGCAAGACCATTCCGGCCGTGATCGCGATGGACAAGGCGGCCTTGCTGTTCACCCTGGACCGCGTCACCGGCAAGCCGATCTTCCCGGTCGAAGAACGCCCGGTGCCAAAATCCGATGTGCCCGGCGAGAAAATGTCGCCGACCCAGCCCTTCCCGACCAAGCCGGAACCGATCGGCCAGCACACCATCTCGCGCGACAATCTCTACAAGGGTGAGCCGCAGCTTCAGTCCTATTGCGAGAAGATGGTGGACGACAATCACATGAAGCTGGGCGGGCCGTTCATGCCCATCGGCAACAACCAGTACAGCATCTCACCTCCGGGACCGGCGGGCGGCGTGAATTACTGGGGCGGCACCTATGACCCCAAGCTGAATCTGTTCGTCACCAACGTCAGCAATGTCTTCCAGCCCATGCGTCTGGTGCAGCGGCCGGATGGTTCCTGGATCAACCAGGGGCCGCTGGCGGGCCTGCGCCGTTTTGAAGATACCGATCGTCATCTGCTGTGCGGTCCGACCCCCTGGGGCGAGCTGGTCGCGATCAACATGGATACGGGCGATACGGTCTATCACAAGACATTGGGCGTTTCCGACATGCTGGCGCCGCAATATCAGAACACGGGCCGGCCCGGTGGCAGCGGCGCTTTCACCACGGCCAGCGGCCTGACCTTTGTCGGCGCCACGGACGATAATCGCTTCCGCGCCTTCAAGACCGCCACCGGCGAGCAGGTGTGGGAGAAGAAGTTGCCCTCCTCGATCGAGGATTCGCCCGTGACCTATCAGAGCGCCGACGGCCGCCAATTCATTACGGCGATCGCCACCGGCGGCGGCATCGGCACGGCCACCACCGAGGTCCAGAGCGACGTCGTGATGGCCTTCGCCCTGCCCAAGAAATAGCACCTCATCAACAACCGGGATTTGTCATGCGCCATTTTTCCACTGCCGCCGCCATCGTTCTGATTTCCACTTTGGCGGCGGTGGCGCAGACCCCGCCGCCGCCTTCGGGGACGCCCGATCCGGACCACAAGGCTTTGCCGGCAGGTCCGGGGCGCGAAACCATGATCCGCGTCTGCTCCAAATGTCATGAGCCGGAAGTGGCGGCGGACCAGCAGTTCGACGCCGCAGGCTGGAAGGATCTGGTCAACCAGATGGCCAGCAACGGCGCCAATGCCACGGATGCGGAGTTCGACGAGATCGCCGCTTACCTGACCAAGTCGTTTCCGATCAAGTAGCTAGAGCGGCCCGGCCAGGGTGGCGGGGACCAGCGCCACCCGCCCGGACACGCCCGAAAAACCGAAATTGCCGAAATCGACCGAGGCGGCGATGCCGTGCTGGCGGAAATAGCTTTGCGCCAGTTCACCGGCCAGCCGCGCCCGCACCAGCCACAGCACGGCCAAGAGCAGCGCGATGGCAAACAGCACGATCCCGAACTTGCGCAGCGTCATCACCTCAAAGACAGCAGGCCAAACCATGCCGCCCGATTCCGCCCTTTAAATGGCAAGCCGGAAGGCAACCCAAGGGGTATCGCGCCAAATTCCGGATGTCGAGCGGCCCATCTGAGCGGCGGCGCAAGCGCGATCTCAAGTGGTCTTGAGCAAGGCCATAAAGCCGAAATCCATGTGATGCTGCATATGGCAGTGAAACAGGCTCAGCCCCGGCTGATCGGCCAGAAAATCCACCGTCAATTCCTGAAAACCGCCGATCATGACGACATCCTTCATCACGCCAGCGGTTGGATGCCCCGCAAAACTTGTCAGCTCGAATGTGTGGCGATGCAGATGCAGCGGATGGGTATCGTCTGTGGCGTTGCGCAACCGCAGCCGGTAGCGTTTTCCCAGGCTGAGATTGAACAGTGGCTTCATCTGGTCCATCGAAAAGGCAATGCCATTGACCGTAAATTCCTCGAAACCACCCCGCGCACCGCGCGCTGCAAAGGTCATGGTCAGGGTTTCGTCCGGCGGCGGCCTGTTGCTGGACTGCGTGCCGAACAGGCGATAATCCCAGCGCGACGCGGCTGGCTTGACCCAAACGGGCTTGCCCGCAGATTTTGCATATTCGACCACAATGCCCGCGCCATTTGCGCGCGCATCGTCATCAACATCGCCCAGCACCCATTTCCCCGGCTTGTTCATTTCCACAAGGGCGCTGACCCGTTCGCCCGGACCCAGCCACAGCACCGGAACGTCCGCCGGGTGCGGCACGGCATTGCCGTCAAGCGCCGTGACGCGGAACACATGCCCCGGCAGTGCCAGGCTTCGGATCTCCGTCGCGCTGGCATTGAGAACATGGAACAGGACGCGCTCGCCGCTTTTGACCGCTATCGGCTTGCCCTCGCCCAGCATCCGGCCATTGATGGAATTGAAGCGATAGGCCAGCTCATAGGCCTGGGGAACGCCCTGCTTGGTGGAAATATCCAGCGCCTTTTGCGCGGCATCGCGCAATGATGGCACGATGTCGGCGGGCGCAAGAAAATCGTCCGGCATTTCCATGCGCGTAAAGGAAGGGCCGAATTCCTTGAGGGTCAGAAATTCCTCGCGGTCATAGCGTCCGGGATTGTGTTTGGGCTCGATGAACACCAGCCCCGCCTGGCCGCTATAGGTGCTTGCCGCCAGGTTCGTTCCGGCAACCCCGTGCGAGTGATAATAGCGAAAGCCCGAGGGTCCGGGTGTGAAAGTGATCAGACGCTTGCCATGCGGCGCGATGTAAGGCGTGCCCTCTTCCGCCGCGCCATCAACCTCGCCTGGCAAAGCCTGGCCATGCCAATGCAGCAGTTCGGGCGTGTCGGTGTTGTTGCGGACTTCAACCGTCACCGGCCTGCCTTCCTGCAACCGCAGAAGCGGGCCGGGGAATTGATTGTTGTAGAGCTTGGTGGAAACGGCCGTCTCCGCGCCCAGCGCCAGCACGCCGTTGCCGATTTCGATGATGTGATCAGGCTTTCGCTCTTGCCCCATCGCAGGCCGGGAGAGCGCGGTGCCGACGACCAAGCCGCCGCTGGCCTGTAACAGACGCCGGCGATCATATTGCATGGGGTAAATCCTCAGCCATGGGCAGGCGCGAAATACAGCGTGATCTAGTTTGCCGAAAGCGGTTCGGAATCTTCCAGATATAACTGCATGGTGAGGCTGATATGGCCTTCGAGCAAATGTCCGGCATAGACCGCGCCATTTCTGAGCAATGCCACGACCAGATGGGCATGCACGATCGGATTGCCGCTCCGGTCGCGGGTGATGTTGCCCACAAGCGAGGTCACTTCCATCTCCTCATTGATCCGCATGGTCTTGTAGGCCCGCTTGTCGGGATCAAACCAGCCGATCTGCGCGGAACCCAGCGCTCCCAAGGCGGTGAAATGGGCAACTATGAGATGATTCTTGGCGGCGAATTCCGCCAGTCCCGATACCACTTCGTCGCCCTTGGAAAAGACCAGCTGGAAGCTGCGCGTTTTCGGATTGAGTTCGGTGGCTTTCAGCCCTGGCGCCATTCCCGGTTTGGGGGCTGGTGCTGTGACATAGTCCGGCGCGGAAGCCGGCGCCTGATCCTGGGCATGGGCGCCGCTCGCCAATGCAACGGCGAAGATGGAAGCAAGTATGATGGATCGCACCATGACATTCCCCTGTTTGGGCGGATCGGTCCGCCTTTTTTTTGACCCGCGCACGCCTTACCGCGGCTGACTCGGGCTCGGATGATCGGCATCGACAAAATTCTGCCCCGGCAGCGGAAAGATGGCCAACCTTGTCGCCATGCCGTCGCCCGCAAAGGAGG
>Ga0164296_1006368_pt1 | contig 10025 bp, 7 predicted proteins | sample GEODES057metaG_FD_113533 | JGI IMG/M metagenome (GOLD analysis project Ga0164296, IMG submission 113533) | Dystrophic lake water microbial communities from Trout Bog Lake, Wisconsin, USA - GEODES057 metaG | ecosystem: Environmental > Aquatic > Freshwater > Lake | place: USA: Trout Bog Lake... | reverse complement strand
CTCCTGCCGGAGGATTCGCGCTGAATGCGAATCCCATGTCGTGATCGACGCTGGCCTGAGGCGCGCGTGCGAGGGCGACCGTTCCATCCAAGAAGAGGTTGTACGGGGCCGGTCGGGTCTGGTCTCTGGTATACCCGATTCCACCGTGTCTTGGAGACACGTCGTATATCGCTGCGGCATCGAGGACCGGAAACATTTTGTGCTGGGCACCTGAGTACGCAAACGCAGGCGTTCCGAACCCTGCCAGCAAGTCAATGTCACTGATCCGAGCGGACCGGATTGGGCCAATGCGCCTGGGGATGCTGGCCGAGAACACAGCGGCAATTCGTGTTAATCCGTACTCCACCGGCTCGACGTACACGATGTCCGCTTGGTCAAGCCCGGCTTGCGGTTGTGCATTGTGCGTATTGTCGTACTTCACGACCAAGACGGGCTTGGGGTACGGCTCAGGAAGTCCAGTCAATGGCGAAGTACGCAGTTGGACCGTGGGCGCAGGCGCCGACACCGCTGAGCGACTGGCGGAAGCAGTACTTGGCGCGGGACTTGGACTTGTGCACGCAGCCAACACGAGCAAGCCAGTCGACGCGACGATTACTAGGGGCACGTGCATGCAGGCACGGTAGTGCGGTCTGTCGCCCATCGTGCCTTGACGCGCCCGCAATTGACGTGCGCGCAGGCAGGCCAACCTGCCGCAGTTGCATCCCGGCAGTTGATACCCCCATAGGTATACTCAGGGCGCCGAGCGGCGATGGTCGTACAGCACAAACGCGTGAGGGATGGGTATGAAGCGCATCGTGATCATCGGCGGTGTTGCTGGCGGGATGTCCGCAGCCACGAGAGCAAGGCGGTTGGACCCGGAGGCCTCGATCGTCGTACTGGAGCGCAGTGGGTACGTGTCCTACGCCAATTGCGGGTTGCCGTACTACGTGGGCGGAGTGATATCTGAGCAATCAGATCTGCTGCTGCAGACCCCAGACTCTCTTCATCGTCGCTTTCGCCTGGATGTGCGAGTGAGCACCGAGGTCATCGGAATCGATGCTCAAGCACAACTGGTCATGGTTAGGGATCGTCTGGACGGCACGGAATATTCGTTGCCGTACGACTACTTGATTCTCAGCCCCGGAGCACAGCCGATCCTCCCGACCCTCCCAGGTATTGATCGCGCGTTGACCCTGCGCACCATCGAGGACGTCACGCGAATCGCTGATGCCGTCGCCGGCGCTCCGCGGCATGCAGTGGTCATCGGCGGAGGATTCATCGGCATCGAGACCGCGGAGAACCTGATACACCGAGGTATCCCCACCACCGTGGTCGAGGCGGCTGACCAAGTGCTCACCCCTTTGGATCCGGAAATGGCCGTACCGGTCGCAGCCGAGTTGCGCCGGCATGGAATCGACCTTCGCCTTGGTGTGGCGCTTGCGGAAGTCAATGACACTGGCGTTGTGCTTACCGACGGCACGAGCATTGATGCTGATTTGGTGATCGTCGCCATCGGCGTCCGCCCAGATGTCACCTTGGCCAAGGCTGCTGGAGTCACCGTTGGAGCTCGGGGCGGAATCGCCGTGGATGCCATCGGACGAACCAGCGATGCGCGCATCTACGCCATTGGGGATGCGGCGGAGAAGGCCGACGCCCTTGACGGTGATGCGGTGCTGGTCCCGCTGGCCAACATCGCCAACCGGCAAGGTCGCATGGTGGCCGACCACATCATGGGACGCCCCGTTCGGCATATCCCGACCATTGGCACCGCGATCGTGAAGGTATTCGACCTGGTAGTGGCGGTGACCGGCTGGAACGAACGGCGGCTGCATGCTGCCCACATGGAACCAGTGATCATTCATTCGCACCCCGGTTCGCATGCTGGCTATTACCCGGGTGCAGAGTCGATGATGCTCAAACTCTGCATTGACCCGCAGACCCAGCTCATCCTTGGTGCCCAAGGGGTGGGCACTGAGGGTGTTGACAAGCGCATCGATGTCATTGCCACTGCCATGCGGTGTGGGTTGACGGCACCGGGATTGGCTGACCTCGAGCTCGCCTATGCACCACCGTTTGGTTCGGCAAAGGATCCGGTGAACATGCTGGGGTACATGGCCGACAACATGCTGTCCGGCCTGACCATCTCTGCTCAGTGGTATGAGTTGCAGGATCTGCTGGACCAGGGGTACGGCCTTGTCGATGTACGCACTCCCGGGGAGTTTGCCGCCGGCAGTATCAGTGGCGCAGTGAATATTCCTGTCGATGAGATTCGAGAGCGAATGACGGAGTTCGCCGATAACCCCGTCCTAGTCTTTTGCCAGGTTGGTCAACGCGGGCACACCGCCACCACACTGCTCCGTGAGTTGGGGGTGCCTGCGGTGAATCTGGACGGTGGGTACAAGACCTGGTTGAACTCGCCGGCCGCTTTTTCGGCTGATCGTGCCCTGCCGGGCTCTTGAGCATCCGTCGAGCCACCCGATGGATTCCCACCTGCCTTCGCGCTGACTACTGCTTGGAGCGCTGAGCGACCCCGGCGAAAGAGCCCATTGACGATTGTCAGGGGTGCAGGCTACGGTTCAGTCATTCGAACATCTGTTCGAATAGCAGTCCCGAGCGCCGGGCCCGCCTCGACCCCGGGCTCGGCGCGAGGGGCTGGACGTAGGACTGATCGAAGGTCATGCCGTGGTCCATCGCTACCAGCATGTAGTGCAGGTGCATTTGGACTGCGGCAAACCTGGTGAGTTCGTTTGGCGCGGTCGACGGTATCGGGTTCTTCAGGTACTGAGCCATTGGGTCGAAGCAGTGCCGTGGTGGGTGAACCTTCGCGGCACGGGTCATGGTGCGTCGTTACAGCGCACCGTCTGGCGGGTCGAAGCCACATCACGTGCCGGAACTACCGGCGTATACGACCTGTGCGTGGCCTCTGATCGATGGAGGCTGCTGCGGGTCATCGACTGAGCAGGAGATCGCGATGACAACAATGACGGCCCCACGTCCGACTAGTACGCCAAGCGCAACGTATGACCTGATGATTTCTGCGCGACGCAGCCTGACTGAGGCACACCGATGCGCAAATGCCAGCGAGCGTTACGTCGCAGCACACCTGGCAGCACTCCGCGCCGCGGCCGCAGTCCTTGCCGCACGTACCCACCCAGATGGCCGTCGCAGGCAGGTGCGCAGCGTGTGGTCGATACTGCCCGTGGCTGCACCGGAGCTCACCGAGTGGGCGGAGTTCTTCGCTATCGGTGCCCGCAAGCGTGCGATTGCCGAGGCGGGTATTCCTTGCGTGAGCATGCGCGAGGCCGACGATCTGATGCGTGATGCAGGCATTTTCATCGGTCGAGCTGCGGTACTGCTCGGACTTGCTGCATGACCTGCTGAGCGCGCTCAGTGCAACTGGCGGGGCTGCCTCCCGGATGCCAGTTACTCCATTGGCCGAAGTCCTGGGAATTTCTCCTGACTTCGGCCAATGGCGCCCACTCCTAGGTCAGGTCTTCGGCATCGCGGTGCCCGGTGACCTCACAAGCGGTGACTGCAGACATGACGAATTCGGATGACAAGGACCACCCATGACCACCATCGATCCCTGGGTACATCTACAGGTTGCCTCGGGATTCTCGCTGCGATACGGGGCATGCATGCCAGAAGAACTGGTATCGGCCGCTGCAGGAATGGGGCAGCAAATGATTGCCCTGACCGATCGTGACGGGGTGTATGGGGCAGTGCGATGGATGCAGGCATGCGGTGCGGTGGGTATCGGTGCGATTCTTGGCGTGGAACTTGCAATGCATCGCCCGAGTCCATCGACGCAGCGCAAGACCCCGGCACGTGGGGGAACATTCGTTGATGATGATCGCCCGCGGGTGATGTTCTTCGCCAGAGATGCACGAAGTTGGGCATCTCTTTGTCGACTGGTCACTGCTGCACATCAGTTGCGTGATAACCCGGCGCTGCGTTGGGACCAGATATGCACGCACAGCCACGGACTTGTTGCAGTGCTTGGACCGACATCTTCCTATGGTCGTGCGGTCTGCGATGGCGCGCAGGATTTAGCAAGACAACTGCTGGATCGTTGGCGTGAGGTGTTCGGCGAAAGACTGCATGTTGGGGTGACCTCTCATCATGCCGCTACCGATCGGCGGTATTCGATGCTCCATGCAGCGCAGATGACTGATGTCGCGCGCCAGTGCGGGATTGACGTAGTGCTGACCAATGCGGTGCGCTATCGAATTCCAGAGCAAGGACAAATCGCCGATGTTCTGGATGCCGCTAGGCAGATGGTGTCCTTGCGTTCAGGTCGTGTCCAGCGCGATAACGGCGAGGCGTGGATGAAGTCCGGGGCGCAGATGGCCCAGATCGCACAGCAGATTGCTGGTGCGGCCGGGTATCGAGCCGATGGTGGCCTGCTGCATGCCACCAGGGAACTGGCCGAGCAATGCGTGATGAACCCTTCCGAGCTGGGTATTGGCAGGGTATTCGTTCCGGAACTGCAAGTGACCCTGGGTCGAACCGATTCTCCTGATGCTGATGCGCTGCTGTCCGCTCGATGCCGTCAGGAATTGGACAGTCGGTATGTCGGTACTGCGCGCGCACGCGCAGTCGATCGCCTAGCCGATGAGCTGAAAGTTATTCGCGACGTTGGGTTTGCCAGCTATTTCATCACCGTTGGCGAAGTGGTCGCGATGATCAAGGGAAACGGGGTCCGGGTTGCTGCCAGAGGATCAGGTGCCGGAAGTGTCGTGAACTATCTTCTTGGCATCTCGGGGGTGGATCCGATCGCACAAGGTTTGCTGATGGAGCGCTTCTTGTCGCCGCTGCGCAGTGGGCTGCCGGACATTGACATTGACGTGGAGTCAGCAAGGCGAGAGGAGATCTATCGATGGATCCTGGAACGCTTTGGGGATCAGCGGTGCGCGTGCGTGTCGATGATGGAGACCTATCGAGTTCGCCATGCCGTTCGCGATGTCGGAGCAGCGTTGGGGATGCCTCCAGCGGAGGTAGGAGAACTAGCAAAATCATTCCCGCACATTCGAGCCAGACATGCGCGCTCGGCGCTGGCTGAACTCCCGGAGTTGCGTACATCGGGGTTCGGTCGACTTGCCGCCCGCGGTGAACTTGATGGATTCATTGCATTAGTCGAAGCGCTGGATGGCTTACCTCGGCACGTGGCCCTGCACCCCTGCGGAGTCCTGCTGTCTGATGCTTCCCTTGGCGATCGGACACCTATGCAGCCCAGCGCCGCCGGATTTCCGATGAGTCAGTTCGACAAGGACGACGTGGAAGTCCTTGGGCTGCTCAAGCTCGATGTCTTAGGCGTGCGGATGCAGTCGGCGATCGCGCATGCACTGTCTGAGACCAAGCGTGCAGGGGTTGATGTTCCCGATATCGATCGCATCGCCCTTGACGATCCGGACACCTTCGCCCTGATTCAGAGCACACACACTCTGGGGTGTTTTCAGATCGAGTCCCCAGGCCAACGCGAGCTCATCGGGAAGTACGAGCCAACCAGTTTTTCCGACTTGATCATCGATATCTCGCTATTTCGGCCTGGACCGGTGAAGTCAGACATGATCCGGCCGTTTTTGCGGGCCAGGCAGGGATGGGAACCGGCCCAGTACCCGCATCCGGATCTACGTCCGGTGCTGGAGCAGACCTTTGGCGTGGTGGTCTTCCATGAGCAGGTGATGGGAATCCTGGAGGTGATGACCGGCTGCACGCTGGCCTATGCCGATGAGATGCGGCGTTCGATGGGATCGCAGGCGGGAATCGATGATGCCCGTTCCTGGTTTTATCCCGCCGCATTGCGCAGAGGGTATGGGCTCGATGTGGTTGAGCAAGTGTGGCAAGTGCTGCACTCGTTTGCCTCATTCGGATTCTGCAAGGCCCATGCTGCGGCGTTTGCACTCCCCACTTATCAGTCGGCATGGCTGAAAACCCATTACCCGGCGGCGTTCTATGCCGGACTACTTACCCACGATCCAGGGATGTACCCCAAGCGGTTGATTCTGGACGATGCACGCCAGCAAGGGGTGCAGATCCTGGGCGTGGACATCAATGCATCCGATGCGGTGTATCGCGTGGTGGCGGGGGAGGACGGTGATCTGGGTGTGCGCATGGCATTCTGCGATGTCCGCGGAATCAGCCGGCACGAGATCGATGCGCTGGTAGCAGGACAGCCGTATGCGTCCCTGACTGATGCCTGGCGGCGTTCGCACGTGAGTCGGCCGACCATGGAGAACCTGATCGTTACCGGTGCGTTTGATGCGCTGTACTGCCTTGGCGGTACCGCCCGAAGAGGATCGGTGACTAGACGGGACTTGCTGCTGCAGCTCGCGGACCTGGATCGCCATGACCGTGGGGCATCTGATGGGCAGATGTCCCTGGCGTTGCTCGATGAGCAGATCAGTCCGTCCGGTCTTCCGGAGATGAGCGCAGCGGAGAAGGTTCGCGCGGAGATTTCAGTTCTCGGGATGGACGTCAGTGCCCATGTCCTTGATTTCTATGCACCGATGCTTGCCCAGATGCAGATCACCAGGTCTGCACAGTTGCTGCAATCCCGTTCACGCCAGCAGGTGCTTGTTGCCGGAGTAAAGGTCGCGGTGCAGACTCCGCCGGTGCGCAGCGGCAAACGCGTCATCTTTGTCACGGTGGACGACGCCACCGGCCCGGTGGATGTCGCATTCTTTTCCGATGCGCAAGAGCGTTACGCCTCGACGGTGTTCTCCTCGTGGCTGATGCTGATTCGTGGGACGGTGCGTCGCACCGGGCCCAGGGGAGTCTCCATCACTGCTACCGGCTGCTGGGACCTGGCTGGCATGTATCGCACCTGGCAGCGGTCTGGGGCACCTGCGGTGTGGGAAGTGATCAATGCCGATCAGCCGGAAGTCGCTGCTCGAGCGCAGCGCACGCTGGTTCATGCCACCGGCTACCGCATGTCCCCGTATGCCGATGTGGCCCCGCCGGGCAGCCCGGTTAGCACGATGACGGCCTCGTTATGGCATGCAAGCCCCGGGTGCAGTGGATGATGGATCCATGAGTCGGTCACAGGTCCGCCGGCAGACCGGTGCGCTGGGGCTGGGCACTGATGACGCAGGCTGCACCATCTTGCACGTTGACATGGATGCGTTCTACGCATCGGTCTCGCTCAGGACGCGTCCAGACCTGCATGGCACGCCGGTCATCGTGGGTGGCTCTGGGGGACGGGGTGTGGTGCTGTCGGCCACCTACGAGGCTCGAGCGCTGGGCGTCCACTCGGCCATGCCCATGTCACGAGCCCGACGTGTCGCGCCACAGGCCACGATCATCGCTCCCGATCATGACCTGTATGCCCAAGTGAGCCGCAACGTGATGGAGGTGTTCGCCTCGATCACGCCATTGGTCGAGCCGTTGAGTCTTGATGAAGCCTTCTTAGACGTCTCCGGCGCGATCCGTCGTCTGACATCGCCTCGGTCGATCGCTGAGCTCATTCGCGCTCGCATCCAAGACGAGCAGCAGATCACCTGCTCGGTTGGAGTGGCAACGACGAAGTTCGTGGCCAAACTGGCGTCAACGCGCGCAAAGCCCGATGGCTTGCTGGTGGTTCCAGCAGATCAGGTGATCGCATTCCTACACCCGCTTCCTGTTGGCGCCTTATGGGGAGTGGGAGAGCGCACGGAGGAACACCTGGTCCGGCTCGGCTTGCACACCGTTGCCGATATCGCGAACACTCCCAAGGCCACCTTGTGCCGTGCGCTCGGGCAGGCGACCGGAGCGCACCTACATGAGTTGTCTTGGGGGCGTGATCCGCGCGCGGTGCGGGCGCACGAGCCCGAAAAGTCCATCGGCAACGAGCACACCTTCGCAGAGGACGTCGACGATCCCGAGGTGATCGGGGCACATTTGCTACGGCTGGCAGACCAAGTCGGCGGCAGGCTCCGCGCAGCGGGGTTTACCGCGCGAAGTGTCCATCTCAAGGTGCGATTCGCCGACTTCAGCACCATCACCCGGTCTCGCACCCTGACCGTCCCCACCGATGTCGGCATGGACCTGTATCAAACGGTCAAGTCGTTATACGACGCGTTGGGGTTGCAGCGAGCCAGGATCAGGCTGGTGGGCGTTCGGGTCGAGCAATTGCAGTCCGCTGAGCAGGCTGCCATGCAGCTTGAGCTGGGTGCCCCCGACCAAGGGCGTCGTGAGGCGGAACTGGCCGTGGATGCCCTTCGTGCCAGATTCGGGCAGCAGGCGGTGCGAGCGGCGCGGCTGGTTGAGATTCCAGCCGAGGCTCAGGAATGAGGGTCTGGGCGGACCGGAGCCCTGGCTGGGGTTTCCTCCCAAGGCGAACGGACATATATTGGAGTCAACATCGGGAAGGAAGGGGTCGCAATGCCGCTGTCTGAGCATGAGCAGCGCCTGCTCGAGCAGATGGAGCGTGCGCTCTACGCCGAGGATCCCACATTTGCCAACAACCTACGTACGACCCGCATTGGTCGGTCAAGCCACGGCAAGGCCGTCTTGGGCATCATCGGAGTGCTTATCGGGATGGGCGTTGTGGTTGCCGGTGTTGCTACGGACCTGGCGGCACTTGGTGTCGTCGGCTTCGTGATCATGCTCGTCAGCGCAGCGGGGACCTATGCCGCGTATCGCACCCCCAAGGCCGTTTCGGCTTCGGAAGCGTCAGATGCGTCCTCAGCTTCGGCGCGCCAGCCAAAGGCCGGGTTCATGGATCGCGTCGAAGAGCGTTGGCGCCGTCGCAATCAGGGATAGGACAACTCCCGCGAAGTCGCGCTGCTCACATCCGAGGCAATTGCCGGTTAAGCGACCGAGCACCTGGTGCATGATGCGCCCATGACCAAAATTGTTCCCGCGCAGCTTGGCCGGTTTCTCGAAGATTTCGAGGTCGGCACTACCTATCAACATCCATTTGGCCGCACGATCTCCGAAGCGGACTCCACATGGTTCACGTTGCTCACGTGCAACACCAATCAGAATCACTTCAATGCGCATCTAGCGCAGTCCAATCCGATCTCCGGTGGCCGGATCATCGTCAACTCCGGACTGACTGTGGCCCTAGTGCTGGGATTGTCGGTCATCGACATGAGCCAAAATGCAGTCGCCAACCTGGGCTGGACAGACATCAAGCTGACTCACCCGGTGTACATCGGAGACACCATTTATGCGGAGTCAATCTGCCTGGACAATCGCGAAAGTTCCTCGCGGCCGGACATGGGCATCATCCGCATGAAGACTCGCGGGCTCAATCAGGATGGTGACGAGATCGTGTCGTGGTTCCGCTCGGTGATGGTGCCAAAGCGCACTTCGGGCATTGGGCAGAACTACTTCCCCCACGCCAAGAACGGCGAAATGGAAATGCCGCAGCCGTAGTCATTGACGACGTACTGTGCTCACGCCCCTGCCGGAATCGAAACCGGTGGGGGCGTCGTGCATGTTCGAGGAGCTGGACGATGCGCGAATCGATCAGCGATCCAGGGAACGAACTCTGGCCCCATCACCAGTGCGGTGTCTTGGTGAGACACCTGCGCCACCCACGCCACGGCAACAGTTGAGCCGGCCGAGCACCATTGCCGCTCCAGCACTGCATTTGGCCATGGAAGGACCACTGAATCGGCAGTGGACTGGCCAATGAGCACCGGCATCGTCGGCGGCAGGGGAGCAGGTGTCTGCGCCGCAGCCGCCGCGGCCCAGCCACCCCGGGATAAGGGGTTGGCTGAGAAATACCGCTGGCCAAACAGTGTTCGTGCCTGACCGACCAGCGCTGCCTGCGTGATGCATTGGTTGGCAATGTCGGTGGTATGCGATTGACCGGTAGCGGACACAACTTGCTGGGAGCGCAGGTCGGGGTATAGGTGTGGCCAGGACAGCACCACTTCCGGGCCGATCACCCACCCGACAACGGTCTGCCACTGGGCGCCCATGATGTCCGTCAATTGCGCGGCTGGAGCAGCCGCGGCAACGCCCAGGAGGTGCAACTCTGGTGCGAGTTGCTTCGATAACGCTCCGGTCCATAACGCCGAATGTCCGCCTTGCGAATGCCCGAAGACCACGTAACT
>Ga0164296_1006366_pt1 | contig 10027 bp, 9 predicted proteins | sample GEODES057metaG_FD_113533 | JGI IMG/M metagenome (GOLD analysis project Ga0164296, IMG submission 113533) | Dystrophic lake water microbial communities from Trout Bog Lake, Wisconsin, USA - GEODES057 metaG | ecosystem: Environmental > Aquatic > Freshwater > Lake | place: USA: Trout Bog Lake... | reverse complement strand
GGCGGGGGCTGCGTGCGCCTCGGGGGCACCGCAGGCCAGCCACGTGCTCCTGGCGATGGGCATGGATCACGACCAGGCGCGGGGCGCGCTTCGGCTCACCTTGTCGACCGGGACCACTGACGATGAGGCGGCACGCGCCGCTGATCACGTGGTCGAGGTGGTCGACGCACTGGCGCGCTGAGGTGGCCGACGGCGGTCGGCGAACTGGCAGACTGAGAGCCATGAACGTGCTGGTCGCCATGTCGGGGGGCGTCGACTCGTCGGCGGCGGCGGCGATCTGCAAGGCACAGGGCCATGACGTGGCAGGCGTGACGCTCAAGTTGTGGGGTGGACCGTCTGATCAGGGCTGCTGCTCGGTGGCCGACGTCGACGATGCTCGTCGAGTGGCCGGGCAGCTCGGCATCGATCACCACGTCTTCAACATGACCGAGGCGTTCGATGCCTTGGTCGTCGATCCCTATGTGGCCAGCCATCGGGCAGGGCTGACTCCCAACCCGTGCATCGAGTGCAATCGTCATCTCAAGTTCGACGCGCTCTTGGATGCGACCCGTCGCCTGGGCTTCGACGCCCTGGCGACGGGACACCACGCTCGGATCGAACGGTCGGGAGGCGTGGCAACCCTCCATCGCGGGGTCGACGCCGCCAAGGACCAGTCCTATGTCCTGTCCATGCTGACCCAGGCACAGCTCGCCACCCTCCTCTTGCCGGTGGGTGAGATGACCAAGGCCGAGGTGCGGGCCCTGGCCGGCGAGGTCGGGCTCCGCACGGCCCAGAAGCCCGAGAGCCAGGACACCTGCTTCATCGAGTCCTCGGGGGGGCGCAAGGCCTTCTTGGCGGAACGAACCACCTTGGCGGTCGGCTCGATCGTCGATGATGCGACGGGCGCGGTCGTCGGGAGCGTCGAGGATCTCGAGCTGGTCACCGTCGGTCAGCGCAAGCGCCTGGGCGTCGATGACGAGGGGAGGCGGCGCGTCGCCGTGGCCATCGACGTCACCCGCCGGGAGGTCCGCGTCGCGTCCCCAGATGCAGCGGCGATCAGCGAGCTTGCCCTCGACCCGGCCACGTTGACCTGGGTGAACACGTCGGTGGCGTCGGGGACGCCGGTGCTCGCCCAGCTCCGGTCCCACGGCGAGGCGGCGGCGGCGATCTTCCTCGGTGACCGTCTGGTGTTCAGCCCGTGGATCGGACCAGTCGCACCGGGGCAGACCGCTGCGCTCTACGACCCCAGCGATCCCACCTCGGTCCTTGGAAGTGCGGTGGTCGCTCGATGATCCTCGACGGCCTCCCGGAGGATCCGGCCGAGCGGATCGCGTCGCTTCGTGCGCAGGTGGCACACCACAACGAGCGCTACCACGCCCAGGACGACCCGGAGATCCCCGACGCCGACTACGACCTTCTGGCCACCGAGCTCCGACGGCTCGAGGCGGCGCACCCCGAGCTTGCGGGCTCAGCGCTGGTAGGCCAGGCCGTCGGCGCGGCGCCGTCCGCCCTGTTCTCCCCGGTGACCCACGCCGTGCGAATGATGAGCCTCGACAATGCATTCGATGACGAGGAGATCCGCGCATGGGGCGAGCGCCTTGCTCGAGCACTCGGTCGGGACAGCGTCGATGACCTGGCCTTCTCCGTCGAGCCGAAGGTCGACGGCGTGGCGATGTCGGTGACCTACGTCGATGGCATGTACGTCCAAGCCGCCACCCGAGGCGACGGCGTCACCGGCGAAGACGTCACCGCCAACGTGGCCACGATCGCCAACGTGCCCCAGTGGCTCACGGGCGACCTGGCCTCGCTCCCGAAGGTCCTCGAGATACGCGGCGAGGTCTATCTTCCAACGGCGGACTTCGCCGTCATGAACGAGCGCCAGATCGAGCTGGGTGCGAAGGTCTTCGCCAACCCGCGAAACGCCGCAGCCGGCTCGTTGCGCCAGAAGGACCCAGCTGTCACCGCCACGCGCCCGCTCGCCCTGCTCGCCTATCAGCTCGGCCGGCTTGAGGGAGTGCCGGCGACGAGCGGCTTCGCCGCCGGCTCACATCACGAGCTGCTCGATGCCATGGCCGCGTGCGGCCTCCCGACGTCACCTGATGTCGTCTCTGTGGTCGGGATCGAGGCGGTGATCGCCCAGAGCCATGCGCTCGAGCAGCGGCGCCATGAGCTGGGGTACGAGATCGACGGGGTGGTCATCAAGCTCGATGATCTGGCACTGCGCAAGGCGGCGGGCGCCACGAGCCGAGCTCCACGGTGGGCGCTGGCCCGAAAGCTGCCACCCGAGGAGCGATCGACGCTCCTCGTCGACATCGAGGTCTCGATCGGTCGGACCGGCCGTGTGACTCCCTACGCCGTGCTCGAGCCCGTGGTGGTGGGTGGTTCGACGGTCACCTTTGCCACGCTGCACAACCAGGACCAGGTGGCCCTCAAGGACGTCCGGCCGGGCGACACGGTCGTGGTCCACAAGGCGGGTGATGTCATCCCTGAGGTCGTGGGTCCGGTCATCGTCGCAGGGCGACGTCGACCGAAGGTCTGGACCTTCCCGACGACGTGTCCCGCCTGCGCAGGCACCCTGGTGCGGCTCGACGGAGAGTCCGACACGTACTGCGTGAACCTCGATTGCCCAGCCCAGCGTGACCAGCGGCTCTCGCACTTTGCCTCGCGCGCCGCCATGGACATCGAGGGACTCGGGGAGAAGGTCATCGAGCGCCTTACCGAGGCGGATCTCGTCAACGACGTGGCGGACCTCTACGAGCTCGACGCCACCTCGCTGGCTGAGCTCGAGGGGATGGGGGAGATCTCGGCGGAAAACCTTCGGAGCGCCATCGAGGCATCAAAGTCCCAGCCGCTCAGCCGGGTGCTCGTGGGCCTTGGCATCCGGCACCTTGGTCCCATCGGGGCCAGGCAGGTCGCTCGTCGCCTGGGCAGCCTTGGCGCAGTTCGCTCTGCATCGGTCGAGGAGCTCTCGGCGGTCGACCAGATCGGTCCGATCATCGCCGAGTCCATCGTGGCCTTCATGGCCAACCCCACCAACGCCGTCGTCCTCGACAGGCTCGTCTCGCTGGGCCTGGCGCTCGTCGAGCCCGATGCGGGTCTGGCGTTGGAGAGTGGCCCCTTGGACGGCAAGGTGATCGTCGTCACTGGCGCCATCGAGGGCATGACGCGACTTGAGGTCGAGGCAGCGGTCGAGGCAGCGGGCGGCAAGGCGACCGGCTCGGTGTCGAAGAAGACCTATTGCGTGGTCCTCGGCGAAGCCCCCGGCGCGTCCAAGGTCGCCAAGGCGGAGTCGTTGGGCATCCCGATGCTGCCCGCAGCATCCTTCGACGAGCTCCTCGCGACCGGCGCCCTCCCCGCAACCTGAGGATCACCGCTTGGGGCGTCCACCGGAGTCAGGGGTCTGGTCGGTAGGTTTGGGTCACCCATGACCACCGCCGCAGATCAGATCGGGACCACCTTGGGTGGCCGCTATCGCCTCGAGGCCTTGCTGGGCACCGGTGCGTCCGCCAACGTCTTCCTGGCGCAGGACACCACCCTCGAGCGCCAGGTCGCCATCAAGCTGCTGCAGCCCGCGCTGGCGCAAGACGCTGCATTCTTGAAGCGCTTCCGGGCCGAGGCCCGGGCGGTGGCAGCGCTCAACCACCCCAACGTGCTGCGGGTCTTCGACTGGGGTGAGGAGGACGGGGTCCCGTTCTTGGTCACCGAGCTGTTGGCGGGTGGCTCTCTCAAAGATGTCCTCGATGCAGGAGTCCGTCTGACGCACGAGCAGGCGGCCTCGGTTGGCCAGCAGGCAGCCGCTGGCCTGGCCTACGCCCATGCACGTGGGCTGGTGCACCGAGACGTGAAGCCAGGCAACCTCCTCTTCGACGAGGAGGGCCGGGTCCGCATCACCGACTTCGGCGTGGCGAGAGCCCTCGCCGAGGCGAGCTGGACGGAGCCGGCAGGTGGCCTGATCGGCACGGTGCGCTATGCGTCACCCGAGCAGGCAGAGGGCCTTCCCGTCGATGGGAAGGCTGACGTGTACTCCCTGAGCCTCGTGCTCTACGAGTCGCTCAGCGGTACCGTCCCCTTCCTTCAGGAGACGCCGGTGGCGACGCTCCGCGCTCGGATCGGCCAGCCCTTGCCACATGACCCGAGCCTGGGCCCGCTCGATGTGGCGCTGGCGCAGGCTGCGTCGCCGCTCACCGAGGATCGCTTGGACGCGGCGGAGTTCGAGCGTCGACTCGAGTCCATCGCTGCTGCCTTGCCGCCGGCGCTCCCGCTGCCGCTCGCAGGTGTGGCGGAGGCGGCAGCGACCGCAAGCCAGTTCAAGGCGCCCTCGGTTGATGACCTGACGCAGGTGACGTCCGCCGTCTTGACCACGGGGCCGGTCCCCTCGGGGGTTGCGGCCCCCTATGACGCCGTGGCTGATGAAGACAACACCGTCATCGGCTTCGTGCCGCCGAGTGAGGCCGCGCCGGTCGGCCCGCGTCGTCGCCGACGGTGGCCGTGGATCCTTGTCGCCGTGGTGATCTTGGGCGCTGGCTTTGCTGCCTTCGCCATCGCCACCAAGTTGTTTGTCCCCAACGTCACCGTCCCGAACCTGGTCGGCGTCTCCTCGGTCAAGGCAGAGAGCACCTTGTCCAAGGAGCACCTCACGGCGGTCTTCGAGCCCAGCGTCTACTCGACGACGGTGCCGGTCAACGACGTGATCGTCCAGCAGCCACGGGCGGGCACGGTGCTCAAGCAGGGATCGACGGTGCGACTTGTGGCGTCACGAGGCCTCCCCTCGGTGACCGTCCCCTCGCTTCAGGGCTTCACCTGTGCGCAGGCGCAAGCCGCGCTCCAGACCGTCCACCTCAAGGCCATCTGCCCACCGGCGGCGCAGCAGTACAGCCCCACGGTGCCAACCGGGCAGACGATCTCGTACTGGTACGGGAGCGTGACCAACCCGAAGACCGTGACCTACGGGGCGACGGTCAACATCGTGATCTCGAAGGGGCCGCCTCCCGTGCCGATCCCACAGGTCTCGGGCACCTTTGCGCAGGCCGAGGCGACCTTGGTGGCCGCCGGGTTCAAGGTGACCGAGGCCAAGGAGTTCTCTGAGGCCATCCCGGTGGGCAGCGTGACTCGGACCGTCCCGGCCGCCGGCACGCCGATCCAGAAGGGGACCACGGTCACGGTCTACGTCAGCCTTGGCCCGCCCCTCGTGACGGTCCCGAACCTTCATGGCAAGACCGTGGCCGGAGCGACGGCCAAGCTCCAGAACGTCGGCCTCAAGGTCGGCGCCGTCTATGGACCACCAGGAGGCACCGTGTTCAAGGAGAGCCCAGGCTCGGGCAGCTCGGTCAAGGCCGGCTCCGCCGTCAACCTCTACGTCCAGTGAGCGAGCCGGTGAAGGTCTGCGAGCTCTGCGAGGCGGCGAAGCTCACCACCTGGTACTTCGAGGACGACACCTGCTGGGTCGCAGACTGCGAGGTCTGCGACACCCCGATGGTGGTGTGGCGACAGCATGGAACCGAGCCAGGTGACGAGACCGAGGCGTACATGCTTGAGCGACTCGGCGAGGCGGCGGACAGCCGGTTTGGTGCGGGTGGATGGTCCTTCGATCGGGTGATGCGTCAGATCCCTGACCACTTCCACGCCCACGCCCGGGATCCGGAGTGGTGGTACCGGCTGCGGGGCATCACCCGCCCCTAGGGAGCTGTCGACCGATCAGCGAGCCATCGACCGGCAGAGCTGCGCGCAAGAGGGGAGCGGTAGGCTGGCGCTCGACATCATCTCGACTCGAAGGGAATCCGAACCATGGGTGCGTTGGACGGACGGATCGCAATCATCACGGGCGCAGGCCGCGGCATCGGGCGAGAGCACGCACTGCTGTTCGCCTCCGAGGGTGCAAAGGTCGTGGTCAACGACCTGGGTGGTGCCCTCGATGGATCGGGCGAGGAGGGGACGCCCGCCGAGCAAGTGGTGGCCGAGATCGTCGCCATGGGCGGTGAGGCCGTCGCCAACCACGACAACGTGGCGGACTGGGCCGGCGCAAAGAATCTGATCGACACTGCGGTTGAGGCATTCGGTGACCTCCACGTGCTGGTGAACAATGCGGGCAACCTGCGTGACCGGGTGCTGGTCAACATGTCGGAGGACGACTGGGATGCCGTCATCCACGTGCACCTCAAGGGTCACTTCTCTCCCCTCCACCACGCTGCCAACTACTGGCGCGAGCAGGCCAAGGCCGGCAAAGACGTCAAGGCTTCGATCATCAACACCTCCTCGACCTCGGGCCTGCTCGGCAACCCGGGACAGGGCAACTACGGTGCTGCCAAGGCGGGCATCGCCGCACTGACCGTGATCGCCGCCATGGAGCTCGAGCGCTACGGCATCCGGGTCAACGCGCTCGCACCGAATGCGCGGACCCGCATGACCGAGTCGGCGCCCGGTCTCGTCGACATCGTCCAGGCCCCCGAGGACGTCGCCACCTTCGACCAGTGGGACCCGGCCAACATCTCGCCGCTCGTTGGCTACTTGGCCACGGAGTCCTGCCCAGCCAACGGCAAGGTCTTCTTCGTCCTCGGTGGGACGATCCGCAACTTCCAGGGCTGGACGCTCACCGAGACCATCGAGAAGGACGACCGCTGGACGGTGGCTGAGCTCCAGGCGGAGATGCACCGGCTGGGGGCATGACCGACGAGGGGGGATCCTCCTCTCCGGTCGACGCACCGGCGCAGCACCATCGCGACGATCCCGACGAGCTCCTCAGCGCGTCGAACGATCCTGGCGCGTTCGAGTTCGGGGCGACGGGCTCGGAGGCCGCCTCGGACCTGAACTGGTTCGCCATGCTGCGCTCCAAGGCGCAGGCACGTTCGACCTCGTCTGATCGCTATCCCTGGTGGGTCCTCGGTGCCCTGCTGGCGGGGCTCCTGGCGCTGAACATCACCTTCACGGTGTTCATCGTCGCCCTGCCGAAGGTGGCGAACGAGTTCCACACGTCGATCACGGTGCTCACCTGGACCATGACCGGCCCGCTGTTGGCCTACGGGCTGGCGGCACCGATCCTCGGCAAGACCGGCGACATCTTCGGGCACCGGCGGCTCTACCTCTTCGGGCTGGCGGGGGCCATGGTCTCGGCCATCTTGACGGCGCTTGCGCCCAACGTCGTCCTCTTGCTCGGAGCGCGCACGCTCGACGGGATCCAGGGTGCCGCCACCGGCACCGCCTCGATGGCACTGATCATGAACGCCTTCGGTCCGCAGGATCGAGTCAAGGCCATGGGCTGGTGGACGCTCGTGGGGGCCGGTGGTCCGGTGATCGGCGTCTCGCTGGGATCACCGATCATCCAGTTCTTCGGCTGGCGGGCGCTCTTCTGGGCGCAGCTCGTCCTCCTGATCATGGCGTTCTGCGTGGTGGCGGTGATCTTGCCGGCGCAGCGTGGCACCCCTCAGGAGCTGGCCGCTGAGAAGGCGAAGGCCAAGGTCGGGTTCAAGGAGATGGATTGGGTGGGCTCGACCAGCCTGTCGGTCGGAGTGACCTTGGTGATGCTCGGGCTGTCGCTCGCACCGCTCCAGGGGTGGACCTCGCCCTCGGTCATGGTGATCTGGGTCGTGAGCGTGATCTCGATCATCATCTTCGTCCACACCATCAGGACGTCGGCGAACCCGTTGATCCCGGCGTCGTACTTCTCCAAGCGCAACTTCTTGATGCCCATGATCATCCGGGCCACATCGAACTTCGCCTACTTCGGCGCCTTCTTCTTGTTCCCGCTTCTGATGGAGGAGGGGTATCAGTTCTCTGAGGGCCAGGTGGGAGCCGTCGCCATCGCTCGTCCACTTGCCTTCGCCCTCTGCTCGCCCATCGCCGGCTACCTGGCCGTCAAGATCGGCGAGCGGACCTCGGCCATCGCCGGCACGGTGATGCTCACCTTGTCGATGATCATCTTCGCCATGCTGTCGGTCGGTTCATCGGTGATCTTCGTCATCATCGCCCTCGCACTGAGCGGCCTCGGCATGGGTGTGGCCATGCCCTCGACGAGCTCGACCATGGCCAACGAGGTCAAGGCCGAGGAGATGGGGGTCATGTCCGCCGCACAGATGCTCGCCATGCAAGTCGGCGAGGTGGCCGGCATCCAGGTGCTCATCACCATCCAGCAGGGGGTCGCCAAGCGGAGGGGACTGCTCGGCACGCACAACACCGCTGCGCTGTTGTCGACCTTCCACCTGCCGTTCTGGGTCGGCGCCGCGGTCTGCGGGATCGGGCTGGTGTGCGCCTTCTTCATCAAGGCGCTCCCTCGCGCCGCAAAGGCGACGGCGTCGAGCTAGGCGGTCAGGTCTCGGATCTTCTCGGCGAGCTCGAGCGCGTCGGGATCAGGGCCCGTGCCCTGGAGGGCCATCAGCTTGGCCATGTCACCCTCGATGCGGATCTTGCCGGCCATGAAGGCGCTCATCGCCGCCTGAGGGTTGCCTTCGACCAGCAGCGCCCGAGCGGTCACGAAGTCCACCGTCACCTTGAGATCCGGGTCCTCGAGGTGACCGTGATCGATCACCAGCACTCCGTCCGAGGTGTCGACGTGCGCATCGATGAGTGCCCCTGACGGGGCCTCGGTCACCACCAGGTTCATCGCCACCGCGGCCGGCAGGTTGCTTCCGGCGTCCGGGTACTGCTCCCGGAGCTCCTTGACGGCTGCGACCCACTCGGGGCTCAGAAACTCGTGGCTCACCTTGCGCTCCTTCTCGGCTTTCTCGACAGGGTAGCGGCGCCGGTAGCATCTTCCCCTATGACCGCTCCCGTGATCGAAGGTTGCGAGCCCCTCTCGGTGGCTGGTGGCCCAATCGGCGTCCTCGTCCTCCACGGCTTCACCGGAAGCCCCTTCTCGATGCGAGGCATCGCGGAGCAGATGGCGAACGCCGGCTTCAGCGTCGAGATGCCGCTGCTGCCCGGTCACGGGACCTCGCTCGACGACATGATCCCCACCCGGTTCTCAGACTGGCTCGGCGCGGCAGACGCAGCGTACGAGTCCTTGGCTGCTCGAACCGAGCAGGTGGTGGTCGTGGGTCTCTCGATGGGCGGGACGCTGACGTGCGCCCTGGCGGAGCGCCATGGCGAGATCGCGGGCATCGCCCTCGTGAACCCGCTGGTCGAGCCCGCGTCGCCCGAGATGATCGAAGGCATCACCGCACTCCTCGACGCAGGAACCGATCGCTTCGACGCCATTGGCTCTGACATCGCGCTCGAGGGAGCGGACGAGCGGTCCTATCCGGGCACGCCGCTGGCGGCGCTGCTCTCGCTCTTCGAGGGCGTCGCCGAGGTCTCTGAGGCGCTGCCCACGATCACGTGCCCGGTGCTCTTGTTCTCGAGCCCGCAGGATCACGTCGTGACGCCGTCGAACGGGGATCACCTCGTGGCCAGCGTCACGGGGCCTGTCGAGCGGATCATGTGTGAGCGCAGCTACCACGTGGCCACCCTGGACCACGACGCAGCCTTGATCGAGACCGCTGCGGTCGCCTTCGTCGAGCGGGTGACCACCGCATGAGCGAGGTGACCCCTCTCACGCCGGCCGAGGTGGCGCACGTCGCCGCACTGGCTCGGCTGACCTTGACCGATGACGAGATCGAGCGGTTCACCGGGCAGCTGGCCTCGGTGCTGGCCCACGCCAATGACGTGGCGTCCCTCGATCTGTCCGGACTCGAGCCCACGGCACACCCCCTCGAGCTGCGAAACGTGCTTCGAGCCGATGTGGTCACGCCCTCGCTCGATCGAGAGGAAGTCCTCTCGCAGGCGCCAGAGGTGATCGACCATCGCTTCGGCGTCCCGAAGATCGTTGGAGACGCGCCATGACGGCGCTCGAGATCGCTCAGCAGGTTGCCGCCGGCGAGACCACCGCCACGTCGGTGATCGAGGCGTCGTTGGCCGCCATCGCCGCTACCGACGGCGACGTCCATGCATTTGTGGACGTCCACGGCGAGGAGGCGCTCGAGCAGGCAGCCGGCCTCGATGCTGCCATCGCAGCGGGGGAGCGTGTTGGCCCCCTGGCCGGCGTGCCACTGGCGCTCAAGGACAACCTGTGCCAGCGGGG
>Ga0164296_1006365_pt1 | contig 10028 bp, 4 predicted proteins | sample GEODES057metaG_FD_113533 | JGI IMG/M metagenome (GOLD analysis project Ga0164296, IMG submission 113533) | Dystrophic lake water microbial communities from Trout Bog Lake, Wisconsin, USA - GEODES057 metaG | ecosystem: Environmental > Aquatic > Freshwater > Lake | place: USA: Trout Bog Lake... | reverse complement strand
CCTTGGAAACCTACTGAACCTTGATATCCACCAAACGAAGCAGAACCTTGATAGCCAACCGATCCCTGGAATCCTACAGATCCTTGGAACCCTGAATTTCCTAATGAACCTTGGAAGCCAATGCTTCCTTGGAATCCTACGGATCCTTGATAACCTGCACCAGCAGATTCTCCTGATGATCCTTGATAACCAGTGTTACCCTGTGAGCCCTGGAATCCAACACTACCTTGGAAACCAGAAGAACCCATATATGTTACACCAGCCGATCCTGTGTATCCTATTCCAATTGATCCTGTGTAACCAATAGATCCATTGTAACCTGCAGCACCAATCGATCCTGTATAACCAATAGGACCGATGTTGCCTGCAATAGTAAAAGATATTAATACAGGATCGTTGTTTGTATAAGGAGTTGTGTTGCCGGCAAGATAATTGTAAGTTAATTTGTGATAAGGAGGTGTTGCAGGAAAATATGTAGAATGTGTAACTGCAAGAACTGTGACATCATAAGGTGTCGCCTGTCTTGAAACAATTGCAAAACCTTTTGTACTATTGTTTACATTATTAAGAGTTGTTTCAAGCAACAAATAATTGTTTGCACCATATGAATCAGTTGATGTAATATAAAGATTGCTTCCAAGATTAAATTGAGCAGAATCTATTTCTAGGTAGCCTGTAGAAAGATTAGAAGGAGCACCACTATAGTTTCCGTTAAAATTATAAAAATATGTTATACCTCCTGGGGCTCCCATTGATCCTGTATAACCAAGACTACCAATTGACCCATTGTAACCAGTAGATCCATTGTAACCATTTTGACCAGCAGCACCTGTTGATCCTGTATATCCTATTGGGCCTGTTGCACCAGTTGCACCTATCGAACCAGTATATCCAGTATCACCAATTGATCCACTTTCACCTTGAGATCCTTGGTATCCTTGAGGTCCAATAGGTCCTTGAATACCCTGAGATCCTACATATCCATTGAATCCTGCTGATCCTGTAAAACCAACAGAACCTTGTGATCCTGTGAAACCTGTCTGACCTGATAATCCTGTTCCACCTATTGATCCTGTGTAACCACGAGGTCCTTGACTTCCTTGAGACCCAATAAATCCTGTGTCACCTTGAGAACCTGTATAACCTACACCAGTAGATCCAGTATAACCTAAAGGTCCTGTATTACCCTGACTACCTTGAGATCCTGTGAAACCAGTTACACCTTGACTTCCTGTAAATCCAACTGATCCTGTATATCCTGATCCTGCTGATCCTGCATAACCAACATTACCTACTGAACCTTGATATCCTGTACTTCCAGAAGGCCCTTGCAACCCTGTAGATCCTTGGAATCCAACAAGTCCTTGTGAACCTGAATAACCTGTTCCTGCAAAATATCTAACTTCAACTGTAGAGCTTGGATTAGGAGCAGTAGTAAGAATAAGTGTATTTGAGTTTGTTATTGTATAGTCTGTTGAAGGAACTTGTAACAAACCATTGATAGAAACAAAAATGTTTTGAGGTTGTGCAACAATATTTTTTAGATTGAATACTGTTTGACCACTAGATGATGTTTGTGTTTCCATATCATAAGGAACACCTGCACCTTGTGAACCAGTGAATCCTGATGCACCCTGTGATCCTGTAAATCCTGCACCCTGTGAACCAGTAAATCCAATGCTTCCTGTATAACCAGTATTTCCACCTGGATCACCTTGAGACCCTTTGTAACCTACTGAACCTTGGAACCCAACACCAGCAATTGTAAAGTATCTAATTTCAATTTCAGAATTATTCACAGGAGGAGAAGCAAAATTAATTGTTGTTGTATAGACACCATAATCAGTGAAAGGTGTTTGAACAAGACCATTAATCATTACAAGAATGTTGTTCTCGTTCAATATTGAATATTTCATTGTGAATGCTGTATTAGATCCATTACCAATGAACATTTCACTGTCTTGAGGTGCACCAACTGCACCCTGAGCACCAACTGAACCCGTGAATCCTGTTAGACCAGTTGATCCTGTAAATCCGGTTGATCCAGCATAACCAGTACCAGGTGTACCAGCAGATCCTTGGAAACCAACTGAACCTCGATAACCTTCTACTGCTTCGAAGTATCTTAACTCTATCACAGAAGATGTAGAAGGAACAAAACTAAAGTTGATTGTATTACCTGATACAGTATAATCAGTTACTGGAATCTGCAAAAGACCATTTATTGCAACAAATACTGCAGATTCACTTGGTACAGAATACTTCATTGTAAATGTTGTATTTGAACCATTTCCTGTAAACATTTGATAATCAGAAGGTGCACCAACAGGACCCATCGATCCCGTATATCCAGCACCAGCAGAACCAGTAAAGCCTACAGAACCAGTATATCCAAGAGAACCTTGATATCCAATACCAGCGGATCCTTGGTAACCTACAGAACCCTGATATCCTTCTGATCCAATCTCACCAAAAAATCTTAGCTCTATCAATGAACTACTAATTGGTGTATTTGTAAATGTTATTGTTGTTCCTGATACTGTATAATCAGTAGAAGGTATTTGTAAAAGACCATTGATAGAAACTATAACATAATTAGGATCAGTAACAACCTGATTCATTGTAAATGAATTTGTTGATCCATTTGCAGTTATTGATTGACTGCTAGAAGGAGCACCTGCAGGTCCAATTGAACCTTGTGAACCTGTAAATCCAATACCGATCGAACCTGTGAAACCAACAGATCCTGAATATCCTTGAGATCCAACTGAACCAGTGAAACCAATAAATCCTTGTGATCCTGTAAATCCTATTGAACCTGTGTATCCTGTTGTTCCTGCATATCCTTGTGGACCAACAGAACCTGTAAATCCTGATATACCAGCAGATCCAGTAAAACCAATACTTCCCTGATATCCTGTCTGACCTAGAGAACCAGCATAGCCTGTACTTCCATGTGAACCCATATATCCAGTGAGGCCAACGGAACCAAAATATCTAATTTCAATTGCAGAACTTGCAGTAGGAATAAATGTGAAAGAAAGATTGGTTCCTGAAACAATATAGTCTGTTGTTGGTGTCTGCATGATACCATTGATCGTAACAAATATATTGTTAGGATCATAAACAATTTGATTCATTGTAAATGTAGAAGAAACACCATCAGCAGTGATATATTGACTGCTTGTTGGCATACCAGCCTGTCCTGCAGAACCAGTATAACCACCAGAAGGTCCTTGGGCTCCTTGTGAACCAGTAAAACCAATAGAACCTGTGTAACCATCAGTAGATGTAGATGAATAATATCTAATTTCTATTTCAGATGATTGGAGAGGAGCAACAGCAAAAGTTAATGTTGTTCCGGATACAGCGTAATCAACATCAGGAGTCTGGATAAGACCATTGATTACTGCAACAATATTCACAGAATTGGCAGTGGAAGAAATCAGGGTAAACTGAGTATTACTACCGTTTCCTGCCAAATTTTGGTTTTGAATTACTAAAGACATTCGTTGCCTGATTTATAGAATTGATATATATTATTAACAAGTATTGTTATTTATATATGTGTTGGGTGGATTATATTATGGATTCTAAACCTTCGATCGTCATTATTGACTCCATTGGCCTTGTCTATGACGGCAATACTATCAGTAACAGAGCTTTAGGTGGATCTGAATCCGCTATTTGCCTCATGGCAAAACAATTGGTCGATGTTGGATTTGACGTCACAGTTTTTAACCATTGTGAAGATGTTGATTGTAAGCCAGGTATTTATTCTGGTGTAACATATCAACATATTAAAAATCTTCCAAATTGTGCCAAACACTATGATGTAATGATTTCGTCTCGTTGCATCACTCCTTTTGTTCCAACAGAACTCCAATCTCAAATTGAGAACTCAACAAAATACCCATACAGTATTTTTGAAAATGTAAGGAAAGCATCCAAACACAAAATCCTTTGGATGCATGATACATTTATCTGGGGTGATCCTTTTGTAGAAAAGCTTCTTCTACAACGACATATCGATGAGATGTTTACTCTTTCAGATTTCCATACAGCATATGTAACAAATTGTTGGCATGGTGGTGATCGTCGTAATTTTGAGGTTCTCAAGAAGAAAGTATATCAGACACGTAACGGTATTGTAAAATACTTTGAAGACACTGACATCACACAGAAAGATCCAAATTTATTTGTTTATGTTGCTTCTGTCTCAAAAGGATTGAAGCCCCTTCTTAACAACGTATGGCCACTTGTTAAACAAAACATTCCTGATGCAAAGCTTGTTGTTGCAGGTGGATACTATAAGTTTAGTTCTACAGCAGAACCTGATGAACAACAAAGACAGCTCGAAGATCTTGCTCAACAACAAACATATAAAGATCAGGATGTTTCTTTTACAGGAATCATTACACAAAAGCAAGTTGCAGAATTATTTCAGAAAGCAAGCTTCTTTATCTTTCCTGGTGGGTTTCCTGAGACGTTTGGTATCTCTGCTCTTGAGTCTCTCTTCTACAATACACCATTGCTGACAGTTCGTTTTGGTGCATTAGAAGAAACAGCAGTCGAGTCTGCTTGCTATCATCTTGACTATGCAATTGAACCAAATAGTTTGTTTCCAAACATTAATCCTGGTGATCAAGCATTGAAATTTGCTCAAATGGTTTTCTATGCATATCACAACAAATACCTTCACCAACAAAAGATGTATGCATGTAACATTGTAAAAGATATTGCAGGATGGGATACGGTTGCTCTTCAATGGAAACAACATTTGTTTAAGAAGCTTGGTATGTATCTTCCTGTAGAAGAATATCGTAAGGTCTCATATATCAACGATCGTGTTCATAAAGTATTTGGAAGACGTTTTAGTAATCCAGAAGAATGGAACACATATAAACTTCCGCAGGAAAAACGAATCCATGTAATCACACCATTCTTTAATGCATTTGATTATTTGATCAGATGTATTGATTCTGTTGCATCTCAGAACTACGATAATTGGCATATGCATTTGATCAATGATTGCAGTACAGATAGTAGTTTAGATTTGGTAATACAGTATATCAAGGGTAGATATCCTAATCTGATTGATCACTTCACTGTTATAGACAACCCAGTGAATCGTGGTGCTGTATACAATCAAATTGTAAACATTAAACGTGATGTACCAAAAGATAGTCTAGTAGTTCTACTTGACGGTGATGATGCACTCGTCAATGATCCTAATATCTTTAACATGTATAATAATTTGTTTGCAGATGACAAGACAGATTATGCATACGGAAGTTGTTGGTCAGAAGTTGATAACATTCCATTGCAATCACAACCCTATCCACAATGGGTAAAGGATCAAAAAGCATATCGTCAGTATAAGTTTAATTGGGGTATGCCTTATCCTCATTTGAGAGTTTTCAGATCTAAACTTGTCCATAATATTGAAGATGAATCAGTGTTCAAGGATGAGAATGGTGAGTGGTTCAAGGCAGGTGGAGACAACGCAACATTCTACAATATTCTTGAACAGGCAGATCCAAACAAGATTGCAGTTGTTTCTGATATTGTCATGCTTTATAATGACAAAAATCCATTGAATGATTATAAGGTGAATGGTGAGATTCAGAACATTAATGCAAGTAAGATAGCTGGTGACAAAAAATTACAAATCAATAAGATAGAAGTTAATTCGAAACCTCTTCCATTAAATGTTGAAATTGTTCCAACTAAAGATATAATCACATATAACACAACAGAGAAATTAAATACAATGGTAAAAAAAAACATTCTGATAGCAATTCCTACAGCAAGGAACATTGAAGCTACAACTTTTAAGTCAATCTATGATTTGATTATTCCAGAAGGATATGATACACAATTCCAATTCTTCTATGGATACAATGTAGAACAAGTTCGCAATCTTATTGCAGATTGGGTTGTCAAAGGACCATTTGATTATTTGTTTGCTGTTGATTCAGATATTTCTTTTGCACCAGATACTCTTGTTAAAATGCTTAATCATGGTGTGGATGTTGTTTCTGGTATCTACAAACAAAGATTCGAAGATCGTCATGTGATTGAAATCTTCGAACCAAATGACATTGGTGGTTATGTCCACATGCCTTATGAAAAAATTAAGGACAAAGGTCTCGTTCAGGTAGGTGCTATTGGAATGGGTTGTGCTCTGATCAAGAAAAAGGTTATGGTTGATATTGGCTATCCACAATTTGTTTACAGGACAGCTCTTGATCATAGAGATACTTTCTCAGAAGATTTAGACTTCTGTCAGAAAGCAACACAAAAGGGATTTAAGATTTATGCAGACTCAAGCATTATCTGCGATCACACAGGATCATTTGTCTACAAAGTTTAAGTAGCAGTAACACCAAGATTGACGTTCACATAACCTTCAATCAATCTAGAAACAATCCCTGTATTGCTAGTCAACACAAGATCATATACATATCTTGTTTGTGTCAACTGGGATGTCGTTGCAGAATTGACAGTCATTATAATCTGACCGTTGCTTGAATTTGTTGTATTAATGTTTGCAACATAATATACATTTGAAGTATAAGATGGTCTTATTAACGAATTAGCAGTATATGTAGAAAGATTGATTGTATTACCTGAGTTATCTACAACATAGATGTAATAGATGAAATCAGCACCTTGATCAATTGTTATGTTTGCGATCGCAGCCATTTTTACGTTTGCTTTCTAATTAATCTGTAAGCGTTAATTCGTTATCATAATAAAGATTATTTATCCCGTTCAAATATCCTCCACCCCCATGATCTGAGTAAGGGCCTTTATCTGTAAGATATGTATAGATATGCCAGTTTGAACCATCCCAATGAAAATGTGTGCTTATTGTAGGACTATCGCCACCTGGTGTTCCTCCTGGTGGAGGAACTACTGATGGAAAATCACAACCATTTTGAAAAAAAACGTACGGAGGTGTGTTTTGGTTTCCTTGATCAGCATATGAAGAATAGTATTGGTCAGCTCTCCAGCTTTCCGAACCATTTGGATCAATGCTAGTCCATGTGAAATTTACTACAGGGCTTGAAAGTAAGTTCCAAGGCATTATAGTTCTCCTATGTGTCGATTATCCACCACCACCACCGCCATCGCCGCCTCCGCCGCCATCGCCGCCTCCGCCGCCATCGCCGCCACCATCGCCGCCACCGTCACCATCACCATCACCATCATCTCCTGAACCAGATCCAGAATCTACACTATACCCGCCATCATGAGAAAAGGTTTCACCACCGCCACGACCGCCACCACCGCCACCACCGCCATTGTGTCCTGGTTGAACATACTGATAAACTGCTGGAACGTATTGTGCTCCCAATGTGAATGTTGATTCAAAGTTTGGATTCACTCCAATATATGATTTTGTCTCCCAATTAATTGCTTGAAACAATGATCCAGGAGGGGCGATCATCATTGGAGGGAAAAATGTTCCAGGTGAAAGTTGTGATAGCCATTGATTATCAGAGAACCAATCAGTAACTGTAAGATACACACTTCCATCATTATATACCGCATAAAATGCACCCTGAAAACCAGAACTGCTTGATGTATATGCATTTGGAATTGGATAAAAACCAACAGGATCTTTATAATCATACGGTTGCTGGTTATTGTTTTCATAGTTGCTGAATGATGTATCAATTAGCACTCTCAATGCACTGTAGTTTGATTGATTGAGTGTTATTGTTCTTCCATACTGTGTTGTAAATGTTGATCCATTTGCCCAGTATGTAATATTTCTTAACATTACAATACCGTAGTAACCAAAATTATTTGTCCAGTTAATATCGATTGCTGTAGTATCAGGATCATAAGATATTATAAACAAACCATTTGTGCTTGTTGGTGTAGAAAAATGCTGGTATGATTGGTTAAAGAAACCTTGGCCAGCTGCTGCTGGTTGAAATATAGTAAGATAATTATCTGGTTGACCATCGAGATGATAATTGTCACTATGGACACCACCTTGACCACCAAATCTAAAAAATACTCTGTTAACATATGGATATGCAACTGCACCTGGTGCATTGACGTAATAATCAATTGAGAACCAATCATTGGGATCCATATATGAGAAAAAGTCACTCAAATATACAGTTGGTGTATCAATTGAAGTTGTTCCGCCATTTGGATTGTCAGCTAATTCTGATGAACCTGGCACATACACATCATAACAATGTTGCTTATCATAATTAATTACATTAACATCAAAACAAAATTGTTGAGTTTTTGCAGAACTTGTTACTTGCAATCCATAATATTGGTGTATTGTTGAACCAACATTTGTTGTTGTTTGTAATGCTCCATATGGAGCATATGTTGTTCCTGCAGCAGGTGGCAAAGGTCCTGTTCCTGCCAAAGGACCTTGTGTGTAATAATTACAAAGAATTGTTCCATTCAATGAGGCAATTACTTGTGTATATGGAACACCATTTGTTTGTCCTTGTATCAATGAATAGTATGTAGAACCTGTATATGAATATGTGTTGATTGTCTGGGTAGTTTGAAGATAATATTTCGAAACAAATATATTACCTTGTAGTGTTGGACCACTGATTAATTCACCCTGTGTATAATAGTTAGGTGCAGGCCAAAAACCACCAGGTGTTTGATATACAGAAACACCATTTATAACTATTTGTTGATTTATTACACTTCCAGGATTTCCCGCATTATCTACCTGAAACACTAACCAGTAATTAGAATCGCTTGGAAGGTTCTGTGCCATTCCAATATCTAATTCACCTCTATACGTTCCTGGTGTATAATCATATGAAGCAGGTGGTTTAGCTGATTCATAAACTTTTGATCCATTAACATAAATGATATAGTTTGTTGTTGTAGAATTTGGATTAGGAGAAGAACCAAGAGGGGCAGTAACATACCATCCACTTGTATTGCCTGATGGAGATAATGTCGCATTGAATAAAGAATTACCAGTATGAGTTACAACGGAGTTGTTTATGTTTAACTCACCTCTATTTGTAGTTCCTGGTCTGTATAATGTAGATGGAGGAGGTGAAGCATTTTCGTATACTTTTACACCTTGTAAAAATACTTTGTAATCAGTTGATGTTGAATTGGGACTATGTGTATTTGAGGTTTTTGGTGATGTAGTATACCACCCATTTACACTTTGACCAGCAGATGGAGTTGTTGTTGAATCAAAAGTTGCCCATCCAGTATATTTTCTTGGTTGTTTCTTTGCGTCTATATATTGTCCAGGATTTTGAAGATATGGACCACTTTGAACTAGCACATTGAACGATGCCTTCTTACCTCTAAGACTTGACATCGAAACAGTTTGTGTTACTGTGGGATCACCAGTAGCAGGATTTGTATTAATTTCAGCTTCAAGAACGTATGTTGGTTCAGAACTAATCTGCAACTGAGTCGATGCAGGACGACCAACAATCACATTTACGTTTGCAGTAGAAAGAGGACCACTAGAAGGCAATGAAGGTGTTGACATAATAAATTATCTTTTCTTTAGATCTTCAACTTCTTGCTTTAATTCCTTGACTGCCTCAATCAATAATGCTACTAACTTTTCATACTTAACAGCCTTGTAGCCATCTTCACGAGTAGCAACGATTTCTGGAAGGATATCTTCTACTTCTTGAGCAATCACACCAATGTCATGCTTTCTTGTAAAGTATCCATCTTCTCCACCTTGTTTTTCAATATATTCATCTGACCAATCAAACTCAACACCATTCAAATATGAAATCTTGTCCAATGCATGATCGATATTTGTAATGTTTGTTTTTAATCTTCTATCAGAAGAATAATATGATGTGATGTTTCCACCAGCATTAATATAAGAAGATGCATTTACAGTGGTACATGCAATATCACCAGCAGTTCCTGAAGGAGTTGTTCCTACACCAAGAGAACCATTTGTCTTAAGGTTTCCTTGATAATCAATATAACCTGCTGCACTACCTACATTATAAGGTGAAGCTGATGTTGAGAAAGTAAAT
>Ga0164296_1006362_pt1 | contig 10037 bp, 5 predicted proteins | sample GEODES057metaG_FD_113533 | JGI IMG/M metagenome (GOLD analysis project Ga0164296, IMG submission 113533) | Dystrophic lake water microbial communities from Trout Bog Lake, Wisconsin, USA - GEODES057 metaG | ecosystem: Environmental > Aquatic > Freshwater > Lake | place: USA: Trout Bog Lake... | reverse complement strand
GCTGAGATGGTGATAGGTCATCGTGCTTCTTCGACTGCCAGGTCAAGGGGACCAAGAGCTTAACGCAATCTCAGCCACCTCAACAGGTTAAAGGAAGTTGCACTTCGTGTGTGAATCTAGGTTATCTTTTTGAGATTCAAATATAGATATAAAATATTTTACCTTGATATCTAAATCTTTTGCATTTTTAGCATAAGCCCATTCATCTCTCGCGGTCACAACCCCTAAAGAATACAACTTAAAAATCGCCCGTTCCTGCCCCGGCGTTTTAGCAGCTTTGGTTTCTTTCGTAGCAACCGGAATGAAGCTCTCGAAATCGTTTGAGGTTTGACCAAGCCAATTGGCATCTCTATCAGGTCGTAATTCGTCAAAGCGGCGTTCACTTAATGCCTTTGTCAAAAATGCTCGCTTTTCGTCCCCTCGGGCATAATCACGAACCGCCTCGTAAAATACGCGAAATCCTTTGGACTTCGGGCTTCTGATGCAAAAATAGACCGCAATCCCGACGCGAATTTGATCGTCAAAAACATTTCCACCTTCTTGGCGTCGTCTCTCCCCACTCGTCCTCGCGTTACCTTTTAAGTCAACAATCCAAATTTCATTAAATTCCGAAGCCATTCGTTTCCGAAACCCGTCCATCGTCCGCGCATCAATGAAACTGCGGTTTGTCACGAAGGCAACAATACCCTCGTCCTTAATACGATCCGACGCCCAGCGAAAAAACCGCGTATACATGTCATAGGCTTTTGTCTTCTGCGCGGTGGATTCTCTGATATAGGTCGCCTTAATCCGCTGATCGATTTTCGCATAAGTGCGATTCTTATTGTTATCATTCTCGTTTTGCTGATTGGCATTGTAAGGCGGGTTGCCAATGATGACAGAAATCTTCCGTGCATTTTGCCGTTTGATGCGCGCGACATTTTCTTCCGATACCGCGCCGAACATCTCTTCCTGATGGCCAGAGAATTTGCCAAGCCCAGCAACATTATCAAGCGTATCAACAAAGCAGAGATTGGGATAAGCGGCATATTGTTTCGAGAGCGTGTAAAATGTTGCCTCAATATTCAGATTGGCGACATAATAAGGCAGGATGGCCACTTCATTCGCGTGGATCTCTTCGCGATATTTGCGGTCGAGTTTAGCCGGTGATCCGCTGAATTTTTCCAGCAATTCGCAAACGAATGTTCCGGTTCCCGTCGCAGGGTCCAAAATCTCGACGCCCTGATCAATCAGCGATTTACCGAAATGCTTATGGCAAAGCCAATCCGACCCGTCGATCATAAATTTGACAATTTCGTTCGGCGTATAGACAACGCCCAATCGGTCTGCGGCCTTTGGGTTATAGACCTTATAGAAATTCTCATAGATCGTTTTTAAGAATTTTTGCTTTTCGCTATGCGTTGTAATTTGCGCCGCATTGGCTTTAATAGCCGTATAATAGGGATCAAGGCTTTTCAGTGTTTCGCGTTTAACGGCTTCTTTGAAGAAAGTGCGCTCTAACGCATAGAGTTCGCGGGCGACATTGTTCTCGCGGTGAAAATCCGCATCGTTGAACACATGCGCAAAAATTTCCTCGGTGAGGATATGCTGCATCAGCATTTCACGGACATCAACCAGCGTAACCGTGGGATTGATAGTTTCCTTCGCGTGCGCGAGAAATTTGGCTTCCGCCTGCTTATAGTCCTTATTTTCAACGCTTGCTTTTTCGATCAGGTCATTCAGTGCTGTTGTAATTGCGGGGAGGTCGCGCGCAAATTGTTCGACGGCCTTACGGAAATCGGCGATCGCTGGTTGCTCATAATCGAAAAAATGCTTGAGCAATTCAGCCAGCTTAGGGGCATCATCAATCGGGCACCGCATCACGAGTTCTTTGTTCTGGATCAGAACCGCTTCGCGTGTATCCTCGAAAATAATATTGTCTTGCGGGTAGCCTGCACGAAATTTTTTATCGATTTCCTCGTCGATATCGTCGTTCTCGTCTTTGGCCTCGTAATAGCCCAAAGGCAGGCGCAGTGAATGGACAAGCGCCCCGTCCACCGAGATGTTTTTCTTGCGGTTGGTGACAAGGGGATATTCGGCCACGAACACCAAATCCCTTTGCCGCGCGTAGCGTTTTAATAAATCTTTGAACGCCTCGCGGACAATGGTTTCCTTATGGCTTCCGGAGACGCGCCGAAGGCGTTGCAAATCGGCAAGGTAATCCTGGATGTAGGCAAGGCTCATTAACGGTATCCGGCTCGTTACACAGAATCGCCGGATACGCAGGCGCTTGAGCTCGCACCTTACCTAACGTCAAAATCTTGACAAGACACTCCGCCCCAAACGCCCCCTCATACCTCGCAAATACAACCCAAGCGTGTGGCAGTGCATCGTCGCGGGCGCATTTACGGGATTGTGCGTGTTTGAGAGCGGAATGCCGCTTTTATTTACTCGAAAGGCGCTTCTGTTTATCAGATCGGGCCTTGCGTGTTAGGTGATCATGCGGCGATAAGACCGCCACATTTTGGGTTGTGGGCGCGGTTTTGGCTTCGCGCGCGCGGTCTGATAGGATCGGATTTATGAAATTTCCGCCCTCACTTCTTGATGAAATTCGCGCGCGTTTGCCCGTATCGGTTGTGGTTGGGCGGCGGGTGAAGCTGGCCAAAGCGGGGCGCGAATGGAAGGGGCTTTCGCCGTTCAATGCCGAGAAAAGCCCATCCTTTTTCGTCAATGATCAGAAGGGCTTCTACCATGATTTCTCAAGCGGGAAACATGGCGATATTTTCACCTTTCTGATGGAGACGGAGGGGCTCCAATTCCCCGAAGCGGTGGAGCGGCTTGCAACTGAGGCGGGTGTCGCTTTGCCGCGCCGCTCGGAAGAGGCCGATCAGCAGGAGAGCCGTGCCAAATCGCTTTTGGATGTCATGGCGCTGGCGCAGGAGTTTTTTATCGCGTCTTTGCAAGGGGTTAAGGGCGGCAAAGCGCGGGTCTATCTTGATGGGCGCGGGTTGATGGGCGCGGCGGCGCAGGAGTTTGGCCTGGGCTATGCCCCGCCGGATCGCTTCGCGTTGCGCGATTTTTTGGCCGGCAAAGGTGTTGCGTCTGAGGCGATGATCGAGGCGGGGCTTTTGGTTTCGGGCGATGATATCCCCGTGCCTTATGACCGGTTTCGCGACCGTGTGATGTTCCCCATTCATGATGTGCGGGGCCGGGTGATTGCCTTTGGCGGCCGCGCGCTCGACAAGGATGTGTCGGCTAAATATTTAAATTCGCCCGATACTCCGCTCTTTCACAAGGGCCGCGTGCTGTATAATCACCACCGCGCGCGCAAGGCGGCGCATGATCGCGGCAGCGTCATCGCGGTTGAGGGCTATGTCGATGTGATCGCGATGAGCCGGGCCGGTTTTGGCCATACGGTCGCCCCGCTCGGCACGGCTTTGACCGAGGATCAGCTGCATCTGCTCTGGCGCATGGCCGATGAGCCGATCCTGTGTTTTGATGGCGACAAAGCGGGGAGGCGGGCCGCCTCGCGCGCCATTGATACCGCGCTGCCGCTCTTAAGTGCCGGAAAATCCTTGCGTTTTGCGCTTTTGCCCGAGGGGCAGGATCCGGATGATCTGGCCAAATCCGGCGGTGCGCCGGCCATTGAATCCGTCATCGGGCGGGCGATGCCGCTCGTTGACTTGTTCTGGGCGCGGGCTTTGGAAGCTGGCCCGCTCGATACGCCTGAGCGGCGCGCGCAACTCGAAAAAACCTTGCGCGAACAATTGCTTGCCATTCCGGATGAGGATTTGCGGCGGCATTATCGGGAGGAGATTCAACGTAGGGTTGCATCCCTTTTCGGGGGTGGGCGGCCACAACCTCAAGCTGCATCGCGGCGGGCACCTTTGGGGCGCTACGGCAAATTCCAGCCGCCCCAAGCGGGGGCCGCGATTCGCGAGCGGATTCCGGCCAGTCCCAGCCTCGCCAGAACCGCGATTTTTGCCCCTTCTGGCTCAATTTCGCCGCGAGAATCGCTGATTTTGTGCCTTATGGCGCGCGAGCCATCTCTCCTGCCTCAGCACAGCGAGGAGGTCTCAGCCCTCCGGTTTACCCATCAAGACACGCAAAAACTCGCCCAAGCCCTGCTCGATTTTCTGGTGAGGGCGGAATCGGGTGAAATGGCGCTTTCTGCGTCCGATTTGGCGCTTTTTCTCGAGAAAAGGGCGCTTGGGGCCGTATTTGCGCGGGTCGAGCGGGCACTGCGTCCGGGGGATCTCGGGCCAGCAGCCGACAGAAAAATCGAGCCGGATGCGCTTTTGCGGCAGGCTTTGGTCTTGCAACGCCGCGCTCTCACCCTACATACGGAGTTGCGCGAGGCCGAGCGCGCATTTTCCGAGGATGCAAGCGAGCAAAGTTACGCGCTTTTGGTTGAGCTGAAGGCCCAAATTCTGGCCCTTGATGGCACGGAAGCGGAGCCGGAGCTGCCTGTCGGCGGAGTAATGTCGCTGCCTTCGTCATAAATTCGACGTGCGGAGCCACTGTTCTCTCGCGTCAGAATGGGTTATCGGGATGACGCTGGAGTTTCCGGCTCTCCCTTCGGGATTTGGCAGGCGGTGCGTTCGCGTGTGGACGCGCGCGCCTTTTTGTGCTTTCGACACGGGCCCGCCACTCCTCTGGTTGGGCCGAGCGGGATTTTGGAGTGTAACACTCATGGCAACGAAGACGACGGACAAGACCGGCGGCGAAGGCACCGAAGCCCCATCCACCGACAGTCCGCTTCTCGATCTTTCCGATGCCGCTGTGAAGCGGATGATCAAGCTCGCCAAAAAGCGTGGCTTTGTCACCCATGAGGAGTTGAACGAGGTTTTGCCGTCGGAAGAGGTGACCTCCGATCAGATCGAAGACATTTTCGCGATGCTCAATGATATGGGTATCAATGTCGTCGAGCAGGAAGAGACGGAAGGCGAGGGTGCCGAGGGCGCCGCCGAGGGCGAAGAAGAGGAAGAGGGCGGCGATCTCGTCGAAACCGTCCGCTCTGCTCTGCCGGCCACGACGACCACCAAAGAGCCGACAGATCGTACGGATGATCCTGTCCGCATGTATTTGCGCGAAATGGGCTCGGTCGAGCTTTTGTCGCGCGAGGGCGAAATCGCCATCGCCAAGCGCATTGAGGCTGGCCGCGAGGCGATGATCGCCGGTCTTTGCGAAAATCCGCTGACCTTCCAAGCGATTATCATCTGGCGCGATGAGTTGATGGAGGGCAAAGTCCTCCTGCGCGACATTATTGACCTTGAAGCGACCTATGCCGGGCCAGAAGGCAAAGGCGTGCCGAAAATCGAGGGCGCAGCGCTTGAGCCTGCCGAGGCTCCCGAAGTGGCGGACGGCGAAGAGCCGCCAATGCCCGAGGGTGACCTCGACGAAGACGACATGGAAAACAATGTGTCGCTGTCGGCCATGGAAGCCGAACTCAAGCCAAAAGTGCTTGAAACCTTCGATCGCATTGCTTCGGCCTACAAGAAGCTGCGTCGTTTGCAGGAGCAGAATGTCGAATCAAAGCTCCAGAATGACTCGCTCACTCCGTCTCAGGAGCGCAAATATAAAAAGCTCAAAGACGAGATTATCGCCGATGTGAAATCGCTCTCCTTGAACCAGCACCGTATCGAGGCGCTGGTCGAGCAACTTTATGACATCAACAAACGGCTGATCGGGCTCGAAGGCCGCCTGATGCGTTTGGCCGAGAGCCATCGCGTGAGCCGTGAAGACTTTTTGCGCAATTACCAAGGCTCGGAGCTCGATCCGAAATGGCTGTTGCGCGTCTCCAAGCTCGGCACCCGCGGCTGGAAGGAATTCGTCGCCAAAGAAAAAGACGCGATCCGCGAAATTCGCCAGGATATTCATATGCTTGCGTCAGAAACCGGGCTTGAAATTCCCGAGTTCCGCAAGATCGTCCATATGGTGCAGAAGGGCGAACGTGAGGCCCGCCAAGCCAAGAAGGAAATGGTCGAGGCCAATCTTCGCCTCGTAATTTCCATTGCCAAGAAATATACCAACCGTGGGTTGCAATTCCTCGATCTCATTCAGGAAGGCAATATTGGATTGATGAAGGCGGTTGATAAATTCGAATATCGCCGCGGCTATAAATTCTCGACCTATGCGACCTGGTGGATCCGTCAGGCGATTACGCGGTCGATTGCGGATCAGGCGCGCACCATCCGTATTCCGGTGCATATGATTGAAACGATTAACAAAATCGTTCGCACCTCACGCCAGATGCTGCATGAAATCGGCCGCGAACCGACCCCTGAGGAGCTCGCTGAAAAGCTCGCTATGCCGCTTGAAAAGGTGCGCAAAGTCCTCAAAATCGCCAAAGAGCCGATCTCGCTCGAAACGCCCATCGGCGACGAGGAAGATTCACATCTCGGCGATTTCATCGAGGATAAAAACGCGATTTTGCCGATTGATGCGGCCATCCAGTCCAATTTGCGCGAGACAACGACGCGGGTTCTCGCCTCTTTGACGCCGCGCGAGGAGCGCGTCTTGCGCATGCGCTTCGGCATCGGGATGAATACCGACCACACGCTCGAAGAGGTGGGGCAGCAATTCTCGGTGACGCGCGAACGTATCCGGCAAATTGAAGCAAAAGCGCTTAGAAAGCTCAAACATCCAAGCCGCTCGCGGAAATTGCGCAGCTTCTTGGACAATTAACACGATTATTGGGCAGGAGAGACACAAGGGCGGTCCCGATTGGGCCGCCTTTTTTAATGGCGCCGCAGCGGAACTTCTCCAAAATACGGGACGTTGTCCGGCCAAATACGGCTCGTGATCCCGCAAACGCGTATGATCGTCTCGACCGTGAGACTGTGAAGGAGAGGGTATAATGTTGGGCGATCCCTCAGACATTGTCTCACGCCATGTCGCCGCCATTCTTGCGGATGCACGCCGATGCGGCATGAAGCGGGAGGATGTCACCATAGCGCTTGCCGCCCATGCCGCTTGCGCCGCTCTGACCGATTGGAGCCCACGCGATCTTTACGCCCTCATCGATATTGCGCGAGAGGATGTGGCAGCTCCCGTCTCAAAACCGAAAGACGCGGTGGTGATCCCGTTTCCCGCCCCCCGTCGTACATCGCGCTAGACCCGTAATTCCCCCGATCGCGCCCCCGCGCTCTAAAGGAATCCCCTTTGGAGCCGTCATTTATTTGGCTTGCAAGCTGAATACGGTTGCCTTTGGGATCCTGTCCCAAGTTCCAACGGCAATTGAGTGGGAGTTGCGTCGTGGAACCGGAAGATATTGAAAAGCCGGAAGGCCTGATTGGACGCGTTCGATACGAATTGTATCGGGTGATGTTCGAAACCAAAAACGCGCCCGCGATACATCATTATTTCGACCGGTTTATTATGTCGCTCATTGTGATGAGCGTCATCGCAATTCTGTTGGAGCATCATGAGGATATTCATGAAGCTTTTCACTGGGAATTCGCTCTCTTTGACCGTGTATCGGTTATCATTTTCACGATTGAATATGTCCTCCGATTGATCTGTGGCGGGCTGTCTCCGCGATTTGCAGGCAAGCGTTTTAGGACATTGCGTTACGCGATAACGCCGATGGCCGTTCTCGACTTTCTGGTCGTCGTTCCATTTTATCTGACATTCTTGATTGAATTGGATCTGCGGTTTCTGCGGATCCTTCGTCTTCTCCGTATTCTCAAACTCATGCGCTTCATCTTGCCTGCGTGGCAGGAATTCTGCCTCATGGGCCATGAGCATATGGACCGGCATCTTGAAGAGCTTGAGGAGCCGAAAAACTGGTTCGGAAGAATTCGCCTCTTTGTCTATCGGATCATGTTCGAGACAAAAGATGCTCCGAAGATTCACTATATCGTCGATCAATTCATCATCGGATTAATCGTTGCCAGCGTCTTGGCCATCATACTGGAGCATGTCGATGCGCTTCACGAGGCATGGCATGACGAGTTTGCACTCTTTGATCAAATTTCTGTTGTGTTTTTTACAGCAGAATATGCGCTTCGTTTGTTTTGCGCGGATCTTAATCCGACCTATCGCGGCCTGAAATTCAAGCTGTTGCGCTATGGCCTCACTCCGATGGCCATGCTCGATTTCTTTGTGGTCGTGCCGTTCTATTTGACCTTCATCATTGATCTCGATCTTCGCTTTTTGCGCATTCTGCGTCTCTTACGCATTTTCAAACTTGCGCGGTTTCTTATTCCAAAATGGTTGGAATTTAAGGAGCTGAATAAGGACCGCACGTTGCGGCAGCAAATTTATGCGATGCTTAATCCGACGGAGTATTCCGGCGAAATTCATCATATCTTGGACGTCGCTCTCGTCGGATTGATCTTTTTCAGCGTGGTTGCTGTGGTGACCGAAAGCGTTGAAGAGATTCACAATGTGATGGAGTTCGAATTTCATTATTTTGATCGTTTCTCTGTGGTCGTCTTCTCACTCGAATATATTTTGCGCGTCTATACAGCGGTTGAGAATCCTGAAACGCCACGGCCGATTATGGGCCGCATCAGATATATGATCGGCCCAACCCAGATCATTGATCTCTTGGCGGTGCTTCCCTTTTATCTCACGCTGTTTATTCAGATCGACTTGCGCTTCTTGCGCGTGATGCGACTGCTCCGCATTCTGAAACTCACGCGCTATTCAAATGCGATGTCCACCGTGATCGAAGTTATCACGGAGGAACTTCCGGCCCTTGGTGCTGCATTGTTTGTCTTGATGCTGATTACTGTGTTTTCAGCCAGTGTGATGTATCTCGTTGAGCATGAGGCTCAGCCCGATAAATTTCCGAGCATTCCGGCTGCGATGTATTGGGCGATCATCACGCTCACCTCGATTGGGTATGGTGATATTACGCCTGTTACGCCACTCGGCCAATTTCTCACGATGATCATGGCCTGTGTGGGCCTTGGTATGATCGCGCTGCCAACCGGTATCATCGCGACGGGCTTTAACGAGAAATTGCGCAAGCGGGCAGAAGCATTCAAAGAACTCGTTGAAGCAAAAGCACCCGACGGTGTGATCTCAGAGGACGCCCAAAGAGAGCTTGATCGCAAAGCCTCTGAGATGGGTTTGAGCCGAGCGCGTGAAAAGCAGTTTGAAGAAGAGGCGATCAAAGAACTTGGCTTGGTGCGGGCCGCTGCATCGGTGCCTGGCTTGGCCGTGACGTTCGAACCAGACGAGCGGCTTGAAGCAATCATTCAAATGATTGAGCCGTTAAATCTTCGCCTGAAAGCGATCTTATTGGCGAGGCTTGCGCTTGGACTTCCCAATCACTCGATCATTATAGAGCCGCCTGAAGAGACGGGCACGGTGCCGCCTGGGCCCACGCAAACTTAAGAGGGATCAGCTCTCACAACACTTAAATCCAAGATAGCTGTTTTGGACGATTTTACGCCCGATGCCCTGAAACATCCGCTCCGGCATTTGGTGCCAATTTGCGATGGAGAAGCGTGGAGCTAGCAACCACCAAAGCGACGAGGGCAAATGTGATACGAAAATCATTGACCTCAAGCGCTGTATCGCCGCGAAAAAATTGCAAAATTTCAAGCACGATGGCAGCGAAGGCGACGCCAATAGAGCCTGATATTTGTTGAACAACGCTGGCAAAGCTTGAGGCACGGCTAAGATCTGCAGGATCGACGTCCGAATAGGCAATCGCGTTGAGGCAGGTGAATTGCAAAGATCGAAAAAAGCCGCCGGTTAATAAGACAGCGAGGATCAAGATATGCGGGGTTCCCTCGCTGAACATTGCAATAGCACCAAAAAAGGCCGCGCTGATGATGCCATTCACGATGAGAACACGACGAAACCCCATACGCTTCAGGATGATTGGCGCCGTAAATTTCATCATCAATGCGCCAGCTGATGCTGCAAAGGTGAGAGATCCAGATTGAAACGCACTTAATCCAAATCCAATCTGTAGCATTAACGGCAATAAAAATGGGCTTGCACCAATGCCGGCGCGAAAGAAAAAGCCACCGACAATGCTTGTTTGAAATGTTTTCAGCTTGAGCAATGACAATTTGAGGATGGGATGTTCCGTGCGG
>Ga0164296_1006361_pt1 | contig 10038 bp, 12 predicted proteins | sample GEODES057metaG_FD_113533 | JGI IMG/M metagenome (GOLD analysis project Ga0164296, IMG submission 113533) | Dystrophic lake water microbial communities from Trout Bog Lake, Wisconsin, USA - GEODES057 metaG | ecosystem: Environmental > Aquatic > Freshwater > Lake | place: USA: Trout Bog Lake... | reverse complement strand
GAGATCGCTCGCTCAGGAGGCGAGGTACGGGGTCGACGAGAAGACGACCTGGCACTGGCGCTGCAGCGACTCGACCAGGTACTGCTCGGGAACCCGACTGGATTCTTGGAGCGAGGTCATCAACGCGTTGAAGCTCCCGTCGGAGCTGGTCGCCCGTGAGGCGGGGCCGAGTGCAGCGAGGAGATCGCTCTGGGCGTGGGCGGCTAGCGCGGATGCTGCGGCCGGTGTCGGCGCCACGAGCGACTGCTTGTAGAGCTTGATCGAATGATCGATCTTGACGCAGGCGGTCCGGGCTTCGGAGAGTGCTGCACCGTTGCCGCAGGCCGACGCCCCACACGCGATGGCGGCGGAAGCAAGGAGCGCTGCCCCGATCCGGGATCGGCGGGTGGTCAGTCGAGCCATGAGTCAGCGTTGTCCAACAAGAAGTGGCTCACTGAGGAGCATCGATCGAACACGTCGCACAGCAGCTCCTCGCCCTTGAGCACTCGGGCGAGCGAGACCGGGCGGCGGGCCACGATGGAGAGGCGACGCTCAGGGGCATCGGTGGCGGAGGCGAAGGAGTCGATGGCGGAGACCTCAAGCGGGAGCTCGATGCCGCCGATCCCAGCCAGATCGATCGCAAGACGAAGAAGGTCAGGGCCCTTCGGCAGCGGGGGAAGCGCCCAGGTGAAGGTCAGCGGGAAGTGGAACTCGTCGACGGGGTCCTCGTCGTCCCCGAGGCCGATCACGGCATCTTCGAAGCTCAGGAGAACTCGGGGATCAACGTCGAGGGCCAGGTGGAGGTCGAGCGGGCCGCCACAGCCATCTTCAGGATGGAGATCGACCTCCCACACCTGGCGGAGCGAGTACGTCTCCACGAAGTGCCGTTCGTCGTGAACGTGGAATCCATGGTCGACAGAGTGATCCTTGATTTCCGCCACATATCCGGCGACGTCGATAGCAGCCACGAGGCCGACACTAGTGGGATCTGCCCTGACATCGTTTGGCTAGGTTGGCGCCATGGCCCCTGATGAGATCGCAAACGTCCTCCGCACTGCGGCCCAAGCCGTCAAGGAGGCCCTTGAGGACTTCCAGGGCTCAGGTCTCTCGGGACAACGCCACGATCAGTACGCGCTGGATCTGGTGGCAGATCGAGCAGCGTGCGACGTGCTGAGCGCTGCCGGCCTCTCGATCTTCTCAGAGGAGTCCGGCCATACGGGGGGCGGAGGCTTGGTTGCCGTCGTCGATCCTGTGGATGGCTCGACCAACGCTGATCGCGGGATCCCGTTCTATTGCGTGAGCATCAGTGTGCTCGATGAACGGGGGCCACTTGTCTCGCTCGTCGAGAACCTTGCGGTAGGGACTCGCTATGAGGCCCAGCGGGGAGCGGGAGCGACGCGCAATGGTGCACCCATCGCGGTGAGCGGCGCCTCTGATCCGACGAGATCGATCATCGGGGTGAACGGCGTCCTCGGCTTTCTGCCTGGCTGGGCCCAGGTGCGGACGATGGGAGCTGCTGCGCTTGAACTCTGCCTTGTTGCGGAGGGCGCGCTTGACGCGTACCTCCAAGCGCCAGGAGCGGCGATTCACCCATGGGACTACCTCGCGGGCATGCAGATCGCCGAAGAGGCCGGAGCGGCGATCCGCTCGTCAGATGGGCGTGAGCTGGTGATCCTCGAGGCTACGTCTCGCCGACCGCTGGTTGCGGCCAGCGATGCCCTTGCGGATGCGCTGGTGGCACAGGTCGAGGCGCCTCGTTGAGCGGCTGCGCTGCGAACCGCGAATTGCGACCTACGCTCGTGGTCCCGGGGCGCTTAGCTCAGTTGGTTAGAGCAGCTGGCTTACACTCAGCAGGTCGGGGGTTCGAGTCCCTCAGCGCCCACGATGTGGTGTGGGCTGGTCTCATTGCTCGGCGCGACGCGTCCCCGTTTGACCAGGGGCATCAACGACGGTTCTCTCGGGTTGCATTGAACCTCCCTACGCTTTCTTCGCCTCACGTGTAACGCGATGGCCGCAGCGGAGACAGGAAGAGTGTCTAGTTGCAGAGGAGATGAATTCGCGATGAGCGAGCACTACCAGGTCAGCCAAGGGGCACTTTCGAGGCTCACACCGATGCAGTACCAGGTCACCCAAGGATGCGGCACCGAACCGGCATTCGGCAATGAGTTCTGGGACCACAAGGAAGTCGGTCTCTACGTCGATGTGGTGTCGGGAGAGCCCCTCTTCACCAGCCGCACGAAGTTCGACAGCGGCACCGGGTGGCCCAGCTTCACCTCGCCGATCGCTGCGGACAGCGTGACCGAGGTTCGGGAGCGCTCCTTTTTCAGGAGAAGGACCGAGGTTCGCTCGGCGAACGCCGACAGTCACCTGGGCCATGTCTTCGCGGATGGTCCGGCCAGCACCGGCGGTCTGCGCTACTGCATCAACTCCGCTGCACTTCGCTTCGTGCCATTGGAAGACCTTGACGCCAACGGCTACGGCGATCTGCGGTACTTGTTCGACGACGTCTCTCCAAAGAGAAAGGGGCTTTGATGATGGGTGAGAGGACTGAGAAGGCCGTGCTGGCTGGAGGCTGCTTCTGGGGGATGCAGGATCTGATCCGGAAGCGACCGGGTGTCATCTCGACGCGCGTTGGCTACAGCGGGGGCGATGTTCCAAATGCGACCTATCGTCACCACGGCACCCACGCCGAGGCGATTGAGATCACCTTCGATCCGGACGTGACGTCCTACCGAGAGCTCTTGGAGTTCTTCTTCCAGATCCACGATCCGACGACGAAGGATCGGCAGGGAAACGACCTTGGCGTGAGCTACCGCTCGGCGATCTTCTTCGCAGACGACACGCAGCACTCCATCGCAGAGGACACCATCCTCGATGTCAACGCGTCGGGCCTGTGGCCCGGACCTGTGGTCACCGAGCTTTCGCCGTTGGGGCCGTTCTGGGAGGCCGAGCCCGAACACCAGGACTACCTGGAGCGCTATCCCAACGGCTACACGTGTCACTTCGCTCGACCTGGATGGGTGCTGCCGCGCCGGAGCCAACCGCTGAACTCGTCGCAGTGACACGTGGCAAGGAGCACACAAGCCTTGGGTGACAAACGCCGACTGCGTCGGTGAATCGCGGGTGTCCGGCCAGGTGCGCAGGGGCGACCTTGCGCCGGCCCTGCACGCCACGATCAAGGGCATCTCCACCGAGATCGACCTAGGCTCGTCGGACACGTGCCCTTGAGGCAATCCCAAAGGAGTCCTCATGGCAGCGATCGAGTCGTTCCCCGTCGGAGCTCCCTGCTGGGCCGACCTTTGGACCTCTGACGTGGAGGGCAGCCGGGCGTTCTACGCAGAGCTCTTCGACTGGGAGGCCCAAGAGGCGAGCGAGGAGTTCGGGGGCTACTTCATGTTCACCCGAGACGGCGCCCCCATTGCGGGCGGCATGGGGGACATGGGCGACATGAAGGCGGACAACACCTGGAAGGTCTATCTGTCGACGAACGACATCGCCACGGCCGCCACCGAGCTCGTTCTCCGTGGCGGCACATTGATCGCTCCTCCGACGCCCGTCGCAGATCTTGGATGGAACTCGGTGTTCATCGATCCCAGTGGTGCCCACCTCGGGGCGTGGCAGCCGGTGACGTTCCCTGGCTTCAGTGCCACCAACGAACCAGGAGCGCCAAGCTGGTTCGAGCTCATGACGCGTGACTACACCACTGCTCTGGACTTCTACCGCGCTGTCTTCTCATGGCGCACAGAGGTCGAAGGTGATACCGATGACTTCCGCTACTCGACGGTCCGTGATCCCTCGAGCGACGCACAGATCGCAGGCGTCATGGACGCGTCATCCTTCCTCTCTGACGGTGTCGGACCCCACTGGTCCATCTACTGGGATGTCGAGGATGTCGATACCTCGGTGGCATCGGTGAAGGCACTCGGCGGCACCCTTCTCGAGGGACCATTCGACATGCCCTCCGGCCGAATCGCCTCAGTGGCCGACCCGAGTGGCGCCACGTTCAAGCTTCGGACACCACCGGCGTGACGACAGGGGCGTCCCCGCCCCAGGCAGTGGAGCCCCTGCCTGTCCACCGGGACGACGCAAGGAACTCCGGGGTGGCCTGTCGGGACGTGACGTCCCACGCGGAGCGCCCGAGGGGCGAGCAATGCTGAGCAAGTCACGAGTCGAGGCGCTGAGCGATGGCGTGTTCGCCATCGCCATCACGCTGCTGATCTTGACCATTGCCCAGCCGACTGACTATCACCACCTCGGGCGGCAGCTCGTTGACCGCTGGCCCTCGCTGGCGGCGTACGTCGTCAGCTTCTTGGTGATTGGCATCATGTGGGTGAACCACCACGCGATCATGAACCACCTCGAGTATGTCGATCGGCGGTGGTTCTATCGAAACCTCGTCCTCTTGATGACGATCGTGTTCATCCCGTTCCCCACCGAGGTGTTCGGCCAGGCGCTCCAGCAAGAGCAGGGCCAGACGACAGCCGCCGTCTTCTACAGCCTCGCCATGGTGGTCAATGCCCTTGCCTGGTCCGCCGTCTGGCTCGACGCCTCACGGCGACGGCGACTCCTCAAGCCGAGCTTCCCCGAGTCGCAGCGTCGGTCGGCCACGATCTCCTTCGTGGCCGGAACCGTGATCTACGCCATCTCGGTTCTCGTGGCACTCGTCAACCCCTATGTCTGCCTGGCCTTCCACGCGGCAATCGCCTTGTACTTCGCCCGTGACCCAATCGGTCGTCGAGTCGAGCGGGAACGGATCCACGACGGTGGTGAGAGCCCGCCGTAGAGGAGTCCTGTCGTCTCCATCGGCGGATCGCTGACCTCGAGGAGGAGCGATCGATGCTGCCGTGATGGTGGTCGAGGATTAAACCCGACTGAATCACTCGGATTTGTGTGTTATGGTGAGGTCACGCCATCGACCCGAGAAAGGCAACCTCCATGACGGACCTCCTTGAGAGCCCCACCACCAACCTCGACCTCCCGCACGTGCGGGTCCGACCGCTGACGGGGCACATCGGCGCCCAGATCGAGGGCATCGACCTTTCCCGACCGCTCTCGGACGAAGAGCGAGCTCTCGTCTCCGATGTGCTGGCCACGTGGAAGGTGGTCTTCTTCCGTGACCAAGAGATCGGCCACGAGGAGCAGATCGCCTTCACCCGACAGTTCGGTGATCTCACGTATGCCCATCCCTACGATGACAGTCCGCCCGACGGCTTCCCAGAGATCTACACGGTCTCTCCCGAGCGGTTCTCCCAGCAGTACGGCTTCGACGAGGCAGCGGCCAAGAAGCTGCGGAAGCGCTACTCCTACACCAACGAGTGGCACACCGACGTCACGCCGGCGGTGAACCCGCCCGCCGCATCGGTGCTCCGGGCCGAGGTGGTGCCAGAGTTCGGAGGCGACACGACCTTCTCCAACTCGGCCGCCGCCTACCAAGGTCTCTCCGCTCCGTTCCGCGCCTTCATCGATGGACTTCAGGCAGAGCACCGGTATGGCGCCAACCTCGGGCGTCGAGGGCTCGCGGGTGGTGGCAGCTCAGTGACCGCAGCGAACCCGCTGATCGCCCACCACCCGGTGGTTCGTGTCCACCCAGTCACCAAGGAGCGCGGTCTCTTCGTGACCCCCGGGTTCACCCACCACATCGTGGGCCTCTCGCCAGAGGAGAGCGCCTCGGTCCTTGCGATTCTCTTCGCTCAGATCGCGGATCCTCGCTACACGGTCCGGTTCCACTGGGAGCCAGGCAGCGTCGCATTCTGGGACAACCGCATCACCGCGCACCTGGGCCCCCAAGACATCGATCACCTTGACGTGGAGCGTGTGCTGCACCGTGTGACGATCATCGGCGAGGTCCCAGTCGGGGCTGATGGGCGAGAGTCCACCTTGATCGCCGGAGAGCCCTTCAAGAGCATCCCCATCTTCGAGTGATCAACCGGGGTCTCGGACGTCGCTGAGCAGGGCGCGCTTCTACGAGGCGCTCGTGGAACCGCCTGTGCTCGTGGCGATGTCGTAGGACCACAGCTCGGAAGCCACCGACACGGGACCACCATGCGGAGCAGGCCGATCGGCCCCTGCATGTCCGTGGCTGAAGGCGGGTGACGCCACCCAGGCGTCGAAGGCTGCCTCGTCTTGCCAGCGTGTGATCACCAACCACTGGGTCCGGTCGTCGGTCGGGCGGAGGAGCTCGAAGCCCTCGAAGCCCGGCTGACCGTCGACCGCACCGAGGCGGGCGCCGAATCGGTTGGCGAGCTCGTCGCCGGCCTCGACAGGAACGGTGATGGCATTGATCTTGATGATCGTCATGGCGTGATCAGAGCACGTCGTCGCGGCCACCACAAGGGCGGCACGGACGAGGGCGCAGGCGCTACAGCCACCCTCTGCGCTTGAAGATGGCGAACAGGCTCACCGAGGTCGCCACCATGAGGCTCAGTGCGAACACATAGCCGTAGCGCCAGTTCAGCTCTGGCATCCTGGAGAAGTTCATCCCGTAGACGGTGCCCACGAGGGTGGGGGCAAAGAGGATGGCCGCCCATCCGGAGATCTTCTTGATCTCCTCGTTCTGGGCGATGCTCGTCTCGGTCAGGGTCCGCATTTCCTCGTTCTGGCGTTGGCTGACGAGAGTGCTCTGGACCTGGAGCGCGTTCTCGAGCACCGAGCGGAACGAGTTGGCCCGCTCCACGAGTCGGTTCACCGTGTCGTGGATCTGGTGGAGCTGGTGGCGGAGCTGCTCGGGGACCTCGTATTTCTCGGCGCCTCGCTCGAGGTGCACCAACATGGCGACGAGCGACTGGGTGGCACGTTGGAAGTCGATGACCTCGCGGGCGAGGTCATAGATTCGACGCGACACGGCGGGATCGCCACCGAAGAGCTGGTTCTCGATCTCGTCGATGTCGTTCTCGACGCCGTCCATGACGGGCTCGTACTCGTCGACGACCTCTTCGATGACTGCATAGAGCACTGCTTCAGATCCCGCCATGAGCCGGTCAGGGTGCCGCTCGAGCTCCGTGCGGACGGTGGCGAGGTTCGGGGACTCGGCATTGCGGATCGTGAGCACCGTCCCGGGCCTGACGATGACGAACACCTCGCCAAACTCCACCTCCTCGATGTCGTCGAGATAGCGGGCCGGCCGGAGCACTGCCAGCAGGGTCGAGCCGTGCCGGGAGAGCTTGGGACGCTGATGCGAGCGGAGGACGTCGTCAAGGATCTCGGGGCTGAAGCCAAGTGCGGTGATGGTCGACTCCACCTCGCCGGGGGAGGGGCGATAGAGCGCGGTCCACGTGAGCGTGCCTGGCATCTCTGCGAAGGTCGCCGCGTCGTCGAGCGAGGTGAGCGATCGGACTCGTGCCCCATCCTTGTAGGCAACGGATGCCACCATGCTCACGAGCCGAGCTCCGTCCGACCGATGATCAGGCGAAGGTGGCCGACACCGGGAGGTGCTTGACGCCACCGACGAAGTTGGCTTGGGCCCACTCGGGATCGCCGGCAATCTCGATCGTGTCCACGGCGTCGAGCAGCTTGGGCAGCATGGTGCGGAGCTCTCGTCGAGCGAACGTCGAGCCGAGGCAGAAGTGCTCGCCGCCGCCGAATGCGATCATCCGGTTTGCGTTCTCCCGAGTGGCCTCGAACGCCATCGGGTTGGTGAACATGCGCTCGTCGCGGTTGGCTGACGGGTAGGAGAGCAGGATCCGATCCCCAGCCGGGATCTCGACTCCAGAGAGGGTTGCGGGCTCGGTGAGGTAGCGGAGGAAGTGCCGCACCGGCGACGTCCACCTGATCATCTCGTCCACAGCATTGTTCACCAGGCTCGGATCGGCCTTGAGCGTGGCGACCTGATCGGGGTGACGAAGCAGCGCCTCGAGGCCGCCCGAGAGTGCGAACGACGTCGTGTCGTGCCCCGCCGTGGCGACGATGGTGAAGTACCAGAGCGTGGCGTGGTGGTCCATGGGGCATCCGCCCACCTCACCCGTGGCGATCACCGTGGCGAGGTCGTCCGTTGGATTGGCACGTCGCTCGGCGGCGAGTCCGTTGAAGTAGTCGTCGAACTGGTTGAGGGTGTCGGTCAGCAGTGCCATGGGGTCACTGAGGTCGCCCAGATACTCAGGGTCGGCCGCCCCGAAGAGCCCTTGGGTGAGCTTGAGCATGGTCGGCTCATCCTCTTCGGGGACCCCGAAGATTCCCATGATGACTCGAAGTGTGTAGGGAACGGCGATGTCCTGGGCGAAGTCACACTGGCCGCCAAGCTCGCGAAACTTCTCGACGTACTCATCGGCGATGGCTTCGATGGCCTCTTGGCGCTGCGAGACGGCGCGGGGCCGGAACCACGCGTTCGCCAGGCCGCGATGCTCGGCGTGCTCCACTCCATCCATGTGGATCAGCGTCTTGGGCTCGATGCCAATCGAATTGAGGAACTCGAACTGCGCGTCGAGCCCGAGGATCGAGTTCCGGGTGTTCAAGAAGTGCTCATTGTCCCGGGAGACCTTGAAGACGTCGTCGTACCTCGTCACCGCCCAAAACGGGGTGTAGCCCTCGGCCTCGATGCGCAAGACCGGATCGTGGTCGCGCAGGTCTCGCGCCACCTCGTGCCAGTGCTCCTGATCGGCATAGGCCGTCGGGTCCAAGAAGATGCTGCCGCGCGGATCTGATGGGTTCACCATGACCTCAACTCTGTTCGGGGTTGTCGGGCTGAGTCTTTCAGCAGCGCACGCTTCGCACAACATCGTTGGCGGCCATCGCACGGCCGCGGACGATGTGCGAGGCTTCGCCAGGTACTCCCCAAGGTGTCGCGAGAGGTGTTGATGATGGACTACGTCAATCTGGGTTCGAGTGGGCTCCGTGTCTCGAAGCTCTGCTTGGGGACCATGAGCTTTGGCGATGGGAAAGAGGACCGACCGTGGGTCATCGACGACACGCTCGCTGACGAGATCGTTCGAACCTCGGTCGAGGGCGGGGTGATCTTCTTTGACACCGCCGACATCTACTCGCACGGATCGAGCGAAGAGGTCACTGGTCGACTGGTTGCGAAGTATCTCTCTCGAGATGAAGCGGTCGTGGCCACGAAGGTCTTCATGCCGATGACGCCAGGACCCAATGGTGGTGGGCTCTCCCGCAAGCACATCTTGTCGGGAATCGATGCGTCGCTGACTCGCCTCGGCATGGACTACGTGGACCTGTACCAGATCCACCGTTTCGACCCCAATGTGCCGATCGCCGAGACCATGGGTGCCCTCCACGAGGTGGTCGCCTCGGGCAAGGCTCGATACATCGGTGCCAGCTCGATGCATGCCTGGCAGTTCGCCATGGCGCAATACACCGCGGATGCCATCGGGGGGACGAGGTTCATCTCGATGCAGAACCACTACAACCTCCTTTATCGCGAGGAAGAGCGCGAGATGATGCCACTGTGCGCCGAGATGGGTGTGGGCGTGATCCCATGGAGCCCGCTCGCGAGGGGGCTGCTCGCCGGGACGAGGACCCGGGCTGGAGATCGCCTCACCACGCGAGCGTCGACCGATGCCTTCGCCGACTACCTCTACGACGAGGGCGACTTCGACGTGATCGACGTCGTCCAGGAGATCGCCAACGAGCGGGACCTGCCGATGGCACAGATCGCACTCGCCTGGCTGCAGGGCGCACCTGGTGTGACCGCCCCGATCGTGGGTGCCACCAAGGTGCAGCACGTCACGGATGCTTTGGCAGCCTGCGACGTGGTCCTGACAGACGAAGAACGGGCTCGGCTTGAGGCTCCGTACCGACCGCACCCGGTGCTTGGGCACTCCTAGCGCCCCAGCGTCACCGCACCAGCTGGCCTCCGGCTGGCCTACGCACCGTTAGTGCTGCATCACTTACGGGGCGGCGGCCAGCGCCGGAACGAACTTGGCCGCGTCGATGGTGCCCACCCCTGAAGCAAGGTCGTAGCCCGCTAGCGCGCTGAAGCCCTTCACAACCACGGGGGTGCTGACACCTTTGACGATGGTGGGGAACTGCACCGTGTTGTTGCCAGATGTGACGTCCACGATCCCGGCACCGGGCCGCGACGCCAGGGAGTAGATCTTCGGGTTCAGTGGG
>Ga0164296_1006358_pt1 | contig 10041 bp, 10 predicted proteins | sample GEODES057metaG_FD_113533 | JGI IMG/M metagenome (GOLD analysis project Ga0164296, IMG submission 113533) | Dystrophic lake water microbial communities from Trout Bog Lake, Wisconsin, USA - GEODES057 metaG | ecosystem: Environmental > Aquatic > Freshwater > Lake | place: USA: Trout Bog Lake... | reverse complement strand
GGATCGACGGACACCTCCCTTGGTGCTCGATGCCCACCGCAGCCTCTCAGGACCGGCTGCCGACGCAGGCTCGTTCCTCACCGCCCTCGACCGATGGTGGCGCACCGAGCGGACCGAATCGACTGCCCGAGAATTACCCTTCACGGGAGGCTGGTTCCTCTATCTGGGCTATGAGCTCGCCGAGGACATCGAGACCAAACTCCGGCTACCGATCGGCTCGACCGTGATTGCCGTCGCCACGCGGGTGCGGGTCGCCGCCATCTACGATCATCAGACTGGCGAGCTGTCACTGGTGGGCGAACCCGGTACCGAGTCCGACCTGCTGGCGCTCGCGGGCGCGTTGCAGCCCCTCGAGGCCACGCCGCCGGCACTGGCGCCGATTCCAGGCCTCGATCTTGTGGAAGAGGACCCGGAGCGCTATCGCCAAGCGGTGCGTCGGGCACTCGAGTACATCGCGGCCGGTGACATCTATCAAGCCAACCTCGCGCGACAGTGGCGTGCGGAGCTGCCACCGGATGTCGAGGCGACGCTGCTCTACGCCCATCTTCGACGCGCCAATCCCGGCCCGTTCGCCGGCCTTGCGCGCCTGCCGGGCATGAGCGTGCTGTCGACGTCCCCCGAGCGGCTCGTGTCCTGCGTGAACGACGTCGTCGAAACCCGTCCCATTGCCGGCACCCGTCCGCGACGAGGCGATGATGCCGCGATGGCTCAGGAGCTGCGCTCCAACCTCAAGGAGCAGGCGGAACACGTGATGCTGCTGGATCTCGAGCGCAACGACCTTGGGCGGATCTGCGACGGCGGCACGGTGGAGGTCGACGAATACATGAGCATCGAAAGTTATGCCCACGTGCATCACATCGTCTCGAATGTCCGCGGTCATCTCAGAGCCGACGTCACACCCGGCCAGGTGATTCGGGCCTTGTTTCCGGGCGGCACCATCACCGGCTGCCCCAAGGTGCGGTGCATGCAGATCATCGCCGAACTCGAGCGCCGGGCCCGTGGCGCCTACACCGGCTCCTTCGGTTATCTCGGCACGGATGGCCGACTCGATCTCAACATCCTGATAAGAACCGCCACCGTGCGGGATCGTGAGGACGGCTCGCGTGAACTCACGCTGAGTGCCGGCGCCGGCATCGTCGCCGACTCAGATCCCGATCGGGAGCTTGATGAAACCCGCGCGAAGGCCCGCGGCCTGATACGCGGCCTCGGAGCGGAGCGTCACGATTGAGTGCCTGGCGGAACGGCGTGCCGCTCGGCGACCCGGTCACGCTGGATCGGGGACTCGAGTTTGGCGATGGACTGTTCGAGACCATCAAGGTGGTGGACGGTCGGCTGCGACTCCTCGATCGGCACCTCGCGCGCTTGCGGGAAGGGTGCCTCAGACTCGCGATCACGCCGCCGGATGAAGCGCTTCTGCGCAGGGAACTCACCCAGGCTGCCGAGGTTCCGGGCACTGGCGTGGTCAAGCTGATCTATACGCGAGGTCTCGGAGGCAGCGGGTATCGCGCCACGCCCGAGAGCGCGCCGCAGCGCTACATCACCGCACAACCGGCGCGCGAGCGTCCCTCGCAATACGCCACCGCAGGTGTGGCTACACCGGTCTTGTCCACCCGTCTCGCCGAACAGCCGCTGCTGGCCGGCCTCAAGCACTTGAACCGTCTCGAGCAAGTACTGGCGCGTGCCGAACTTTCCGACCAAGCCCCCGAAGGCCTAATGCTCGATATGACCGGCAGGGTGATTGCCGGGACGATGAGCAACCTGTTCCTGATCATCGACGGCGAGATCGTCACACCGGCGCTGGTCCGCTGCGGCATCGCCGGCGTCACGCGCGCGGCTTTGCTGGACGTCTGGCATGACGTGGGTGTTGCCGTACGCATCCGCGACGTGGAACGAGGCGATCTCGCCCGCGTCGAGGAAGCCTTCCTCACGAATGCGCTGATCGGCGTGTGGCCGATCAATCGCCTCGACGGACGACCGTTGGCGCCCGGTCCACGGGCGCTGGAAGCCAGGGGCTGGATCGATCGATGGTGAGAGGGCAACGTCTTCGACGATGGTTGGTGCTGCCGCTCCTGCTGATGATCGCAAGCGCGGCGGCCTACGTTTGGGCCGACACGTGGTACCACTCGAGCCTTGCGGCGCTGCGCGCGCCCGTGATCATCGAGATCACCGCCGGTGAACCCTTGGCGCGCGTCGCGCGCCGACTCCATGCCGATCCGGCAGTGGGGCTTGAGCATCCGCGACTCTGGGCCTGGGTGGCTCAATGGCAGGGCCGGGCCGCGCATGTTCGTGCGGGCGAGTACGCGCTGAGCCCCGGACTTTCACCGGCGGCACTTCTCGAGCAGCTCGTCGAAGGACGGGTATTGCTCCATCCCGTGACGCTGGTCGACGGCTGGACCTTCCTGAACACACGCGCGGCGCTGGACGGCAACTCCGTACTGCGCCACGAACTCCCGGGCCTGTCGGACGCCGACCTGGTCGCGAGGATCGGCATCGACGCCGCCTCGGTGGAGGGCGAGTTCTACCCGGAGACTTATCTCGTCGCTCGCGGCACCAGCGACCTCGAGGTCCTGCGCTTGGCGCACGATCGACTGGTCAGCCGACTTGCCGCGGTGTGGGCTCAACGTCGTCGGGAGATCCCGATCCACTCGCCCTACGAGCTGCTGATCATGGCCTCACTGATCGAGAAGGAAACCGCGGAACCGAGCGAACGACCACGAATCGCGGCCGTGTTCATGAACCGTTTACGTCAGGGCATGCGGCTGCAAACCGATCCCACGGTGATCTATGGCCTGGGGACACGCTACGAGGGCAGCCTGCACCGCAAGGACCTGATCACCGACACCGCTTACAACACGTATACGCGGGCCGGCCTGCCGCCGACCCCGATCGCGACGCCTAGCGATGCGGCGCTTCTGGCTGCAGCCCAACCTGCCGACAGCGATGATCTCTACTTCGTGGCCAGCGGCCACGGCGATGGCAAGCACGTCTTCTCGAAGACACTATCCGCCCATCAGGAGGCCGTGCAACACTATCTCCACGAGAAGCGCGCTGGAAGCCGACATCCATGAGACGAGGTCTGTTCATTACCTTCGAGGGTATCGAGGGCGTCGGCAAGTCGACGCAGCTCAGGCTCGCGGCCGACCATCTGGCGGGATTGGGGCGCGAGGTGGTCGTCACGCGAGAACCCGGTGGCACGCCGCTTGCGGAACGCATCCGCTGGCTGGTGCTCGACCCGGACGGTGAACCGGTACCCCCCAACGCCGAACTGTGCCTCATGTTTGCGGCACGTGCCGTGCACACCGAGAATCTGATCAAGCCGGCGCTTGACCGGGGCGCCTGCGTGCTCTGCGACCGCTACACCGACGCTACCCATGCCTATCAGGGCGGTGGACGGGGCGTTTCGAGCAGCGACATCACCTTGCTCGCGGACCTCGGCGGGTTGGGCCTCACACCTGATCTCACGATTCTGCTCGATGCCGAGGTGCCGGCCGCACTCGAGCGAGTGAGACAGCGAGGAGGGCGCAGCGATCGCTTCGAGCAGGAGGCCTTGCCGTTCTTCGAGCGGGTGCGTGAATGCTACCTGACGCGTGCGGCCGCGGAACCGGCGCGTGTTCGGGTGGTCGAGGCGATCAGACCGATCGACGTGGTGGCCGCGGAGATCCGCGCGATTCTCGCCACGCGCGGATTGGCATGAGCGGTCTCTCCGATCAACAGGTTCATGAGGCGCTGGGCCGAGCCCCTTGGCTCATGCCCGCGCGCCGCGCCCTGCGGACCTCGCTGGAGAGCGATCGACTACCGCACGCCCTGTTGATACAAGGCCAGCCAGGCCTTGGCAAAGCCTACTTTGCCGAATGGCTCGCGGCACTCGTGTTGTGCGAGACACCGGGTGACAGTGCCTGCGGGACATGTGCCTCGTGCACGCTCTACCGGGCCGGGACGCATCCGGACATCGGTCGCGTGACGCTGATGGAGGACAAGAAGCAGGTCGCCGTTGACGATATCCGCGCGATGATCACGACGCTCACCTTGAAGAGTCTGCGTAGCGGCCGAAAGGTCGCGATCATCAACCCGGCGGATGCGCTCAGCACCAGCGGCGCGAATGCGCTACTCAAGACCCTCGAGGAGCCCGCTGCCGGGACTTTGCTCATTTTGACGGCCGCGCGTCCGGAGCGGCTCCCCGCGACGATCGCCAGTCGCTGTCAACGGGTGAAGCTCACGAAGCCGGCGGCGGCCGAAGCGCTACGCTGGCTTGGCGATCTCGACCCTGGCGCGGACTGGGGATCGGCCCTGGCACTCGCCGCGGGTGCGCCACTCGGCGCCTTGCGACTGATGGCCGATGGCCTCGCCGAGCTCGAGAAGGAGATGGCCGAGTTGCCGATGGCGCTGTCGCGGGCGGATGCGGATGTCGTGGCGCTCGCCGAGCGCGCGCAACAGCATGGGCCCGCAGAACGCCTTCGCTGGCTCGAGAACTGGATCAGCGAGCGGATCCGCCGCGGACTCCAAATGCCTGCACCAGATCACAACTCCGGCAATTCCACCTTGCCACCCGCGGTCCGGGCGGCCCATATTCGCGCCCTGTACTCCATCTTGGACGAGACAAGGGTGGCTCAGGCGGCGTTGCGGGGATCCGCCAACGTACCGCTGATGTTCGAGCGGCTTTACATCACGCTCGGACGGGAGCTTGCCGGCTTAAGGACGGCACGTCCCCGTCACGCTTGAATGAAAGGATTGGAATGCGATCTGCGCCGAGCAAGCCGGGCCTGCTGACCCTCACCATCAAGGACAAGAGCGCGCTCTATGTCGCCTACATGCCCTTCGTCAAGAACGGGGGACTGTTCGTGCCGACACAAAGCAGCTATCAACTCGGCGACGAGGTGTTCATGCTGCTCAATCTGCTCGGTGAGAACGAGAAACTGCCGGTCGCAGGGCAGGTGATCTGGATCACACCGAAAGGTGTGGCGGGGCGTCGTGTCCCGGGCATCGGCGTGCAGTTCTCCGAACAGGATCTCAACGTCACCCAGAAGAAGATCGAGAATTACCTCGCCGGCGCACTCGGCGGCGAGAAGCCGACCCACACGATGTGACGTCGCCGTAGGGCGCCCGTCAGGCGCTCGCGCTCGACGAATCGCCGGGATCCATGGTCGCGCCGACATGCACCGAGGCGGGCAGGCCGCCCCTCAGCGCATAGGCCTGTAGACCAAGCTCCGTCAGCAGGAATGCCCCCGCGGAACTCCGGCGCCCCGTATCGCACGCGAGCAGATACTGACGCGTTGGATCGAGCGATGGCGCCTTGAGCCGCAAAAAATACAGCGGCACGTTGATGGACCTCGGCAAGTGACCGCGTTCGTACTCGGAGGGGAGCCGAACGTCGACGATCGTCACGGCGGGGTCCCTCTCGAACACTTCGAGCGCGTCGCTCTCGACCCAACGGATCATGGGCTCGGTCATCAGACTCAGGAAATCTTCTTTGGTGAGTCGGATCAGCAGTCCGTCGGTCACCATCACCACGTTGGCGTTGCGCACCGTGCCCGAAATCAACGCCTCCTCTCCGAAGCTCTCGCCCGGTCCGAGCTCGGCGAGCTTGAGCCCGTTGGCATGTAGCGACGTGTCTCGCACGATCGCGCATGTACCACTGGTGATCGCATAAAAGTAATCGCCCGGCGTACCTTGCTTGATCACGGTGTCGCCGGCTTTAAAGTTCACCTTCTGGACGCGCGAGAAGATCTGCTGAAGGTTGACGGCCGGCAGCTGATGGAAGGCCTTGACCTGCAACAGCGTGGTCATCCAGTCGCTGTCACTCACGCCGTCGGCCGAGGAGGGCACCACGGGGCTTCGCAACGAGGTTGAGGTGGTCGAGGTGGTCCCGAGCGGCGTGATCTCCGCGATCTCGTAGGTGCCGGTCTGATCCCACGTCAGGAGCACATCGAGGAGATCACTATCGATCGACAGATACACGACCGCCGTCGCCGCACGCGCCGTGAACCGACGCGGCATCATCGGTGCGAGGGCATTACGGGCATCGATCGATCCCGCCTTGATGCGTGCGACGACCTTGTCGTCAAGGCACAACTCGACCTCGCCCTCCACCAGATAAACCGTCTGCTTGTCCTTATCGCCCGCACGAAAGAGCGCTTGACTCGGGGGAAGACGGCGAAGCCCGGTCTTGCGCGCCAGCGCCGTCAGATTTTCGAGCCGCAAGCCATCCAATGGCGTGAACGTGCGCAGCAGATTGAGATCCAAGCTATCGTCCATGTGTCCATCATCCAGCGACCCAAGCCATCCTACCGCCTGCGCCCATCCTAAAGTAAGACCCCACGCTCGGCGGGCGAACTTGGCGGCGTTGGCGTCGCGCCATGCGCCACGGGTCCATCGGCAATCGCTAGCGAATCCTTAGCGAAACCCTCGCGAACCCCTAGGGATTTTCCAGATTCGCCGGCTCGACCTCGAAGTCAAAAATCAGCGGAAGGTGGTCCGAGAAGCGCACCGACGGCACCTCGAATCCGGTGACCCGGATGCCTTCGCCGTACAGGACAAAGTCGAGTTCCCGTCGCGGATTGTCGCTGGGATAGGTGGGCACCCCCGAGATGTTCGCGCTTCGCAAGCCAGACGCCTGCATGAACAGATAGATCTCGTTGTCACCAAAGAAGGTATTGAAGTCACCGGCCACGATCACGGGCTTGTCCGCTCGCACCACCAACTCATGCAGCGCCCGCAGTTGATCCTGTCGATGCCGGTACTTGAGCGACAGATGCACGAGGAACACCACGGCATGCTCGAGTTCAAGCTCGATGATCAGCCGCTTGATGCCCTTGTCGAAATAGTGGAATCGCTGCCCGTGCAAGCGAGAGGAGGCGAGTAGCGCGTTGCACTGCTTGCGCACGATCGGCATCAGATTGCCGATCGACTCGCTGCCGTACTTGCATTCGTAGATCGAGTAGTGACCGAGCGTTGACGCGATGAACTCGGCTTGATTCAGCATGCCCGTCCGGATCGAACCCGAATCGACCTCCACGAGACCGACAATATCCGGATCCGCCCGCTGGATGAATGAAGTGATCTCCTCGAGAACGCGTCGATCACTACGCAGGTAGCCGGCACCGGGCAGCGGCAGATGAAAGGCAGGTCCGGTGCCCGTCGCATAGCGGATGTTGTAGACGAGAAGTCGCATGCGAAGCGCCCTGACACGCCGCCACGGCGGCACGAGGGCCGCACTCTACACGCAAGCGCCTACAGCCATGCGGTCTAACGTGCAGTGACGGCGTCCCGACTAGCCTTCGAGCGCGGCGAACAGCGGCACCACGTTCTCGCCGTGATCCGGACGAGGCACACGCCGTCGCTCGTGCATGACCGGCGCCGCGCTTTGCGGGGCCCAGGTCAATTGCTCGCCAACACCGTTGGCAATGTCGCCGAACAACACGACGACGCGATGCGCAAAGCGCTCGGTTTCCTCGAAGGAGAGTTTACGAACAGTTGCGAGCACCGGCGTCTCCCCGGGCAAGGGTTCGGCCGTGACGAGCGCCGAGCGCAGGCTGTTGAGTTCGCTACGCAGCGCCGGCGGCAGCTCCGCATCGTTGATATGCTGCAAGTATTTCGTGAAACAGGACACAAGTCTTTGTTTTAACTGGGTACTTTTGACAAGCTCGAGGGTCGCTTGCTGCATGATTTCGCGAATGTTCATGCCCTGTACGGTCATCGTTGCGTCCTTAAACTGCGTCTTGCGTTCGAACGATCGTCGTTGGTCTTGGCCGTCGGCCGCGGAATTTTGAGAACTCTCGCTCGGACAGCCACTTGAGTAAGACTATAAAAGACCAGGATTAAAATAAATACCCGTGCGCACCTTAATTGTGGTCCTTGAACACCTTTTGTTCACGTCCAAGGCCTGACAGACTGTCGTCACTGCCTATCCAATAATTGAAATTAAGTTTTGCTTTTAACCATATGTTTTTATATGTTTTTATAGAATTCACCTTCATCGAGCAGCCCGCCCGATGAGTCGCGCCTTCGTCAAGGAATCCGATGATGGCCTCGATGGCGAGCTTGCCGAGCGCACGGTGAGCCCCCATCGCAATCTCGTGACGCCGGAAGGCTTGCGTCAAATGGAGGCTCAGTTACGCGAACTCGGCACGCGGCTATCGACCGCAAGGAACGCCGACGACAAGGCCACGATGGCGGTGCTCCAACGTGACCTCCGATACTGGTCGCAGCGCCGTGCCACTGCGGAACTCGTGGTCGCGCCGACCCTTCCCACGAAAGTGCGGTTCGGCACCACGGTAACGGTCGCATTCGACGATGACACGCAACGTGACTACATGATCGTTGGTGAGGATGAGGCGGATCCGACGGTCGGCAAGATCAGCTATGTTTCACCGGTCGCCACGTTGATGATCGGCGCCGAAGTCGGTGACCCCGTGTCCATAGGTCAGGCGCGTGGCGAGATCATCGCCATCCGATGATCCGAGGGCCTTGGTGAGTGCGCGTCACTCTGCGCGCTGCAGAGCCTACTCAACCCTCACGCCGCGCCTTGGCGAGCCATTCGGCCTGCGCTCGCTGCACGTGCCGGGGCGCAATCGCCGCCGTGCGAGTGACCTCGCGGAACACGCTACTGGCTTCGGCAAGCTTGCCGATTCGCTTCAATAGCTCGCCGTAGCGCACTTGCGCCTCCACACCCGGGTAGTACGCGGCAACCGCCTGATACTCCTTCTCGGCACGCACCAGATCGCCTTCCGCCTCGAGTGCGCGCGCATACAGCAGATGCGCATCCGGCGACTTGAAGTCCGGGTTGTGCTCGCGAAGCTGCTCGAGATGCTGACGCGCACTCGCCGACTCACCGAGCGCGAATTCCGCCTCGGCAAGCCCCAGCAGCAAGGTCGGATCGAACTCGTAAAGCCCCTTCAGACCGGATCGATACACCTCGATCGCCTCACGATACTGACCACGGGCACGTCGCTCGCCACCGAGCGCCAGCTTCGCGGCGACCGAATCGGTCACGGCAGCCTGCGTTACCGCTCGCCTCAGATCCTGATTGGGATCCACGGTTCGCTTGAGCCGACGCATCGCCTGGTGCGCCGGTCCTGAGCCCAGCCATCGTGGAAGGATCTCCACCACCAGGTAGGCAAGCGGTCCGGCGAGCGGCAAGAAGAGCAGCGCCCAGATCCAGAGGGTGTTTCGGCCCGTTTTCAGGACATGCACGATCAACGCCACCTGAAGGATCAGCGATAACAGGAAACCAGGCATCGACAGCCTCACTGTGAGCGGCCCGAGGCGCACCTCGGATGAACCCCCAACATTTTAGACGAGCCGCTCGTCGCGACGGAAACTCTCATGACGGCACCGTCATGGATTGAAGCTACCGCACAGTTCATAGCGACTGCCGGGGTGATGCAGACGCGCGAACGACGCCGCGATGCCTCGCGACCAGGTCACACGCTCGATCAACAATGCCGGCTCATTCGGTCCGAGCGACAGCGCCTCCTTGACCGACGGCACCGGAGCCACTGCACTCACGCGGTGCTCGATACGCTCCAAAGGCGCCACCTCGATCAAATGCTCATGCGGCGTCACCCGCGAAAAATCGATCTTGAGATACGCCGGCGCGATCCGCGGATTCACCCAACGATCCTCGAGCTGTATCGGCAGACTTCCCTCAAAGTGCACGATCACGGAATGAAACACGCGCCGTTGTCGCGCCGACAGTTCAAGACGCTCCACGATCGCTGGGGGCGCATCGATCGCTTCAAGAACGCGTACCTCGGCGTGATGCGCATGCCCACGCGCTCGAATCTCCTCGGCAATGTTGCGAATGCTGAGCGGATGGCCGACGGACTTCAGGTCCGCGACGAAGGTGCCCAGTCCCGCCACCCGTCGCAGCACACCCATCTGGGCAAGTTCCCTGAGCGCTCGATTGGCCGTCATCCGCGCCACACCCAGCGCGCGCATCAGCTCGTGCTCCGAGGGCACCCGCGCATTCGCTCGCCAGTCGCCGGAACGAATGCGCGCGAGTATATGGTCCTTGACCTGCTGGTATCGCGGCGTCTCGGCAGC
>Ga0164296_1006357_pt1 | contig 10041 bp, 9 predicted proteins | sample GEODES057metaG_FD_113533 | JGI IMG/M metagenome (GOLD analysis project Ga0164296, IMG submission 113533) | Dystrophic lake water microbial communities from Trout Bog Lake, Wisconsin, USA - GEODES057 metaG | ecosystem: Environmental > Aquatic > Freshwater > Lake | place: USA: Trout Bog Lake... | reverse complement strand
GCGTACGATGCACTTAGACCATAAGAACTACTCAACGCATACGATGCTGAAGTTGAGTTGTTTGCGTATGAAGCACTCGTTGCATAAGAAGAACTTAAAGCATAAGAAGCACTAGTGGAACTAACAGCATACGATGCACTTATAGCATACGAAGCAGAATTAGCAGTAAATGAACCGGTGCCCTGATAATAAAGTTGACCAGTAGTAGCATTGTAAGATACAATGTACGGTTCTGATTGGTTAGTTAAACTAACTGCTAAAGAACCTGTAATACTAACACTACCTGTAAACTGCTGAGTATTGGTTAATTGGTTACCAAATACATTTGAACCACTGCTATACTCTTGTGAAGAGGTTATCGTTTGAACATTTAACGTTTGAGCTGTTATAGTTCCTGCTACAAGTATGTTTGAAGCTGTAAAATTAGTTGCAAAGGAAGCAGTCGTAGCTGATGCAGCATACGAACTACTTAAAGCGTATGAAGCGCTTGTAGAATTATTTGAATAAGAGCTACTTACTGCGTATGAACTACTCAATGCATAAGAAGCTGATGTAGAAAATGCTGCGTACGAAGAACTTATAGTATAAGATGAACTTAATGCATATGAAGCAGATATTGCATTCAACACATAGGAAGCTGTCTGAGCTTGGATAGCGTCTGAAGATGTTAATGCGTAAGAAGCACTTAAAGCGTAAGAACTACTTAATGCATACGATGCAGATACTGCATAAGAACTTGAGTTGCTGCTTGGAGCATAAGAAGCTGATAAGGCGTAAGAAGCACTTACAGCATAAGAAGCTGTACCTTGCAAACTACCTGTAAATGACTGTGCAGTTACATTAGTAGCTGCGTATACCGAATTGAAGCTAGCATCAGATCCTGATACTGCTACTTTTTTCCATGAAGGCATGTTATTTTTACTTTTAACGGTTGGATACTTAACAATGTATTAAGCCCACTTCCCTTTCGGGCCTATTAACAGTATTCTAGAATCTAGAAACTATATCCCATATAAATAGTAAAATATTAACAAAGAATACAACTATTATGAATTTTGTGCAACGTATTGATTCTGCAACTTCACAATCAGATTGTACATAAACTCAACTTGCTCTCCCGTAATGGTTGCTTGCTTAAGGATATTCAATAAAAAAGCCAACTCCTGCACACTGAGTTGATTGTCTGTGGCAGGAGTTGATTTTGTATTATCTACAGCTAGTGTAGCTGTTACTTGATTTGCTTTGAAAGCCATAACTAACTTATTTATTCTTATGCGTAAATCCAGATATTATTTAAGTCTGATGAAGAGGTATCAACCCAAATGTTACCTTGACCTAAGTTCTGACCACCGAATTGTGGAACTGTATTTCCTGGAGCAGAACCAGATATTACAGATGTTACTGCATATTCGTTAGTTGATACTGTTGTAGCGTCAGGTTGTACTTGAGATCCTACTGCAAAACGACCGTTTTGAGCATTTGTACCTACTGCAGTGCCTGCTGTTGATAAGAAGAATGCAGATCCTGAATTTCCTAAGTTTCCTGTGTTGATTACAATACCTGAATCTTGGAAGGTAGAAGAACCAGAATTTAATAATACAAATTGATCAGCGATTGCTAAGTTTTCTGTATTTTGGAATGATGCTGTACCTTGTACAATCAAATCACCTTGCATTACTACATTGTCGTGGAATGTAGAAGCACCAGTTACATATAAACCACCTTGTTGTATTAATACTCCACCTGCATTATTGATTGTTACATTTCCTAAATCTGTGATAGTAGAATTTGCAAATGCATCTCCTGTCCATAATGTTACTGAACCAGAGCTTAGTGTATCTGAACCAGATACTTGAACTGCTGCTGTTGCACTACCGTCAAAGTTAAACGGTGTAATACCGGTTGATTGAGATAAAGCAAATAAGGTAGAAGATGCAGTTAAAGCATTTGAAGCAGTACCCAATAAACTACCTGTGAATCCACTTAATCCAACCAAGCTACCTGTAACTGTTAAGCTACTGCTAATATAAATGTTTCGATCTGGAGCTATTTGAAAGCTAGCAGAATGGTCTGCTTGGAAACCGTTAAATAGATATAAAGATTGGGTAGCTGCATAGTTACCTATGTAAAAGTCATTACCAACATTATAAACATAACCATCATTTGCCTTACCAGGACCGTATCCTACATTGCTATCGTAGTTTTCACCATTAATACCTAAATCAACGTAGTAATTATTTTCATTACCATTGTTAGCCGTAGCTACTATATCTGAAGATGCAATATTACCAGTGTTGGTATTTTGAATATTAAGTTGTAAGTAGTTGTTTAAATCACCCTTACCACTTATTACATTAAACGAAGAAGTACTTGGTTGCCAAACATATAAGGCTTCAGGATTAGCTGTTGTAAAGTTAGTTTGGTTCAATATTATAGTAGAACCAGTTTGGTATATTAGGCTACTACCTAATTGATTAGAACCTGTCCAAAGTGGAACATAGTTGTTTGTACCACCCTGTACATATGAAGCTGTTTCAGCAGCTAAGGCATAAGAAGCACTTACTGCAAAAGAAGCAGTTTGTGCGAGAGAAGCTGTACCAAACATTGTACCTGATACATACAAAGATCCAGTTATTCCAACACTACCACTAACACTTGTGGAACCTGATACTATTAAGGCATTTTGAGTACCAAAGATTATATTTGCGTAAACATCACCACCTGTTAATGTTGTAGAGCCTGTAACTAACATGCTGCCTGTAACTACAGAACTACCACTAACCGTGTTAAGACCGCCTACACTTAAAGAGCCAGTTACTTGTGCACTTCCACTAAGGTTACTAGAACCAGATACTGTTAGTGAGTTTTCTACATTAAAATTATAAGCGTATGAAGCTGTATCAGCATTTACTGCGTGAGAAGCACTTACTGCATAAGAAGCACTACTTGCAGCTGATCCTGTAGATTCGTAGGTTAATAATCCTGTTACTGGATCGTATCCAACTACATAACTTGCATTTACTTGATTTAATGCAAAGGAAACAGATCCTGAAGTAGATAAAGAACCTGTAAATATAAACGTATCAGCATTAATATCAAACGAATTACCGGTTGATGTATTAACAGCTAAAGAGCCGCTTATAACTACAGCTTGATTTAAAGTATTAACATAAGAAGCCGTGTCAGCGTTTACTGCATAAGAAGCACTTAAAGCGTAAGATGAACTTACCGCTTGAGAAGCACTTACTGCATATGATGAAGTTACTGCAACTACAGATCCTGTACCTTCGTAGTATAAATTACCAGTTATTGGATCATATCCTACAAGGTAGCTTGAAGATTGTTCAGTTAAGATTGCAGTAAGGCTGCCAGAAACATTTAATGAACCAGTTATTTCTAATACTTGAGTATCAGCTGTGGCACCTATGATTGGAGTATTGGCACCTGATGCAAACTTTATGTAACCAGAACCACTATCCTCTTGACCCATTACTTGGAATGTATTGGCAATATTCACATCACCAATCCAAGCATCGTCACCAACTTGGAAGTTAGTTCCGTTACCGTTATTAGTAGCATGTACAATAGAAGCAGTAATATCGTTTAGAACTGATACTGAACCAGAAACAATTACGTCTTGGTTTAAAGTACTAACATACGATGCAGTAGATGCATAAGAAGCACTATTTGCTGAAAACGAACCAGTACCTTGGTAGTAGAATAATCCACTAGCTACATCGTAAGATACGATATTAGGTTTAGAACTATTAGTTAATACACTTTGCAAAGCACCTTGAAAAGATCCGCTAAACGAACCTGATAAAGTTGTTGCTGCACCTGTAGCGTCAATGTATTGATACCCTTGGGTACCAACCGCTACTGAGCCAGTTGCATTAATATTTTGATCTACTGATAGGTTAGCTAATTGGGCATTACTACCTGAGACAATGACTTTTTTCCACGAGGCGACTGACATAGTTGTTGGGGGTTTAAATTTCTACCTTAATAAATAGCTTAACCTTGATTAAAATGTTATTATTCTTTACTCTAATCCAATAAACATGGCACCAGATGTAAAATAAATATTTCCTGCAATTGTTGATCCTGTTGGAGCTAATGAGTGTGTTGCTATGTTGATTATGCTTCCACTTACTGTTAAAACAGGTTGTTGAGATGTAAAACCTTTTATTATAAACAAATTACTGTCTATTACCACACTGCTGTCTGGAGCAATATTAACAAATTGTAAACTTGCTGATTGTATTAAAAATAAACTTGAAGTACTTACATTGACACTAGCCGATACACTACCTGTTGATATTTGGTAAGTGGTTAAATTTAAACCTTGTATATAGGAAGCTGTTAAAGCATAAGACGAAGATATCGCTTTTACACCATAAGAAGACGTCTGTGCTAACGTAGCCTCTGATGCACTTACAGCGTAGGAAGCACTTATTGATGAGGTAGGTACGTTAAGAGCATATGAAGCTGTTAAAGCATAGGATGCACTTACTGCATTTGTAACAGAACCACTAAAATAAGATGCTGTTAAAGCATAGGATGCACTTACTGCGTTTGTAACAGAACCACTAAAATAAGATGCTGTTCCAGCAAAAGAAGCATAAGATGCTGTACCAGATAGATTACCCGTAATACCACCATCCACACTTAAGCTACCACTTACAATGCTAGTAGGACCTGTAATAGTAACATCACTACCAGACATGTTGGTCAATAGATACGCGAAGTTGCCATCCAATTGTGCATAACTCAGAGCCTCATTAAGTATGTATGCAGAACCTGTGTTAGGAGTGGAGGATATACGGTATAATACTGCCATTTAAATTCGTTTTTAATAAATAGTTTACAACTATGATGTTGATATTTCGCTATTAAATACAATTTTACATATGTTGTAAGTCTTACTTGACAACTGTGCTAAGTATGCATTTAAAGAATCAGGAATTAAATAACCGTTTAAGATCATATCGAACTCCGTTCTTACTAATCTATCTTCACCTTGGTCAAAACTTTGTGCATCCGTAAAAGTTTCCATCTTTACTAGGAATTGAAAAGAACTAGGATCTCCCCAATAGGAATTTGAAGAGTAGTTCACTGCTTCAATTAATTTATCCATTTGTTCGATGTAGTTAGTCCACATGACACACCTATAATTTACAGTAACGTAGTCGGGGGTCACTACAACCATATATTCTTTCTGTGGCTTTTGATTTTGTAGCTGAAAGAAATTATCGTATATGTTTTTTCTTGAGAAACCTTTTTCGAATAACTGCACATTATGTGCTGTATTACCATCTAATTTATTGCCTAAAGTACGGTTTTGTACTACTGACGTTCTTCTATACATGATTAATGGAGACATGATTTTTGAATCAACATCTCTATAATAACCATCTCTCTGAACTGCTTTCCATTTTTCAGGTAAGCCGTAAATAACAGGAACTAAAATATCGTTGTTATTTTGATTAACAGTCAATTTTAACTTATTATCCCATTGCCACTGTACGGCATTATCTATGTCCATTATACCAATAGAAAACTTCTTATCACCACTGTTTGGTGTAAAAGCAGTTTCATAGGCACGGTTAAATTCTGGTTGACCAGGCTTGAAGGGTTCAGAAAAAATAAGGTTAGGATTGCCGTACCTATCATCATAAGGCATCACTACTTTATCTAAGAACTCTCTTCTTGTTTCTGGTCTAACTATCTGTGGCATACTATAATCTTTGTTGCAGGATACCCACTGCTTCTGGTGTTGTGTAATGGGTGTCTAATAAAATTGACCAGCTTTGGCCAAAGTTTTGTAACCCGTCTGAATAAGCATAATCAGGGTTTTTACCTAAGAAGTACTGATTCTCGTTTACGTTATCAACTAAGTAATACAACTCGTTATACATAACTACGTCACCAATTTCTGGTACTACATTAGCACTTTCTAAATCTATCTTTAAAAAATTAAACCCTACATCTCTTCTTCTATCCGGACCAAAATCTTCTCCTATTGTATTATAATCACCTCTTACAATTAAGCAGTTAATTAACACAGGTCCAATGTAACTTTTTACTAAAGCTTCACCATACACGTTTGGTTGTGTAGCGGGTAATACAGTTTTGTAATAACCAATTTGCTGTGTAACAACATTGGCTACAAACTCTTCTGCAACTCCTAAGAATGTATTTGCGTCTCTAACTGTTCCAAATAGTGCCATGTTACCCTATATAAATTGGTATAGGAACTGCGTTTAACGTATTACTCATAGAGTCGGTTTCTGATTGTTTCCTCTCTAATTGCTTCTGTCTTGACATATCCTCTAAATCGTTTCTTAATTTTTCACGTAACGCTTGTTGTGCTTCTTTACCTCTTGAAATTAAATCGTTAAAGTTCAAAGTAGTCTCTGCACCAGGTATTAAAACTTGCTGATACTTTCCTCTAATTAAACCTAATAACTCAGAAGTTAAAGCTGCTGTATATTCCTTTGTCCACTGCTTTGCAGGTTGATTAAGATCTGTGTAAGTAATATTACCATAAGGTGCCATTGAAGCATTAGCTACTAGACCTTGGTTAGCTCCGTAAGGACTATTACCAGTCAAACTCATTAAGGTAGACTGAAAAGTATATTGGATAGATAAAAATCCACCGTACGAACCTGGTACTGGAAATATTCTTAAGTTTGTACCAATTAATTCAAAAGTCCAGGCAGGTAAATTAACTTCATTCTGCATTTCTATCTCTTGAATCATCTCAATAGTCCAATAAACTGGATATAAGGTAGCTGTGTTTCCTACACCACCATACCCTCCAAATCCGTACCCACCCCACTGACCAGGCCAAGCACCCACACCACCTAATTGAGGGTAGTAAGACCCGTAACCATAACTATATAACGCCGGTGGTGCTTGATAAAATACTCTCTGTACAATAATTCTGTCGTTTGGATCCATTCCCTGTGTGTTCACAGCCCAATCATACAAATCATAGTTTTGTTGGTAAGGAATCAAAGATATTGATCCACTCTCCCAATTCACAAACCCACCTACACCTGCCGGTGCACCGTAGGTTTCTGATATATTTAATAGGTTAGTTAGGTTTGGAGATACGACAGTGTTGTTTAGTTGAGATCCAGTAGGTTGACCTTCTAAAGTGAGATAGTTATCTTTTATCTTTAGTTGGTATAACTCTTCTGCGTATATAGAAACTGCTTCTTCAAAGCATGCATAGATGTTTAAATCGTTCAATTCTACATCAAGTACTGGATACCCAAGCTTTCTGGCACAATAATTGGCTACCAAAGGACCATCATTTTGAAACTGAGGGTCGTTGTCGTAAAATCCAAAAGGTGTACTACCTGAAATTGGGCCTGGATTACCGTTGTATATTACTGGATTTGCCATTTATTTTATTTAATTTCCGTATTCGTAATCTAATATCTTACCTACTAGATCAGAGCGATGATTTACTTTTAATTTAATCCACTTAATCTCTTCGATTTTTTTGGATAATTCAATAATGTAACTAAGACCATTCATTTCACCTGTCTTATTCTTAATATCAGTCTGTTCGTTATCACCATTTATAATAATCTTACCCGTCTTTCCAAGTCTGGTTACAATAGCAAGCATTTCAGCTTTTGTTAGGTTTTGAGCCTCCTCTACTATAAGTACATCATCCACTGTCTTTCCACGTATAAACTGTATTGGAAGTGCTTGTACTTTCTTTTCAAGGATAAGTGCTTCAACTTTTTCTCTACTGTAACACTTAATTAGATTTTCTTGAAATGCTTCAAGATATGGATCAAATTTTTCATTAAGGCTACCTGGAAGAAAACCTAAGGAGTGACCTACTTCTACTGCAGCTCTCGTAACATAGATACCTTCACACTCTTTTTTAAATACAAAATCCAATGCTACTTGTGCCGATACTAAAGACTTTCCACATCCTGCTCTACCTGTTATAACTACTATTTGGTTCTCTCTAATAAGCCTTTTGGCTTCTTTTTGCTCTTCATTTAACTCTACGTTATACTTAATTTCACCTTTTAGAACCTTCTTTTGTTTTTCCATAAATTGGTTTTGGTTATAACTTCTGTATAAATAAATAGCTTCCATTAGGAAATAAAAAACCCCTCTTTTGAAGGGGCTTTATGTTTTTCTTATAGCATATTAATTATTAATATAAAGGGTTCCAATTCGTGCCATCAGAAAAGTATGGTTTAGTTGGTGAACTAGCAGATACTGCAAATGAATACGGTGCAGTTGAAGCTGCTGGTAATGGATTTTGAGGTTTTAAACTTAAAACTGATGATACAGCAATAGATCCAGTTACTTGAAGTAGACTACTTCCAGCAACACCTCCAATAATAGCAGAGCTTGTACCACTACCGAATTTAATAAATCCTTGAGTAGCATCCTCTTGTCCCATTATTTGAAGTGTGTTACCAATGTTTACATCGCCAATCCAAGCATCATCTCCAATTTTAAAGTTAGTACCGTTACCGTTGTTAGTAGCCCATACTATTGAAGCAGTAGTATTATTAGAAACATACAAGTCTCCTCCTAAGACTTCTACTAGGTGTGTAGGAACGGGTGTAGAATTAATACTACTAGTTACAAACTGGGTGTATTGTGAACTAAACTGAAGTCTTTGTATAGTCGAGTCAGTTCCAGCAGCACCTCCTAACACACTTACATATCTTCCATAGGAGCCTGAAAACTGCAAATAAGAGGATTGTACGCCATCAGCCCATATTCCAGTATTATTAACTAAACGTAGTTGTGAAGTTCCTCCAGTTATAACAACTCCATTACTGTTAATAAGTGTTGAATTAAGTTCAGATATAGTAGAAGTTATACTACCAGATACATTTAAAGAACCAGTTAATTGTAAAATACTACTACTAGCAGCTCCTACGATAGGCCCAGCAGCAAAGTTACTAAATTTAATGTATCCTTTAGTAGAGTCTTCTTGACCCATTACTTGAAAAGTATTTCCAAGGTTAACATCCCCAATCCAAGCATCATCACCAATTTTAAAATTAGTTCCGTTGCCATTATTAGTAGCAGCTACTATTGAAGCTGTTAATGGAGAGCTAATAGAAACATTTACCGTACTCACACTAATAGGTAATCCGTTTCCGTTACCATCGCTTAGTTGGACTAAGCTTGCAGATACCGGATTGTTATTGATAGTCTTTATTAAAGACGGAAAAGTTGCTGAAGGATTTTGTCCTGATAAACTAGCCATGTATTATTAATTATAGGTATTCCAAGTGTTATTTAATGATGTCCACGCAGTAGTCCAGTTTCTCCAAATAAGACCTGATGCAGTTTCTTTGATTCTGCCTGTGGATATTCCTAAACCAATTATTAATCTCCTCATTTGTTATGGATTTGAATAGTAGTAAGATCCTGAGTATAAAACTGCAGTTCCACTACCCATTTGAACACTTGTAATCTGTCCGTAAATAGGAATGCCAGCTAAGGCTGTTGATAGTGTTATTGGACTATTAGCTATGTTTGGAGCTGTAATTACTACAGTTGAACAATCTGTTAAAGGATAAAAGCAAAAAGCATCAGCTGCTTGAGTTACGTTACCTGTTATTACTGTCCCACCTGCTAAACCAAATGGATCCTGATCTGTCTGTATTACTTGAGGCATATAAGTTCTTTAGATATAAATAGGGAGTAAAACAATAAAAAAACCGACCTTACGGGGTCGGCTTTTGTTTTATGGTTAGTTACTAATTACTAGCTTGCTTGAGCAACCTGTAAATCAGAAACGTAGATCTTACCATAGTACTCAGGACGGATCATCTTCTTAGCGTAACGAGTCATGATACCTTTTCTTGGAGTGAAGGTATTAGGATCGTAAACTAAAGGAGTCATAATTAACGGTACGTAAGGAGCATAAACGGCACCACATTCTAAGAATTGGTTACCACGGAAGCCCATTAAGATTGTGTTTTCAGTCATGTAAGGGTTTTTGTAAACCTTGTAACGACTATTGATAGCACCTACTTTCTG
>Ga0164296_1006355_pt1 | contig 10044 bp, 9 predicted proteins | sample GEODES057metaG_FD_113533 | JGI IMG/M metagenome (GOLD analysis project Ga0164296, IMG submission 113533) | Dystrophic lake water microbial communities from Trout Bog Lake, Wisconsin, USA - GEODES057 metaG | ecosystem: Environmental > Aquatic > Freshwater > Lake | place: USA: Trout Bog Lake... | reverse complement strand
GAAAGACGACCTCGGCTCAGCAGGCTGCCACATGTGCCGTGCTGCCGACGCCATGCCCTCTCCCCACTGCAGAAAAACAACAAGCGAAGGAAGAAGGCGGGTCATCGAATACTACTACCCCCCACCCCTGCTCACTCCACCAGTGCGCCGTCTCGCTGTTCGCATTGCGCGGCAGCAACGACGATAGCCCTAGTGGGTGGCTCCCAGCTGCGTGGTCACATGCACAGGTGAGTGTGCGAAGTACCCACTGTCAGAGTTACCTGGCAAGCACCCACTGAGCTCTTCCTGTCACTGTAGAATACTGCGTTGGCATGCAGCAAGCAGTCAAACAAGTGCGCAGCTCGCGCAGACCCAGTCAGCAGCGGTGCTTGCCATCGAGTCCCTTGAGGTGTATCCTTGCATTTCGTGCCAGTCACCGTCACCACGCTCACGCGCTCCCGCCAGGACGCCGGAAGGGTACAGCGGTGGGCCGCAAGCTTCGTGGCGCTGGACCGCGTCAATAAAGCTGGAGAGGGCCCTCTTGTGCTTCTGCCTAGCAAAGGCGGACGCTGTACCGTCGTGTTGCGGTGCGTCGCCGCGAGGGCGGTGCTGTTAGTGCGCGCTGCCACTGAGCGTGTCAATGTTCAACACAGCGCCGAGAGGCAGGTCCTAGACGCTGGGGAAGAGGCGCTCGCTGTGTTGGAACAGACTGGCCATCGCCGGCGACACGCGCTGAACGTCGACGGCGACGTGTTTGCGTTGCAAGACGGAATAAGCATGCGCCTCCTGCGAGTCTCATCGGCATCCGGCGCTGTTGGCCTCCTTCTCGAGGTGAGCAGTACATCAGAAACAGACCACATCGCGCAGCGGCTTGACGCCATAGAAGCTTATTTAAAGCATGCCGCCGTAGGTCTCGGATTAGGGACGTGGGAGAGGGAACAAGGCGAGCCAGGCTTGCCACCATCTGCCGACCTTGCGATCGCACTCGCACACTACGTGCCGCGAAGGCGAGGTTAACATCTATTACCTTCGCTTGCCTCCACCAAGAGCGCTCGACGTCTTCATCATGTCTTCTGCATCCGCTTGCTTCCGCTCGAACCAGCCTTTGATGGGAGCAGTCTCCATGGGCAGCTGCCTTGACGGCGGAATAGGCACGTCATCAGGCACCAGCGCAGCAGCTCGCAGATCTGCTGGCAATGCCGCAATGGCGGCCCATTGCACCTGGATTTTGTCCCTCAACCCAGTCTGCCAGGCTCTGTGCTCCGCCATCTGTCACGTGTAGACCACAACCGAGGCGCCAGTCGTGTTAGGGACGAGGAAGCCACTCTCGTGCTGATGACGACGCTACTGCTGCAGACATATGGCCGCCTTTAGTGCAAGCAACCTTGACACGCCTTGTTTCTACTGTACTCCTTCGCCCGCTGCCTGTCGGCAAGCAGCTGCTCGGGACTCAGCTTCTCTGTGACCACCTTCTTCGGCTCAAGCGCCTTCAGGATAATAGATTTCTGCAGAGCGCAAGGGTGAGTGAGCACTTGCGAAGCGAAGCAACCGATCCTTCGCAAGAGTCTCACCTTGGAGTCGCCTTTGCCCTCTGTGCTCTTCTGCCCGCTAGGTTTAGGGCGCTCTGGTGTTTTCTCTGCACCGCGGGCGTAGCCACGCGCTCCTCTTGTGGCACTGTCGAGCAAGCAGCGGCTGCGACGGCCCAAGAACCAACCGGCGTACATTCCTCCTGCTGCACTCTGTCGCTTCTATACTCCACGGGCCAGTATACACTTTCGACACCCTATGGTGAACGGGGCAATTGAACCGCTTGGTTTGGCGAAGGAGAAGAGACCACCTGTGCGACATCATTCCGAGCGACTGCGACTGCGACATCGAGAGTGCTACATTTATGCTGCCACTTGCTGCTCCTCTAGCACGGCGCGCCGTGAGAGGCGAAGCTGGCCGCCGTTCTTGATTTCGAGGAGCTTGACATCCAGCAGGTCTCCCACCTTCACCACGTCGGCGACGGCGTTCACGCGCTTCACGTCCAACTCGCTGATGTGAACCAGGCCAGTCTTGCCTGGCAGCACTTCCGCGAATGCGCCAAAGTCGGTGATGCCAGTGATCTTGCACCCCTTGTACACAACTCCAACCTCCAGCTCCGTCGTCATGCCGCTGACGATGGCTAGTGCCGCCGCAAGAGCGCTCTGCGACGGTGCAGTGATTGTAACGTTGCCAGTCTCGTCAATCTGGATGTCGGTGCACCCGGTGTTGTCGCAGATGCTGCGGATGGTCTTGCCTCCAGCGCCAATGACCATGCCCGACTTGCTCGGGTTGATGCGCAGGCGTCCGACACGGGGCGCATGAGGTGCCAGCTCTTTCCGAGGAGGCGGGTTGGCATGCTCCATGCGGCCAAGGATGTGCAGGCGGCCCCGGCGAGCAGCCTCCAGCGCTTGTGACAAGATTTCGAGCGTGATGCCCTCCACCTTGATGTCCATCTGAAACGCAGTGATACCGTTCGCATCGCCAGCAACCTTGAAGTCCATGTCACCAAGTGCGTCCTCGCTGCCCAGGATGTCGGTCAAAATGATGGCCTCCTGACCGGCTGCCTCTGGCAGCACCAGGCCCATAGCCACACCTGCAACGACACTCTTCACTGGCACGCCGGCATCCTGCAGCGCAATGCAGCCTGCGCACACGCTGGCCATGCTGCTGCTGCCGTTGCTCTCAGTGATGGTGCTCTCCACACGGATTGTGTACGGGAAATCATCCTGGCTTGGCAGCGTGGGAAGCAGGGCACGCTCCGCAAGATTGCCGTGACCGAGCTCGCGTCGAGAGGGGGCGCCGAAACGACCCGTCTCGCCGACAGAAAAGGGCGGGAAGAAGTACTGGAGCGAGAAACGGCGCGCACTTTCAGCTCCCAGCAGGTCATCAACCTTCTGCGCATCGCTGTCGCCGCCCAGCGTCACCACAGCCAGCGCTTGAGTCTCCCCGCGAGTGAAGAGACTGCTACCGTGCACGCGGGGCAGCAGGCCAGCCTCAGAAGAGATTTGACGCACATCGTTGGGCCCGCGGCCGTCGCTGCGCAGCTTCTCCACTCGAAGCAAGGAGCGCATGACGTTCTTAGTCAGCTCCTTGAGAGCAGCTTTGATGTCGGTTGAATCATACTGAGAACAGGAGGGCGATTCAGAGACCGCGGGCCAGAGAGACTTGAGTCAAGTATATACTCACCTTCTCCTCGAGCGCTGCCAGAACGCGCGTGTTGATGGGGTCCAGCGCTTTCCCTCTTTCCTGCTTGCCCGTCAGTCGCAGAGCCGCCTCCATGTCCACCCATGCCAGGGACTCAACGGCTTTGTACAGTCCATCAGGGGGCTGCACAATCGATGACGCATCCTTCGGCTTGCCTACTTGAGCCGACCTGCAGTGAGCGAATGCATTGTGTAAGTGGCAGCATTCATCACACAATGATGCACACTGTGGGCGTGTCCGCACCAGTCAGCGATGGCGCGGCACGCCTCCTGAACTGCACCATGGCCAGCTTTCAACGCAACAAGCATCTGCTCTTCCGTCAGGAAATCGCAGAAGCCTTCAATCATGAGAATGGCGTCACCAGTGCCAGCAAGCACAAGGTCCAACACGCTGCTCTGCATCTGCATCATCCAGGCGTGTCAGCGGTCACACTTTCGCAACAATGAGGGGCGCTGACTCTCCCACGACGTGCCTGCTCAACCGTTGGATTAATAACTGGCGCTGCTGCGCCACGAGGCCAGCCGACACGCACGCCGGCGACGGGCTTGGAGAGAGGAACGTCAGAGATGGCGGCCGCCGCACCCGCAGCCGTGATGGCGAGCGCCTCTGCCGTGCGTGTGCCTCCCCAGCTCATGACGAGCTGAAATATCTGTGTGTCCTTCGTGAAGCCGTCCGGGAATACTGGACGCAGCGGGCGGTCCACGAGGCGGGACACCAGGACCTCGGAGTCGCGAGCTCGTCCGTCTCGCTTGGAGAACCCGCTGCTGGTGCGTCCAGCCGCGCTGAAGCGCTCTTGATACTGCACTGTGAGCGGCAGGAACGAGCCGTCGCTGCCACTCTCACCCGTGCATATTGTGGTCAGAAGCGTCGTCTCGCCTTCACGTGCAATCACCGCCCCGTTCGCTTGACGTGCGATGCGTCCAGTCTCTAGAGTAATGACTGACTCGCCCATGCGTATCTGGCATACCGGGAGGTCATCCTGCCCGCCTGCAGCGTCCGCAGCGACGTAGAACTGAACTCGCCGACGTTGGTGATAGCTCAAGCGTCCACAAGTCCACCCCAAGCCGGATCCGCGCAACACGCAGCGCATCGGCCTCACTACAATTCGGCATGGAGACGATGCCGCGCTGCTGTGAATCATGGTTTGCCGGGGCTCTTCCTGCAATGATGCCAGCGTCATCACAGCGCATTGTATCGCCTCCGCCAGCGCTATGCCTTAGTACTTGAATGCCTTCCACAGCGCCGCCGCCGCTGCCGATTCGTCCGGCGTCGTTATTGGCAGCAAAGCAAGAGGCGAAGACAACCACCAACGCCGACGCTGTGGATCGGCGTGCACTTCTGCGCTATGTTTACGAAGTGCACGGCGGCGCCGGCTCTCCTGCAGACGCTGACTTTGACGCTGTGAACGTGAACAAGCTCCTGGCAGCGCTCCGGAGCGGCAGCAGTCACGCGGTTACCGGAGGCGTCCTCGTGTTTCCTGGCATAGTGGCAAAGCAAGTGGTCAGCATCCCGCTGCCTACTGCTGAGCCAGCTGTATATAAGTCCACTTCTGAAGAGTCGGACGACGAAGACACAGCAAGCAGTGGCGACGATGCCTCTTCAACGCCTGCCAGTAGAGCGGCCGCGCCACCAGACCCGCGAGAGCCTCTTGCGCTGGATGTGGTCAACGACCTAGGCGACGACATCAGCAACGTCGCGTACCAGTCATTCGTTGCAACAGACCTGCTCTCTGCCCGCTCGTCTCCGCTGCACCAGTTCGCACGGGGACAGCTGGGTGTAGCGCCTGCTTTTGCAGAGCAACTCGCGCGGACGCTTCCTGGCTCTGGCGTCAGTGCAGCTAACGCGCTGACGCTGAGAGTGCCTGCCTACTTGTTGACGGCAAAAGGCTCAGGCTTGGGACCAAAGGACCTGCGCAAATGGCAGCAAACACAGGGATGTGTTGTCGCAGCTTCGCTGCCGTCGACTATGCGCGCGCTGCGTGAGCGTCTGCTTGTTGCGGAGCCAACTGCAGTGGCTCAGGCATGCACGCACTTCGATGGAGCCTCCTGGGAGATGCCGCCAAGTCCAGTTGGTGTGCTCGTGTACCAGGCACTCGTGCGGTGCCAGTGGGACGACCTTGACGAAAGCAGCGGCGCCCCCGTGGAGGAGGCGCCTCAGTTTCTGAAGTCGTTGCAACTTGCTCTTTGGCCGGGTCTTGGACTCACAGCACGCGCGCACTCTGCGCACATTGCATTCTCTGCCCTTCAGCGCTGGCTTAGCAGCGGCTCAATTGAGGCTCTGCGCATTGCAAGACGTGAGATGGAAACGCTAGCAGACGGCTGCCAAGATGGAAGCCTGCAGGCAACAGGTGCAGAGCAAGCCCACTTCAGGGCAACCCTTGGTCCGGTTGCCTCTCGCACGATTGACATGCTCTCCGACCTGCACCGGCATTTTAGTGGCGCCAAGGTCGCGGATGCGGTAGATGGTGTGTTGGCTTGTGCTCACCGTTCGACCGCCGTTCTTCGAGCTTCTCGCTGCGGAGCACTCGACTTCACCGTGGAGTCATGTATATTAGCGTCTATCAACGCGGCATACGGGCGCTTTCTCACCGACGCGGGCACGGACACGAAATGCGACCACATGGTTGCGCTTGCGGATAACTGCTGCGCACTCGTTGACTCTCTGACAGAGCAGTATGCACACGCGTTGGAACGCTTGGAGCCCCGTGCTATGTGCATCGCTGTCACGCACCTTCAAAGCGTGTTCAAGAAGAAGTTGGATGAGTGGCTCAGCAGCCCGTCGATCAGCATCTACGACGCTGTGACAGCGCTGAAGGGCGCAGCATCTCTGGTGGCTCGCATCCAGACTGCTGCCATCGCCGGCGCAGATGGCGTGCCACCCGCGCCCATCGACTGCGCAACTGTGGCGGAGACGAGAGCTCTGGCGTGGGTCAACGCCCGCATCGCTGAAATGCACTCATGGGCCCAGCGGGGTCTCGCCTCCGAGACGTGGACGCTGGATCCATCCTCGCGCAACTTGGGAGCGCTGTCGGCTGTCGAGTTGGTCCGCGCAGCCAACGAGGGCATCGACGGCTTCTTCCGCCTGAAGCTGCACCAGTCAGCGCCTGCGACAGTATTCGCCAAGGGCACAGCATCGGTAGTCCACACCTACGCATCGAGCGTGCTTCGCTCTATTGGCGATCCTGACCTGCTGCTGCCATCGCCACCGCAGCTGACGCGGTACAAGAAGGAGGCGGTCGAGCTGTTGATACAAGAGCACGCAAAGACGCAGTCTATCAAAGAGCAGCAAGCCTTGCCCACGCCGAACGTGGACCAGCTGTTGCTGATGTTCAACACGATGTGCTTGCTGCTTGACGAATCTCGCACACTGGACCAATGCATCCAGCGGCAGTGGGCATCGTTGGAGCAACAGGTCGGTACGCTCCGGAGAGGAGCAGAAGATGCCAGGCTGACAGGCTATTTTGCCGAGGCGCAACGCACATGCACCGAGGCCAAGGATCGCGCAGCGGCCCGCCTTGCTGGTACGATCACATTCCATCACCTGCGGGATACGTTCATCGACGGGGCCTTCCTGTTTGGCACAGCCAACCAAAGCGGGCGCTTGCCTATTGCGCTGTTGGACCCGCTCAACGACTGGATGATGAAAGCCTGCAGTGGGATGGTCGAAGAAGAGCGAAACACAATGGCAGCCGCTATCTTAAAGACCGTAGTACGAGGCCTGCGGTTCGTGCTCCTGGATGGTGGCCCATGTCGGTTGTTCACCGAGGATGATGCGCCCGCGCTGAGGGCCGACCTGGCGCAGGTGCTCCAGTTCTTCCAGGCAGACGGAGAAGGGATCCCTCAAGAAGAGGTGGAGGCGCTGCTCAGCCCCGTAGAGCGCATTGTGGACGTCATGGCGCGGGACACCTACTCTCTTGTGGCCTTGTATGACGCTGCGCAGCCGCCCATTCCGCAAGTGGCCCTCATGAAAGTGATCGCGCATCGAGGAGACAGAGCGGCGTCAAAGTGGCTGAAGAGCAGGATGCACACGCCAAAAGCGGTGGGCTTCTTTGCGGAGAAGCTTCAACTCATCAACAGCAGGCTCCACAAACAGGACAAGGACTCGCCGTGAATCATCAAACGCTCAGTTCTGCTGTGCTTGGAAGGCCATCAGGCGCCAAGTGCCGCCCTGCCACCACTGCACTAGGCCAGGCGCGATGGAACATGTCCCTTGCGTGTTCCCGGTGGGGTAAAACGGCTCGCCGCCAACGGCCATCAGAGCAGCTGCCGCGTCAAGTGCTACACCGCCTAAGGCGCAGGACCCTTTTGGTGCCCCTGTATAGATAATACGTCGAGCGGCATCGTAACCCATGGTCTTCGTCCCCAACTGCGTCGCAATCGCCTCAAGTGGACGCAATTTGCCTGCGAGCTGCTCGAACACGAGGATGGTGGCGTCACCGCTACAGGTGATGAAGACACGGCCAGTGCGCGAGGCCATCGGTGGCACATAGTACAAGTCGTCTACGTGGCGCCCGACAGGCGATGAGAACAGCACTGTACCGGAGCTAGCGTTAAGGGCCATGAGGAGCGGGCTATAAAGGCCAGCCCCGCCTGCAAGCGCAGCCCCCGCGCATCCTACGAACAAGGTGCCAGAGTTTACGTCCAAGTCGAGGGGTGTCGCTCTCGCACAGCCTGAGGAGCGGAGGTCGAATAATTGCACGACTGCCCCGGTTACCAAGCTGATGCGCACCACCGCGCCAGGAATTTCCACGGTAAGCCACACGCTTGTGGCATCAGCCACTTTGGGCGAGTGCAGCTTTCCCAATCGGATGACTGTTGTGGAGGCGAGAGTAAGGCAGCCAGTAACGGGACAGGCAGCGGGGCAGTTTGTAGGGCAGCCTCGCAGTGACGAGTCCAGTGAGTAAATGCCCAGCACAGACGGTAGTGCACCGGTGGCATTGGAACGATGGTGGTGAGTGAACGCCACCTTGAATTGCGCTGGATGCCACACGCTGTTGCCAGGACTGTTCAGGTCCACCGTGAAGTTAGTGACGCCAAGCACTCGAGGTATCCAGCTATTGCTGGCGCTTGGTAACACGAAGACGGTGGCTGACATGGCGCCCAATGCGCCGTTGTTGGAAACTCCGAGGCCAAGGTCCGGCAATAATGTGACGCCGTTGGTGCCATACGTGTTTGATACGCTGCCTTTGTAGACAAGAGTGCTTGGGTCACGCGCATCCACGATGGACACACCGTCCGCTCGACGGCCACAGAGAACTGTCTGCGATGCGGCATCGAACGTGATGAAGTCCCAGTCTGAGCCGCCAGGAAGCGTGAGCTCGGAAATGCTCGTGAAGGCGTCCATCACAGCTCGGGTGCTCGCAGGCGGGGCCGGGGAGGGGGGAGGCGCGGGGGGAGCCTGGCCGCATCGTGGGTCAACCGGCAGACTGGCACCAAGCATGCCAGGCGCACCCACTGTGCACTGCGGCGGAGCCACCCATGAGCGGCTCAGCACATATGCTGGCTGGCTAGGCGTTGCAGACAGGAATGCTGTCAGGACCAGCGATGTGCTGTTAACCTCAACAGACCACATGCCAGCTGCGGTGCTTGTCCAAGTGGCGGGCGAGCGTGCAGACAGGCCAATGTTGCACGGCGCCCCTGCACCTGCAGTGATATAGAGCGGCGCAGGAGACGCCTGTGCAATCACTTCGAGGCCACCTTCTTGGCCAGAAATATAGGCATGGGCGCCCCCGCGGCGTAAAATGCCATTCAGGCGGCTCAGCTCGGGAGAGCCGCCTCCTGGTGCGTATGTGTAGATGGATGCATACCCCACCACGATTTTCCATCGCGCTCCACTGGCTGCTAGCGCAGACGCAAGGCGCACGGCCTGCGAGTCTTCCCATGCTTGCCAGACATCAAGCGTAGCAAGATTCATTATGGGTGCATTTGCGCGGTTATCAGGCCATTTGGAACTTAGCGTCGAGTTCACACGCGCCCAGTGCAGCCAGGAGTTGTGTCTACGTAGAAAATGGACAGCAGTGGCGCGCCAGGCTGAAAAACTGCATCTCCAGGGTCTGCAAAGTGCTCGCTGCTCGCACTTCCTTCCGCGCCAGCCCAAAGCCCTCCATTCCATCGAGCATCCATTGCGTGCAGCGCTGGGTCGGCGAGTGCGCTCGCATTCCGCAAAGTATCCCGGAGCCCGGGAACGGCGTACCATGGCAGGTTGCGGAGAGCCTGCTGCCCGAAAACAGCGCTGAACTTCGACGCAAATGAGCCATCGCTGACATTCATAGGCCCCTGGAAGTTGTCTCCCGCAGAGACAACGAAGGAGGGCGGGGTAGAGCTAGCAATCAAAGTAGCTAGCAGGTTTGCTGCTGACGCAGGGCCGCCACCGCAGCTGGCCCAGCCTCCCGGCACGAGGAAACAGAAGTGCCTCGCGGCGTGCTATGGTTGTTAGTTGGTGGTTGGTGCTCTCCACGAGTTGCAAGTGCGATGATGAAGCACAACCAGCCCAGGGCAGCCACAACCCACGCTCTCAAATTTCGCGGGGCCCGAGTGTGCAACAATGTAGCTGGCACGTCTGCCCCAGCCTCTGGAGGACGGGGCGGCAGAAGGGGCGGTGTGTCATCTGCAACAGCAAGCTCGTATTGCTGCTGCACCGCAGGAGACATGGCATCGACGCTCGCGTTCGCGGAGGTCTCGTCACACGATCGTCATGGTATGGTTCTGGCGACGCGAAAACTGGGTTTGGGACAACGACTGGTGTCACCGGAGCTGCGCTGCAGAAGTTCTGGCAGAACTTCTCAGGTTGAATCTGCACTGCGTCACGCACACGCTCTCCTGATGCGGTAAGCTG
>Ga0164296_1006354_pt1 | contig 10047 bp, 4 predicted proteins | sample GEODES057metaG_FD_113533 | JGI IMG/M metagenome (GOLD analysis project Ga0164296, IMG submission 113533) | Dystrophic lake water microbial communities from Trout Bog Lake, Wisconsin, USA - GEODES057 metaG | ecosystem: Environmental > Aquatic > Freshwater > Lake | place: USA: Trout Bog Lake... | reverse complement strand
GAGTGGCGGTGCAGGTGGGTGGAGTTGCGCCTTCGGGAGCTGACAGGACTGGAGGCCCACTACGCGGGCCTTGAGGCGCGCCTGGCGTCCCGCCAAGACGGGGGCTCTGTGCCCAAGACTGAGGACGGCGACACGGCTGAGGCTCAGCAAGAGGGGGACACGGTGCGTGCTCCAGCAGTGCCCCGTGCATCTTCGACGGGACCTCCTAAACCGCAGAGCTCACCACACGTCGTTTCCTATCCATGTCAGGTGGCGGCATTAGATGCGCGCGACGCTCGCACATGGCGTCGACGGCGGCGCCGCGCTGCAAGCGCCTCTCTTAAGGCGGGTGGAGTGGACGTGCACGCGCTGGAGGCGCCTCTCACCGAGCCTGCCCCCCAACTTGTGGCTGCGGTGCAAGGAGATGAGGGCAGCGACAGCGACTGCGGCACAGCGCGTGTGTTTGATGCTGTGGCAGCAGTGCAGCAGAAGGTGGCTGCACTCTATCGCCAACTGGCAGCGTACCGCACCGCATGCGGCCTTCCTCCCGCGCCGCCACGGCGGCAACACACTGTGCGCCTGGCAGCAGTGGCTCCTGGCGGAGGTGGGGCCGGCAAGGGCGCGCGGGGGAATGGGGCTGCTGGCCGAGGCGATGGAGGTGGAGGCGGGGTAGGGACGTCGGGGCCGACACTGCGTCGAGGAGCAGACGCGGGCATGGCTCAGGGCGGCGGTGGAGGTGGAGGTTTTATCACCCGGGGCCGTGAGCGTTCGGGTGACCTGCGCGGCAATGGCGGCAGTGCGCCTCAGTTCGATATCAGCGATGTGGTTGGCGCTCTGGGCGTGTCCACCAAGGTTGTTGAAAGAGCGTCGCACGTGGATATCGCCACACCAGGCGTTCGGCGGGCGAAGCCCGCGCCTTGGGAAAGCATGCCTGATGCGCGGTCCTCTGCGAATGCCCTGGCCGCTGCTCAAGCTGCAGCGGACAAGGCAGCGCGGGCTAAGCAGGCACGCAAGCTGCAGCAGCAACAACAAGGCGCCGCCGCAGATGCGGCTGGGAGCAGCAGCGAGGACACCTCGGATGAGGCGTACATGGCACGGCACGCGACAATGGAGAACCAGGAGAAGAAGTGGCGCTTCATGCCTTCCCTGCCTGGCCGCGGCTCTGGTGCAGTCGCGCGCGGAGAGAAGCAGGCTGCTGCTGCTGCGGCCGCGGCGGCAGGCATGAATGGCGCCACATTCGATCCGCTGTCTCCAAAGGGAGGAGATGCAATGGATGTGGATGACGAGCGCGACACGCCTACTGCCGCGCTGCTGAAGGGCACTCCACGGGGTCCCGGCTGCGGGGCGGGCTTTGCGGAGTGGACAATCACCCGCGGTGATGGCCCGCGGAGACAGCACGTGCTTAGCCTCAAGCGCACGGAGCTCTTGCTGTGAGCAATTGCGAATCGACTGTGAGCGCAGAAGTCTTGTGATGCGCTTCATTATAACGCGCGTTTAACCTCGCTGCGCGCTTCATGCGGTGTCCAACGTGATGCTCAGTATCTTGATGTCTTGCAGCGGCTTGTCGTTGCGGTCCGTCTTGGTGCGCTCAATGGCGTGCACAATATCCGCTCCCTTGGTGACGCGGCCAAACACGGTGTGCTTGTTATCCAGCCACGGCGTCGCAACTGTGGTGACAAAAAATTGACTCCCGTTGGTGTTGGGTCCGGCATTGGCCATGCTGACCGTGTACGGCCGGTCATGGCGCAGGTCTCGCCGGAACTCGTCCTCAAACTCGCCGCCCCAGATGCTCTGCCCGCCGGTACCATCGCCCAGAGGGTCGCCAGTCTGGAGCATGAATCCCTTGATGACGCGGTGGAAAATCAGGTTGTCGTAGTACCCGTTGCGGGCATGCGTCGTCCAATTCTCCACTGTGCGCGGGCACTCGCTCGCGTACAGCCGGACACTGATGTCACCCACGGTGGTGTGTATTGTCGCCCCTTGAGGCAATCCCCCTGCTCCGCCAGCGCCGCCAGCCCCCCCTGCAGCCAGCGCCTGTGCTGCAGCCATGTCTTCTGCCAGTGGCCGCTCGTTGAACACATCACGGCCGGTGGAGACATCGTCCGAGTCTGCAGGCTCGCGGCGAGAGAAGAAATACACGCGATGCTTACGGAAGGCGCAAGCAGCAAGTGTCGGGTCTGGCTGCAGACCCATGACAGGTGCTGCTGAGCCGTCAGGCGCAGCAGCTGCTCCTGCCTGTTGTTGGCGCGCTTTTGCAGCGGTGTCGTCCGTGGCGCCGCGCATGCGCTTGTCTCTGCCAGGCACGCCCTGGAAGAGTGCGACGCGCAAAAAGCGCTCGTTGTTCTCCACGCGACCCAGGAGAGCGACGCAGCGTGCGGTGACGAGGTTCACAACCTTGATGCCCAGATGCGTGGCGTACGCGACCAAGTTGCCGGACTCGTCGAAGAGGACGTTGGGCAGAGGAACAGCAGACGAGCCTTGCGACAGCGGCAAGGCCCACTCCTTATCCAGCTCACGCTCCACCGCCATGCGGCGTCCGTAATCAATGTCGTCCAGTCGGTGAGTTGGAGGCCCCGCGCGCTGCGTCTCCGCGGCGGCGTCGAGGGACTCATCGATGACACACCTCAGCTTGCCTGTCGCGAATCGGAACACACGCACGCGGCGGTCCCGGCTGAATGTCGCGAACTGGGTGCCATCGGGACTCACCTCTAGGCTGGCAGGCCAGGTGCGCGCTTTCGCGTGCGCATACAAATCCGTCTCAGCCTTAAACCGGAAGCTCACAACCTCCTCCTTCGGCGCCGCATAATCGTCTGCAGACCACACCTCCAGCACGCCCTTCGCATCCCCGCTGATGACACACCGCGCAGGCGCGTTGAGACGCATGACGCGCACCGGCGCGCTATGAAGCGTGCTCAAGGAGGCCAGCGGCTGCGCAGGGCCCGCCCCTGGGGCGCCGGCGCCCACTTCTCGGGCATCGAACACGTGCACCGCGGGGCTGTCAGCGTCTGCGATGGCGAGCCGCAACGCTGGGTCGCCGCGGGCGTAGATCCAGCAGCAGCAGCCGGGTGTAAAGGCGAGTCTGAAGATGCCCATCATGTCGAACGCGAGCACGTCATAGACCTTGGCCGCCCGCTCTGGACCGACGGTGAGGAGGTGCTCCCCGTCGTGAGACACCGCGACGTCGGTCACCAGTCCAGGGTGGCTGCGGTAGTGCTTCACAAACTCCACGCCCTGTGCCTTTTTCTTCCAGAACTTCACGTGGCCGTCCACGCTAGCGGTGACGAAGAACTCGGTGCGAGGGCACGCCACCTGAGGGCACGCGACAAGTGTGAGCGGCTGCGGGAGGGGACAAAGAAGAATAGAACAAAGGAGAGTGGTGACAGCGTCTCAAAGCTGCGCTTGCGGACGTGCGCAGAGACTGCGGCGAATGCAGGGCGCGCACCACGTGTGAGATGGTGTCCCGGTGCATGAAGCTCTTCTCGTACATCTCAGCAGACGGCAGCGCGGCCAGGTACACCGCCTCGTGCTCGAGCACCTTCCGGCGCTTCGCAGGCGGCGGCAGCGACGGCCCCGGCGCAGGTCCGTCATTGTCGTCTTCATCATTGACCAGACCCTCAGTGGGCGGGCGCGGTGGTCCAACGTCAGGCTCCTCGTCCTGCTCTTGATGGTGACTGCGCTTGTGCGCAGCCGCAGCATCCCCAGGAGCGTCTGCCATAGCAACTGCCGAATATGTTGTACCCCAAACAAATGAGACCTGCGAAGGCTCGCAAGGCGAACTTCTGCACGCCAGCGTGTCCCGCCTGTTCCCGTGCGCCAGCCCTCTCCGAAGCGCGCGTCGCTTGACGCTGGGGGCACCATGAACAACATGGAGCAGTTGAAGGCAGGCTTGCCGGGCGCCTATGTGTTGGAGCCGCGACTGGGTGCGTTTCTGGGTGCTCTTTTCACCACAAGCAGCGGCTGACTCTCCTGCGGTGCTTTCCTCGACTGTTGTATACCGGTCACAGAGTACAAGACGGTCGCCAGCGTCGCGGGCCCGCTGGTGGTGGTTGACAAAGTGAAGGGGGCAATCTACAGCGAGATCGTGAACTTGAAGCTCGGCAACGGCGAGCTTCGCCGAGGCCAAGTGCTGGAGGTGGACGGCGACCGCGCGGTTGTGCAGGTGCGACACGGAGCGGACGCAGCCGGGCGCCCGGAGAGTTCTTGCACTAGGGCTAGTTCGTGGCTTGGCCTTCCTGCCGGGGCTCTCCACGCACGCGGTCCACGTCCTCGCTGGCTCTCTGCTACAACAAGACGCCGACAGCAACTGCGACTGTACTGGCCCCCTTTCCACACGCTGTCCCGCTGGAATCGCGCTAAAAGCGGGGCATGCGCAACTGACGCCGCGAGCTGTGTCCCAACCTCGCGCATTGCCGCCCACCGCACCGCTGACCTCCGCTCTACCGCTCGCAGGTGTTCGAGGGCACGTCTGGCATTGATAACCGCGGCACGGAGCTGCGCTTCACGGGCGAGGTGCGTCTCCTGGAAGGAGGACAGGGAGACGGAACATGCCTGAGGACGGTCGTCGCCTGACGCCTGGTCCTCTGTGTGTCCCACCCCAAGGTTCTGAAAACACCCGTGTCGGAGGACATGCTCGGGCGCGTGTTTGACGGCAGTGGCAAGCCCAAGGACGGGGGCCCCCCGGTTCTGGCGGAGACGTACCTGGACATCCAGGGCGCGTCCATCAACCCGGGAGAGAGGACGTACCCGGAGGAGATGATCCAGACGGGCATCAGCACCATCGACGTGATGAACAGCATCGCCCGTGGCCAGAAAATTCCGCTCTTCTCCGCCGCTGGTTTGCCACACAACGAAATCGCCGCCCAGATTTGCCGGCAGGCTGGCCTCGTGAAGCGCCCCACCGGCGAGAAGGCTGCACACGGGCATGGCCACGCGGCTGAGGAGGGTGACAACGAATTCGCCATCGTCTTTGCGGCCATGGGTGTGAACATGGAGACTGCGCAGTTCTTCAAGCGTGATTTCGAGGAGAACGGCAGCATGGCACGCACCGTGCTCTTCTTGAACCTCGCCAACGACCCCACCATCGAGCGCATCATCACCCCCCGTATTGCCCTCACCGTGGCTGAGTACCTCGCCTACGAGTGCGGCAAGCACGTGCTGGTCATCCTCACCGACATGAGCTCCTACGCCGACGCGCTGCGTGAGGTGTCCGCTGCCCGCGAGGAGGTGCCCGGTCGTCGTGGATACCCGGGTTACATGTACACTGACTTGGCCACCATCTACGAGCGCGCTGGCCGCATTGAGGGTCGCAAGGGCAGCATCACGCAGCTGCCCATCCTGACCATGCCCAACGACGACATCACACATCCCATCCCCGACTTGACGGGCTATATCACGGAGGGCCAGATTTATGTGGACCGCCAGCTGCACAACCGGCAAATCTACCCGCCCATCAACGTGCTGCCCAGTCTCAGCCGTTTGATGAAGAGTGCCATCGGCGAGGGAATGACGCGCAAGGACCACGGCGCGGTGAGCAACCAGCTGTACGCGTGCTACGCCATCGGCAAGGATGTGCAGGCCATGAAGGCTGTCGTGGGCGAGGAGGCGCTGAGCAGTGAGGACCTGCTGTACCTCGAGTTCCTCGACAAGTTCGAGCAGAAGTTCGTGAACCAGGGCAACGAGAACCGTGACATTTTCCAGAGCCTCGACTTTTGCTGGTCCCTGCTCCGCATCTTCCCGCGCGAGCTGCTGCGTCGCATCGACATTAAAACGCTGGATGCTTTCTACGACCGCGCGCCTGCAGCCACAGCGCATTAGCACACATGACGGGCCGTGTAACTTGTGACGTTGTCGACGTCAGTCTAGCAGCAAGCTTGGCGTCTCTTCGCGTAGTCCTTCCCGCGTGTCTGCGTGTGGGTTGGGGAGGAATTGTCGTGCACGATCACACAGTCGTCTAGCCGCTCCACCACCACGGTGAGCAGCCTTCCTCTGGTGGCAGAGCCTCCAGGTCTAACCTCGCTCCTCTCACCGCAGGCGCCTCCACGACAGCCGTCCCGCCCCGGCGGGTGGTTCAAGCGAGTGGCGCTGCAATAACGATGCCTGAGTCGCCGCGAAGGCGGGGTGAGCGAAGTCGCACCCCGGACCGGAAGCACAGCAGCAGGCACCGGAGCGGGAGCCGCGAGCGTCGTCGCGGCGGTGAACCTCCACGTTGGGTGCGTCCCTGTTTTGTGCCCGTCGCGTGTGCACAGCTGTCCAGCGAAGGCAGCAGCGCGGTTTTGCCTATAGGGTTGGTAAGCACGCATGCCTTCCCTTGGCTCTTTTCTCACCCACTCTGCGTGTTGTTTTCAATACGTGCTCGCAGGAGAGCGCGCGTGGTGAAGACCGGAAGCGGGAGCGAGACGACCGAGGTGGTGATGGAGCAGACGCGCAGCGAGTCAAGCAGGCGCGCACAGACGCCATAGACAGAGTGCCCACTGCGGAGGCGGCAGCTGCTGAGCTGAGCCCCGAGGAGGAGGAGGCGCTTGCAGCTGCCCGCCGCGAAGAGGAGCAGGCGAAACTAGATGCAGAGATGGAGCGGCGGAGACAGAGAGTCGAGCAGTGGCAGGCTCAACGGCGGAAGCAGCAAGCGGCGGAGCAGCTGGCGGCCGGTGGCGCTGCTCCGCCCGCTGATGCCCAGCTACCAGCAGAGGCGAATGGCGCGCCGCGGGCTTTTGGCGGTGAGAGTGAGGAGGCGCAGGTGTTGGGGGCTGAGGGCGAAGCCAAAACGTGGACACTCGATGGGGACGACGACGACGATGACGGAGCGCCGCAGCCTGTGTTGCCTGACGACGATGATGAGCTCGCCGTGCCGATGGTGGTTGCAGGGGGACGCGAGGAGTCAGCAGTGGCACAACAGAAACCACAGGCTATTCCCTCCATGACAGCCGCGCAACCGCCTGCTCCTGTCGCTGCTGCTACGGTTGCTGCTTCAGTGCATGATGATGTTGACCCGCTAGACGCATTCATGGCGGCGCAGGTGTTGCCTGAAGTGCAGCGCCTGGCACAGCAGGAGCACCACTTGCCCATGGCCGTGGATGGTGATGTCGCTGCTGCTATCGACACAAATGGCACGGTAGCCATGGATGCAGCGCCAAGCCCCACACACGCGGAGACTCTGCCGTCTGCCGCTCCCGCTTCTGCTGTCGGTGGTGCACCCCCCGCAGTGATTGTCCGCCCTGGCGGCTTCCGCGGCTTGGTGGTGCGCCCCATCGGTGCAGGAGCAATAGGCGGCCGCCCTGGTGGCGGTCCAACCCCGCGGACGGGGCGCAGAGCCGCTGAGAGTGATGATAGTAGCGGCAGTGACGGGGGCAGCGAAGACGAGGGCGAAGAGGGCGACTCAGATGACGACGAGGCGTGGGCGAAGCGCGCAATGGCGGGTCAAGCAGGTGCTGCTGGTGCCAAAAAATCCAAGGCTGAGCGGCTGGGGCCGATTGACCACAGCCAGATCCAGTACGCAGCGTTCCGCAAAAACTTCTACATCGAGAGCGCTGAAATTGCGCGCATGTCCGCCGCCGAGGTGACTGACTACAGACGCACAGCGCTGGATGGTGTCAAGTGCCGCGGCAAGGATGTGCCAAAGCCGATAAAGGCGTGGACACAAGCCGGTCTTCCGGGCCGTGTTCTGGAGGCTCTCAAAAAACATGGATGCGGCAGTCCGATGGCTATCCAGGCGCAAGCGCTGCCTGTCATCATGTCCGGGCGCGACTGCATCGGCGTCGCAAAGACCGGCTCCGGCAAGACCCTCGCCTTCCTGCTACCTCTCTTGCGCCATGCAAAGGACCAGGAGCCACTCGCCTCTGGCGACGGACCCATCGGCCTCATCATGGCGCCCACTCGGGAACTCGTCACGCAGATCGGGCGCGAGGCGAAACGCTACGCCTCGTGCGTGGGCCTCGCCACAGTGTGTGTCTATGGCGGCACAGGCGTCGGCCAACAGATCAGCGACCTGAAGCGCGGCGCTGAAATTGTGGTCTGCACGCCCGGACGCATGATCGACATCTTGGCCAGCAGCAACGGGCGGGTGACCAATTTGCGGCGGGTGACCTACCTGGTGTTAGATGAAGCAGACCGAATGTTCGACCTCGGTTTCGAGCCACAGATCAGCCGCATTCTAGCGCACACACGGCCTGACCGGCAAACTGTCATGTTTAGCGCCACATTCCCGCATGCGATGGAGATGCTGGCACGCAGCGCGCTGAAGAACCCCGTGGAGGTGACGGTGGGTGGCCGCAGCATTGTGAACCCCGACATCGAGCAGTACATCGAAATCCGGCCAGATGGCCAGGATCGCTTCCTGCGCCTCCTCGAGCTGCTGGGCCAGTGGTACGAGACGGGTAAAATCATCGTATTTGTGTCCAGCCAGGAGAGATGCGACTCGGTCTTCCGCGACCTCCTTCGCGCTGGCTACCCCTGTCTCAGCCTACACGGCGGCAAGGATCAGTCAGACCGGGAGTGCACCATCGCGGACTTCAAGACGGACGTGTGCAACGTGCTGGTGGCCACATCTGTCGCCGCCCGTGGTCTGGATGTCAAGGAGCTGCGCTTGGTCGTCAACTACGATGTGCCGAACCACTACGAGGAATACGTCCACCGCTGTGGCCGTACCGGCCGTGCTGGCAATAAGGGCACCGCCGTGACATTCTTAGCAGCCGACGAAGAGCGCTTTGCACCAGATTTGGTCAAGGCGCTGAAGGACTCCGGCAAAGAGGTGCCCCAGGACCTGCTGGCGCTCGCAGATAGCTTCAACCGCAAGCGCCGTGACGGGCTAGTGCAGGCGCACGGCAGCGGTTTTGGTGGCAGTGGCTTCGCCTTCTCGCTGCTGGAGGATGGGCAGCGCATTCAGGAGCGCAAGCAGCTTGCTCTCGAGTACGGCGGCGACGCAGCAGCCTTGGGGGGCGACAGTGAGAGCGACCACGATCTGGAGCCGGGAGACGAGGACGATGGCGCAGGCATCGTGTTGAATCGCGGACTGGGTCAGCCGGCCGTGATGGCACCACCTACACTCCCAGGTGGTGTCCCGACATCTGCTGCTCCGCCAGGGGCGATGGCGCCGCCATCGGCAGCACCTGCCGCTGTGGCTGCCAGCGCTATTGCGGCTGCGATGTCAGCTTCAATGGCACAGCCAGGCACATTGCCTGGAGGCGGCCCGGCGCCGGGAAGCCTCATGCCTGCATCGCGCGTCCAGGCTGCTGTATCTGCAGCGTCCATGGCACTAGTGTCTGCATCTGCCGCTGCGGTATCCAACCGAATGTTGATGCCCATCGGCGCCGCTGTTCCCTCAGCCGGGCCAGCCTGCCCGCCACCTCCAGGCAGCGCCGCCGCCATCGCAGCTCAGGCTGCCGCGGCCGCCGTGTCCGCGGCGCCTGGCGCTGCGCAGACGCCGGCGCAGCGCGCGGCTGCGTTTGCTGCACAGCTGAGTGCCACCAGGGGTATGCCAGGCGCAGTCGGCGGCGCGGCAGCTGCGCCGCCAGGTGCTGATGAGGATCGGTACAGCGCTGAGATTGAGATCAATGACTTCCCGCAGCACGCGCGATGGAAGGTGACACACAAAGAATCGCTGAGGAGCATCCAGGACGACACCGGCGCGGTGATCACCACGCGCGGCATGTTCATTCCTCCAGGCAAGCCCCTCGCGCCGGGCGACCGCAAGCTCTTCCTTCTCATCGAGGCTGGCACTGAGCGGTCCGTGCGAGAAGCCAAGATGCGCATCAGGCAGCTTCTGGAGGAGGCCGCGGCAAAGGAGCTCTTGCCTGGCGGATTCGGCGGACCGGCTGGCGGCGCACAGCAGCCGGGAGGAAGGTACAGCACCTTTTGAGCGCACAGTGCTTGCTTTGACTCGCGCTTTGGGGTAATGCAAAACTCAGTCGTCCCCCCCAGAAGCGCGTCATTCACCATGAGCGGAGCCTTCACCACTGTTCAGCAGCGCAGGAATGAGGGGCAGCTAGGCGCATACGATGGCTATGTTGCGTCTGGTGCGACGGGGTGAAAGTCAACACGTGCCCCTCTGCGTCTGACCAATCCGTCGCCCACAGG
>Ga0164296_1006351_pt1 | contig 10049 bp, 8 predicted proteins | sample GEODES057metaG_FD_113533 | JGI IMG/M metagenome (GOLD analysis project Ga0164296, IMG submission 113533) | Dystrophic lake water microbial communities from Trout Bog Lake, Wisconsin, USA - GEODES057 metaG | ecosystem: Environmental > Aquatic > Freshwater > Lake | place: USA: Trout Bog Lake... | reverse complement strand
CGCATGTCGATTTTGGCCAACTGCTGGGTCACGCCCTTTCTTTCGGTCATCTTCCAATAGGTTTGCCAAAAATCTCTGTACCTTGGGTCATTCTCGACGTTGACCACTTGGTAGTCGATACCTTCTTTGAGCCTGAGTCCAAACTGCTCGACGCGGCGTGCAATCACGGCTGGGCGACCGATCAATGTGGGAATGGCCAAGTTTTCGTCGACCACGATTTGAACGGCTCTCAAGACGCGCTCTTCTTCGCCCTCGGCATACGCAACGCGCTTGTTTTGTGCTTTCTTGGCAGCCGCATATATGGGCTTCATGGCCTGACCAGAAGCGTAAACGAGGCTTTGGAGCTTTTGACAATAAGCATCCATGTCCGCGATGGGGCGAAGAGCGACACCACTCTTGGCAGCAGCAAGTGCCACAGCAGGTGCAATTTTGATCATCAAGCGAGGATCAAAGGGCTTGGGAATCAGGTACTCGGGTCCGAAGGTGAGTTGTTCACCTGCGTAGGCAGCAGCCACCACCTCACTTTGTTCGGCTTGCGCGAGCTCAGCAATGGCGTAGACCGCAGCAATCTCCATCTCCGTTGTGATGGTGGATGCGCCTGCATCCAAAGCGCCTCTGAAGATATAGGGGAAACAAAGGACGTTGTTGACCTGATTGGGATAATCGGTGCGCCCAGTGGCCACAATGGCGTCATCGCGAACGGCGTGGACGTCCTCGGGCAAGATCTCAGGTGTTGGATTGGCCAGGGCCAAAATGATTGGGTTTTTGGCCATGGATTTGACCATTGCGGGCTTTAAGACGCCCCCCGCAGACAGACCCAAAAATACATCTGCACCTTCGATGATTTCAGCCAAAGTACGTGCCGATGTTTCTTGGGCAAATTGAATCTTGTCCTCGTCCATGAGTTCGGTGCGCCCTTTGTAGACCACACCCGCCAAGTCTGTGACGTAAATGTTTTCTTTGGGAATGCCAAGTTTCAAAAGCAGGCCCAAACAGGCCAGCGCTGCAGCACCAGCACCAGAGGTCACCACTTTGACTTGGCGAATGTCTTTGTTGACCACTTTCAAGCCATTCAAAATGGCGGCACCCACCACAATCGCAGTGCCGTGCTGATCATCATGAAAGACGGGGATCTTCATGCGCTCACGAAGTTTTCTCTCAACGTAAAAACAGTCTGGCGCTTTGATGTCCTCCAAATTGATGCCACCAAAAGTGGGCTCCAAAGAGGCGATGATGTCGACGAGCTTGTCTAAGTTTTTCTCATTGATTTCAATGTCAAAGACATCGATGCCAGCAAATTTATGGAACAAAACCCCTTTGCCCTCCATCACGGGCTTGGCCGCCAAGGGCCCGATGTCACCCAAGCCCAAAACGGCTGTTCCATTGGTGATCACGGCCACCAAATTGCCACGCGCGGTGTACTTGTAAGCGTTGTTGGGGTCTTTGACGATCTCCTCGCAAGGAGCAGCAACGCCAGGGGAGTAAGCCAATGCCAAATCGTGTTGATTGACCAATTGCTTGGTGGCTTGAATGCTGATTTTTCCAGGCGTCGGAAACTCATGGTATTCCAGCGCCGCACGGCGAAGTTCTTGACGAGCTTTGAGGCGATTTTCGTCGCGCTGTTCAGGGGTGATAGCGGGGGCGTGGTCATTCATAAATCGGTCCAAGCAAAGAATAGAGCGAGACACTTACAAAGCAGTGGCGTCTCTTGGCAAAACATCAGTCTGGCACATTGACACGACGTGTCAGACGCAGTGAGAGGATTGTAGGCCTCTTTGGAGAGCATTCAACAACTGGGTAGGTCGTGCTTGAAGGGAGGGGTCAAAGTTCAACCATTTCGAATTCTGACTTTTGTACGCCGCATTCTGGACATAACCAATCGCTTGGCACATCGGCCCAGGCGGTGCCAGCAGCAATGCCTTCTTCAGGTCGGCCAAGGGCCTCATCGTAAATGAAGCCGCAAACCACACACATGTAGGTCTTTACATTGGAGGACATGGAGTTACCTTTCAGAAATTAAAAAATCGACGCTTGAGAAGCGCAAAAAAATCAAAACAAAATTTAAGGGGCCATCAGTTGTTCTATGGCTGCAATGGAGACGGGCACCTCACGGCTGAGCAATTCAACCCCTCCTTCTCGAACCCAAGCATCGTCTTCAATTCGAATGCCCAAATTCCAAAAAGCTTCAGGTGCGCTTGCACTGGGGCGCACGTAAAGTCCTGGCTCGATGGTAAGCACCATACCGGCTTCAAGTTTTCTGGGTGTGGTCGTTGAGTTCATCGTTGCTGTAGGTGCGCCGTTGGGGGCGTGTAGTGACAATTGCTTCCAAGAGACAGAGGCTGAACTCTCAGGGCTTGGCGCTTGCACATAAGACCCACAGTCGTGCACGTCAAGCCCCAACCAATGGCTGGTGCGATGCATGTAATAGGCCGCATAGTGACGGTGCTCAAGAATGTCATCGACGTGCCCGTGCTCTTTGGTGTTCAAAAGCCCTAAATCCAAGAGTCCTTGTGACAACACCCTTAGACACGCATCGTGAGGAGCGGTGAAAGCGACTCCCGCTCGTGTCGCTTCAATGGAGGCCTCTTGGGCACTTAGCACGAGACTGTAGAGATCGCGTTGAGGTCCTGTGAAGCGCCCATTCGCTGGGAAGGTCCTGGTGATGTCGCTTGCATATCCATTGAGTTCGCACCCGGCATCGATCAAGACCAGGTCCCCATCTTTGACAGGCGCCTTATCCGCTCTGTAGTGCAACACACAAGCATTGGCGCCAGCTGCAACAATGGACGTGTAGGCGACCGACTCAGAGCCGTGGCGTCTGAATTCGTGCAGCATCTCGGCCTCCAGGTGATACTCCGCAATCGATTTCTTCTCTCTCAGTGCTTGTGCACTCAATTGCATGGCTCGGATGTGCGCTTTGGCGCTGATGCTACAAGCGTCTTTCATGATTTGGATTTCATGGGCGTCTTTGATCAAACGCATTTCATCCAAAATCAAACACGCATTTTTGATCACTTGAGGTGCACGCACGCCAGCTCGGGCCCTTTGGGCCAAAGACAAGATCCAAGTGTTGATCTTTTGATCAAAGCCTTCATGGGTGCCAAAGGGAAACCAGACGGACTCTGTGTTGGCCAAATATTGAGGCGCATAGTGATTGATGTCAACGATGGAGTGAGCTCGCTCAACCCCAAGGGCGTTGGGAGCCTCATCGGGACCGAGTCGATAGCCGTCCCAAATTTCACGCTCCAGGTCCTTGGGCTGACAAAAAAGCACACTCTCACCCATTGCATTGACCAAGAGCACTGCATCGGGTTCAACAAAGCCCGTCAAATAATAAAAGTAGCTGTCAAATCGGTATGGATGGTCGCTGTCTCGATTTCGGGTGCGTGTGGGAGCCGTAGGGATGATGGCCACGTCCATTGGACCCAATTGTGAGCTCAAGCGTTGGCGACGTTCTTGGTAGATGTTCATGGTGTTTACTCAGCAGCAGTCATTTCAATGGTTGAGTTCGAACCAGGGGTTCTAGGCGAGTTGGAGGTCGTCTGCCCTTGATAGACAACAGTGTAAGAGATTGGAGAAGACACACCCCTTACCCCTCGAATCAACCAGGCCAAATGAGAGGGTCATCGCTTTAAATGTCCATGATGGGCCAATGGGTCAATCGACTCACGCATTCAATTGCGCCAAACGCTCTGGGGTTCCGACATCGGTCCATTGCCCCTCAAAGAGGCTTGCACCGACCCGTTGATCCTTCATGGCCTCTTTGAGCCAAGGCGCCAAAGGAGCTTTCACCCCTTGAGGGTTTCCCGCTGGTATGCTGCAAAAGGGGCTAGAGAAAAAAGACTTTTTGTAGAGTGCAATGGTGCTGAAGGTATAAGTCTTGGGGGGCGGTGTGGTGCTCGCGTCTTCAAGGCGGCAAGCGTTTGTGCCTTGAATCCAAAAATCTCCTCGGGGGTGTTGTGGTGGGTTGGGGACAAGCCACAAGTGAGCCAGCTGAGCGCTTTTTGAGAAGTGATCCATTGCAACTCTCGGGAAATCAAACTCGGGTGCGTAAACATCCCCTGCCACCACCCAAAACACATCGTCCAACAAAGGCAGCGCGCGAACAATGCCCCCTCCTGTTTCCAATGCACCTCCAAAATCAAGGTCCTCACAAGAGAAGGACAGCTCCATGGAGGACAAATGGGTTTGCTCAGCATGGGAGGCATCGTGCTTTTTTAAACGTGTGCGAATTTGCTCTCCCAACCATGCGGTGTTGATCACCACATTTTTGATGCCTGATTTTCCCAATTGGTCTAGTGTGTGTTCGATCAAAGACCTCTCGTGAACTTTGAGCAATGGCTTTGGGGTCTTGTCGCTCAAAGGGCGCATGCGCTCACCGCGACCAGCGGCCAAGACCAGAGCTTGAGCTTGAGCTTTTGGGCTAGAGGGGTCAATGGCGTTCGAAGTGATCAAGGTCTTGGACATTTGGAATGGCGGTCACACAAGAGGCTTGGAATCTTTGAGCTCATCGGACGCTCAAAATCCCTTATGATGGGCGGGACATTCATCATAGTCATCCTTTGTTGAAAACCCATCAAGCTCATGAAAAATTTTAAAAACACCTTCAAACAAGCCCTGTACGACAGGAGGGCCCAAATTGGTTTTTGGTTGGGATTGGCCAATCCGATGGTGACTGAAATTTGTGTGGGCGCAGGTTTTGATTGGGTCTTGCTTGATGGAGAGCATTCCACCAACGACTTGGGAACGCTCATGGCTCAGTTGCAAGTGATTGCAGGCTACCCCCACACCCATGCGGTCGCTCGTGTACCTGTTGGTCACGGACACGTGGGCACCACACTGATCAAACAGTATTTGGACTTGGGTGTGCAGTCGATTTTGGTGCCAATGGTGGACACTGCCGAGCAAGCCCAAGCGCTTGTGAAGGCTGTTCGCTATCCACCCCACGGCATTCGTGGAATGGGTGGAGCCAGAGCCTCAAGATGGGGTCGCATCCCCAAGTATGCACATGAGGCCAACGATGAGGTTTGTTTGCTCGTGCAGGTGGAGACACAAGAGGGACTCAACAACATTGAGGCCATTGCCAGCGTTGAAGGTGTGGATGGAGTGTTCATCGGACCTTCAGACCTTTCTGCTTCTTTGGGGCATGTGGGCGAGCAAAATCACCCAGTGGTCAGAGCCGCCATTGAGGATGCCTTTGCCAAAATTTTGAAGGCGGGTAAGGCTCCCGGCTTTTTGACTTTGGATGAAAACCTCTCCAAACATTATTTGTCTTTGGGTGGGGTGTTCATGGCGGTTGGAACCGATGGAGCTTTGCTTGCAAGACAAACCGAGGCGCTCTATCAAAGGTTCAAGCCCGAGGCTTAGGTCAGGACCTGGGCGATTTAGTCGCCCAAGGTGATCACTGGAACACGAGTAGCCAAACCACACATGAGTTCATAAGAGATGGTTTGAGCGCTCATGGCAATTTCATCGATGCACAGAACCGAGCCGTTTTTGGCTCGGCCCCAAAGGGTGACCTCTGAGCCGACTCCAGCTTCAATGCCTTGGTCTTTGAGTTGCTCCAGATCCACGCACATCATGTCCATGCTCACGCGTCCAACCGTTTGGGTGCGAGTGCCTTGGACCAGAACGGGAGAGCCGCTTGCCACATTGCGAGGATAGCCATCCGCATATCCACAAGCCACAACACCAATGAGCATGTCCCTGGGCGCTTGGAAGATGGAACCATAGCCCACGTGTTCACCTGCTTTGAGAGCTTGGGTTGCAATGATTTGGCTTTGCAAGGTCATCACAGGCTGTAAGCCCCAATGCTTGGCATCGAAAAGGCTCGGATTCACCGAGCCGCCATAAAGGGATATACCGACCCGAGCCCAGTCCTCGGTGGGGGCATTGATGCTTTGTGTTTGAGCAGGCATAAGAGTGGCAGCGCTGTTGCTCAGACTCACCTCGCCGCTTAAGTCTTGACTGAACTCATTGAAGGTTTGTATGGCCGAGAGCGTGCCGTTTGGGACATCGGCGTCGCTGAAATGGGTCATCAAGGAGATTTCTTCCACCTGAGGCAAAGCGTTCAAGCGGGCCCATGCGCTTTTGAACGTATGGGGTTTGAATCCCAAGCGATTCATGCCTGAATTCATTTTCAAAAAAATGCGATGACCTTGCTGGGTTTTGTGACGACTCAACCAATCGATTTGGGTCTCGTTGTGAACGGTGTGCCAGAGTTGGTGGCGGGAACAGTCTTCCAGTTCGCGCGCATCAAAAACCCCTTCCAGCAAAAGAATGGGGCCTCTCCAACCGAGCTCTCTGAGTGTCAACGCTTCGTTCAATTCAAGAACTGCAAAACCATCGGTGCCTCTGAGGCCTTCAAAGATCCTTTGTAAACCATGACCATAGCCATTGGCTTTGACGACGCTCCATATTTTGCTGGCGAGCATTCTTGACTTGACCTCAGAGAGATTGCTTCTGAGGGCATTTTGGTCAACAAAGGCTTGAATGGGACGGGTCATATCGGTTTCAGGGGCTAAGCCGTGTTATAACTGTAGCAGTTGAGCACAAGTGGAGGAGTTTGCTTGTGCATTCTATGAAATAAATTTGCATTTTCTATGGTCCTCTTGTGATTCATTTCAACCTTTGCCCTGAGCCAGTGACGGCCCACACTTGTTCATGAAGCGTGGTTTTTACACCATCATGGTGGCTCAATTCTTCAGCTCATTGGCTGATAACGCTTTGTTTGTCGCTGCTGTCGAGTTGCTTCAAACCCAAGGATATGCACCCTGGCAAGGAGCTGCTTTGGTGCCCATGTTTGCACTTTTTTATGTCGTGCTAGCCCCTTTCGTTGGCGCCTATGCCGATGCAAGGCCCAAAGGCGATGTGATGTTCAAGAGCAACTCCATCAAGGTGGTGGGATGCCTCATGATGCTCTTTGGCGCACATCCCTTGATGGCTTATGCCGTGGTGGGCCTTGGTGCTGCCGCCTACTCACCTGCCAAATACGGCATATTGACCGAATTGTTACCCCCTTCACAACTCGTCAAAGCGAATGGTTGGATTGAGGGCTTGACCATTGCTTCCATCATTTTGGGTGTGTTGTTGGGCGGGCAATTGATCAGTCCTGTGATCTCAGAGTGGTTGCTCAGTTGGGACCTGCCCTACATCGACACAGGCATCAACACGAGAGCCAAAGCGGCCGTTTCGGTCCTCATTGGTTTGTATTTGTTGGCGGCTTGGTTCAATACCAAAATTCCCGTCACCCACGTCACCCTCACCCCAATGGTTCGAGATCCTAATCAATCTCGATTGGCCAATTTGTGGACTTTGGTGCCCGACTTCATAGCTTGCAACAAATTACTTTGGACCGATAAATTGGGACAAATTTCTCTGGCCACCACCACTTTGTTTTGGGGTGTGAGTGGTAACTTGCGCTACATCGTCCTCGCATGGAGTGCTGCTGCCCTGGGCTATGGCACATCTCAAGCGTCCTCTTTGGTGGGCGTGGTGGCGGTGGGCACAGCCGTTGGCGCTGTGCTGGCTTCCTTTCGCATGCGACTCGATCAGGCCACGCGAGTGATGCCCTTGGGGATTGCCATGGGGATCATGGTGCTTGGCATGGACTTCATTCGCAACGCTTGGGTGGCCGCACCCTTTTTGGTGCTCTTGGGTGGATTGGGTGGTTTTTTGGTGGTGCCAATGAACGCTTTGCTCCAGCACAGGGGCGCTCGACTCATGGGTGGGGGGCGATCCATTGCGGTACAAAACTTCAACGAACAGACCTGTATTTTGGCGCTCGGTGGTGGTTACGCGTTTCTCACCGGAATGGTGGGATTGAATGCTTTTGAGGCGCTCACGGGCTTTGGGTTTTTGGTTGCAGTGATGATGTGGTTGATCCAAAAATGGCACCAACGAAACGTGGCCCTTCACCAAGTTGATTTGGAGAGCTTGGAGCACGACGCTCAAGAAAACTAGAACGCTTTTTTGAGGACATCAAACATGAGTAGCTTTTACGACTTTGAGGTCAAAACCATCGATGGCGAGTCCATCGATTTGAATCGATTCAAATCCCAAGTGGTATTGGTGGTGAACACGGCCAGCGCCTGTGGTTTTACACCGCAGTTCAAAGGGCTGGAGGAGCTGCACAAAACCTATGCCAATCAGGGATTGGTGGTGATGGGTTTTCCGTGCAATCAGTTTGGTGCACAAGACCCTGGCACGAACGAGAGCATTCACACCTATTGTGAAACGCAGTACGGGGTGACGTTTCCCATGATGGAGAAAATCGAAGTCAATGGCTCTGGTGCTCATCCTTTGTATCAGTGGCTTAAAGAGCAAGCGCCTGGCATTTTGAACACCACCGCCATCAAATGGAATTTCACGAAATTTTTGATTGGCCGAGACGGGCAGGTGATCGATCGATTTGCACCTCAAGCCACGCCCGAGTCCTTGGCCAAGGACATCGAGTTGGCTCTGGCCAAAGCGTGATCTTTATCTCGTCGCTTTGATCACCTGGTCTACGGCTTCGATCCAGTGCAGCACCGGCATTGGTGTTGCGCTTTGCAAGTGTGAGATGCAGCCCACATTGGCGCTCAAGATGAGGCCCGCACCAGTGTTGTGAAGGTTGCTGATTTTTCTGGCCTTTAGACTCGAGGACAAGGCTTGCTGGAGCACCGAATATGTGCCTGCAGATCCGCAGCACAGGTGTGAGTCTTTGGGTGGTGCGCACAAGTCAAATCCAAGTCGTGTGAGCAAGCTCTCTACCACCCCTTTGATTTGTTGGCCATGTTGCAGGGTGCAGGGAGGATGAAACACAACCGCTCCCACGTTTTTTACGAGATTGACATCGATCACGCTTGGAATGGATTGAAGTTGCTGATTCAAGTAAACGCTTAAATCGACACAAAGGTCAGACACGCGTTGCGCTTTGTCTTTGTACAAGGGATCGTCTTGGAAGACGTGCCCATAATCATGAACCATCACGCCACATCCGGACGCATTCATGACAATGGCTTCAATTGGATTTGTGCGCTCAATGTATGGCCACCATGCATCGATGTTCTTGCGCATTTGCACTTTGGCCATGTCCCCATCCGACAAGTGCCAAGCCAAGGCGCCACAGCAACCGGCTTGGGGCGCGTATTGCGCTTGTATGCCCAAGGCGTCCAAGACACGAGCCGTGGCACTGGCCACGTTGGGCATCATCGTGTTTTGTACACAACCTTCAAGCAAGAGCACTTGCCTTGCGTGGCTTCGGTTGGGAGTGGTGCCACTGGGAGGGGGTACTTGAACTTTGTCCTTAAGCACCTTGGGCATCAGGGGCCTGAGCCAAAGTCCCAAGCGATAAAAGCGCGCGAACCATGGAGAGACCAATCCGTGTTTTAAGAGGGCGCGCAAGGCACGCAGGTACACGGGGCGTGGCACGGCCTCGTCCACAATCTCACGCCCTATGTCGAGCAAGTGGTGATATTCCACACCGCTTGGACAAGTGCTTTCACAGTTCCTGCATGTCAAACACCGATCCAAATGCATCTGTGTTTTTTCAGTGGGTGTTGCCCCTTCAAGTACCTCTTTGATCAGATAGATTCGACCTCTGGGTCCATCGAGTTCGTCGCCCAAGAGTTGGTAGGTTGGACACGTGGCGGTACAAAAACCGCAATGCACACATTGCTTGAGAATGGACTGCGCTTGAAGTGCTTTGGGCGAGTGCTCAAAGGCCGGAGCCAATATCGTTTGCATGAAAGCAGATCCTTTGCTGATTAGGCCTCAGGGCGCTGATTGCTGAAAACCCCTTTGGGGTCAAAGCTCAATTGAATGCGATGCTCAAGTGACACGTGTGATTGGGACAGTTTCGTCTGGGTGGTCTCACCCACTTTGTTGTCCAAGTGGAGCGATGAGCGATAAAGCTTCATGTGCCCGCCATGGGCTTGAACCAAGGCCAAAAGGGTTTTGGCATGATTGGTATCGGCCCACCACCACTGCAATGCGCCGTGCCATTCCAAAAGGCGAGGGAGATGAGAGAGCTCTTGAGGAAGATCTTCAAAATGCGAGAGTTCTGAAGG
>Ga0164296_1006343_pt1 | contig 10055 bp, 11 predicted proteins | sample GEODES057metaG_FD_113533 | JGI IMG/M metagenome (GOLD analysis project Ga0164296, IMG submission 113533) | Dystrophic lake water microbial communities from Trout Bog Lake, Wisconsin, USA - GEODES057 metaG | ecosystem: Environmental > Aquatic > Freshwater > Lake | place: USA: Trout Bog Lake... | reverse complement strand
GAAATATAATAATATTAAATAAAAAATTATTTATTTTCAATAACATATATGCATATAATGCCATTCATTTTTATCATGCGCTGAACATTTTGAATAAATTGATGTTTTACAAGATTTACAATATTTATAATATTTAGCAACATTATCACATTCACTGCATCGGGGAGCTTGTAAATTATATGCATTTAGTTCTAAGAATGCATTTTTTGCGGATTTTTTGATTTTTTTATCTTCTGATGTTCGAGAATCATTAATCATTTGTAAAATGCCGTCACGTTTTACCCATAATGACAATGGCAAATATTTGTTTTTTGGCGCTACAAATTGCATTAATCGTTCAAATGCTGGCAAAGATTGCTCCATTTTTTTTTAATTAATAATGAATAATAATTTCAATACATTTATATTTTCAATTTTTTTTAATCATGAACACTGATGTATATAATTATAATGCCATTTATGTGTATTATGTGCCAAACATTCTGAATAAAATGATTTTTTACAATATTTACAATATTCAAAATATTTAGCGACATTCTCACAATCACCACATTTGGGGCCTTGTAAATTAAATGAGGTTAGTTCTTTCAATGCCATTTCTGCTAAATCCTTAATTTTTTTATTTTCAGATTTTCTAAAAATAATAATATTTTTTAGAATATCATTACAATGAATCCATATTGAAAATGGCAAATATTTGTTTGGGTTCATTTGTAAGCGTGATGCATGATTAAAAGCAGGCAAATATTGTTCCATTTTTTTACTAATAAACAATAATATTTTTAGAATATGTATATTTTCAATTTTTTATAAACTAATAATTAATATCTAATAACAGCTGTGAATAACCATTGAATCGTGTGGCATCGAATGTTGAGAACATTTTAAGTAAATTGGCCCACATCTGTCACAATAACTCCAATCATTTGACTTAACGTCACAAACACTACATTTAGGATTTTCTAAATTATATGCTCCTAATTCTTGTAATGCACTTTCTGCGGATTCCTTGATTTTTTTATCTTTTGACGCGATAGAAGTACTAATATTTTTTATAATATCAAAACGATTCATCCATATTGATAATGGCAAATATTTGTTTGGCGGTTTCATTTGAAATTGTAATAATTAATTATATGCTGGCAAATATTGTTCCATTTTTTTTACTAATAAATAATAATATTTTTAGAGCATTTATATTTTCAATTTTTTATAAAATAGCCACAATGCTTATGTATAACACTCCATTTATACTTCAAATGTGCTAGACATTTTGAATAAATTGATTTTTTACATGAATTTATTAAATTATTTTATTTATAATGTAAAATAATTTTATATTATTAAATTATGTATAAAAAAAATATTTATTATTAAAAAAACAAACTGGGGTAATTTTACATTTAATATAGAAGAATGGGAAAAAATACCTAATTCTGGGCAACAAAATTGTGGTATTTTTATTAGTAAAAAATATCCAGAATATATTATGAAATGTGTTAGTAATACTAATTTAAGACATAATGACATATTAAATGAATTACCAATACAATTTTTTCCTAAAATAATAAATATAACTGAATATAACAGTAATAAATATATTACTATAAAAAGAGAAAGTTAAAAAAGTCGTTCAAAAGAAAGCCAAAAAATCAGTTAAGGTTGTCGCCTTAACAAAATCATAATTTACACGCTCTGCAACGGGCAAACCTTGAATATTTTTTTTGTTGAGTAAAATCGGCATTTTAAATCTTCAAGGGTGTAAATACTTACTTAATTATTAATTATTAATTATTGAAAAACACGATCAACATAATAAGAAGCAACATTAGGGGTTTGATAACGAAAGCCACCGCCAGATAGACCAGTTAATTTATTTAATTGAGGGCTTAAAGTTTCTAATTTAGCACTTAGAGTTGATAAATAATTATTAGTATATAACCAATATAGAGCAAGAACAACAAGAATGAGAACAACCCATCCTAAATGCTTCCATGCAAATCGCTTAGCATTATGATATTGTCTATCAACAGTTTTATATCCGGATGAAACTACATTTTGAACCATATTATTAGCATTCACACTTGAACCAATTAAATCACCAGAACCAACTAAACTATCATTATAGTAATTATCATCATAATTATCTACAGGCATATTTTCGTTGTTTTCAGGGAAATCATCATGAGAGGAATTGTTAGAATTATAGCACGACATATAATATATTTATATATTTTAAAAAAGTTATTTTTATATTAAAATATTTTTTATATATTTATATATATTTTCTATTTAAAGACCGGCCTTCAAATAAATCGCTTATATTATATTTTGATGAACTAAAAGAAAATCCGCACGCGTGTTTATGTCCGCCGCCGCCAAATGATTTCGCGATCAAAGAAACATCAACGTTATCACGTGAGCGCAACCCGCAAACATATATTCGTGAATCAAGATTATATATCCAAAAAAGACAAAAATCACAATCTATTTTTTTTAAAGCATATGCCCCTAACTCAGAAGTATCAGGACAATTTAAACCACAAAAAACAGCAACAGTATATTGACCAACTTTTGTATATAATCCAGGATTTGCATCAAATAATAATTTTGATGGAAAAAGTTCTCGAGAATGCTTTGGCATAGCAACATGAACAAGCTGATTAGAATATTTTAACATATATTTTCCTTTTTTTAATAATTTATTTAAATCTTCTTCTCTTAATAATCTAAACCATTTATTTAATGATTTAGATTCGGTGCTTAAATGAAAATAAGTTTTTAAAGCACATAAAAATCGTTTTGTTTTTGGGAGTTTCCATTTTCCGGTATCATTATCTTTTACATATTCTAAAAATTGCGGCATTTCTTTTCGTGAATTAAAATATTTCCAAGCTAATGATGCCCCGCATTCTTCTTCATCATAAATTATTTTAATATTTGTATATTTTTTTTTTAATTCTTCGACATCATTATTAATACTTACATGATGATCAATAAAAACTACTGACGCAGCTTCACTAAATATTATTTCTAAAATTTCTTTTTTATAAGCAACGTCAATAATAATTAATGTTTTGCCTTTAATATCAGGTGGCACATTATTTGCAGATGGCATATCTTCGTATATTGTAATATCTTTTGCTAATTTACCAGACATCCAAGCAACAAAAAATCCGCAAAAACCATCCACACAACCTTTATGATATATTATATAATTAAATATCGGTATTGACATGTATATATAAAGTTTATATTTATAATTATTTATTGAGGCTGATAATTAACCATAAAATAACAATTATTAATAAAACAAATAATATAAACAACATTTTTATTAAATATGTTTTTTTATTTTGATTTTGTTGATTTTGCTGATTTTGCTGATTTTGCTGATTTTTAAATGATTTATTATTAAGATGCATATTTGATAAATCAATAATTTCTGAAATTTGTTTTGACATATTTGTAATTATTGTATTTTGATGAACAATCATTTTTATTAATTCTTCGCGCGACAAATTATTTATACTCATATATTATTATACATTAAAAATTAAAAAATTGATATTTATACTTTAAAATAGACTATATATTATTAATTATTAATTAAACAATGAGAAAGAGCAAAAAAAATCTTAAATTTAAATCTATTACAAATATTGGTGATTCAATTATTGATGACAATTTTAAAGATACTGATTTATTTGAAAAACAAAATATTGTAAAAAATAATTTTGTTAATTCACAAATGTGGGTTAATAAATATAGACCAAAATCATTACATGACATTATTGGCCATGATGAAATTAAAAAAACATTATTAATAAGTATTGAAAAAGGCGATCTACCGCATTTAATGTTTTATGGTGGGTCCGGAACTGGTAAAACATCAACGGTCACAGCATTAATTGGACATTTATATGGAAATATTAATATAAATGATACAGTACTTGAATTAAATGCCTCTGATGAAAATGGAATTAATGTTGTTAGAGATAAAATTATAAAATTTGCGGGTATGTCAATAAATGAAGCATTAAAAATAAAATTTAAAATAATTATTTTAGATGAAGCTGACGCAATGACAAGTGAAGCACAAACCGCATTAAAAAAAGTTATGGAAACTACATGTGATATAACAAGATTTATAATTATTTGTAATTATGAAAATAAAATTATAGATGCAATAAAATCAAGATGTGCAAGCTTTAAATTTAATCCAATTAATGAAAATTTAATGATTGAAAAACTTAAAACTATTGCTAAAAATGAAAATATAATAATGAATGATAATGCGTATAAAGCAATCACGAATATTTGTAATGGTGATGCGAGACGTTCAATTAATACTTTGCAGAATTTAAAATATCTGCCAGAATTTAAAGAAAAAAAAGAAATAACAGAAAATGAAGTGTATAATATAACATCTTTTGTATCGCCAAAATATCTTGATAACATTTGGCATAAATTATTAAATTTAAATATGTGTGATTTACATAAACAAGTTATACATATTGTTAATACAAGTTATCCAATTAATTATTTGTTATTATGTATAAAAGATAAAATATTAAATGAAGAATTATTTAAAGATAAAAAAAAAGCATTACTCCTTAATTATCTTGGTAAAGTAGAACGAATGATTATATCAGGTTCAGATGCTTTTATTCAGTTATTTGCTTTGTTATCTTATATAAATGCTATCAATAAAAATATATATGTTGTCGAACCAATTATTTTTTAATTTAATTTATTATATGCGTTTTTTAGTTGATAATAAAAATAAAATAATTTTTGGATGGTCAGCAAAATGTGGATGCTCACATATAAAATATATTTATTATTTTTTGAAAAATAATAAATTACATAATAAAATACATACAGAAAAAGATACAAATAATTTACCCAAAAATATTACAAAATATACAACAATTATAATTTGCAGAAATCCATATAAAAGATTAGTATCAGGATTTTTAGATAAATATAAAATAAATGGTGAATTTAGATATCAATGGAATCATGATATTATTACATTTTCTATGTTTATAAATGAATTAATAAAAAATGATTGGCATATGATTAATGAACATCATTTTACTCCCCAAACAACAGAATATTTTGACAAAAAAATATTAAAATCAAAAATTATTAAATGTTATGATATTGAAAATATTGATTATACATTTATAGAAAATTTATACAATAAAAAAATACCAGATGAAATATTATACAAAAAATTGGGTCATGAAAGAAATAAAAATTATGAAAAATGTATTGATAAATATATTTATAATTTATATATGAATGAATATTATGACTCTAATATTGATATTAAATATTTTTACAATGAAGAATTAAAAAAATTAGTTTATGAATTTTATAAAAATGATTTTATATTTTTTAATCAAAAGGGCATAAACTATTTAGATTAATTATTTTACTATATAAAAAATTGAATTTTAAACATATTAATAACATATTAAATATTATTATAAATACTATGAATACAACAAATCAAGCTCAAATACAAACTCAAACTCAAACTAATCAAGCTCAAACTAATCAAATTCAAGCACAAACACAAACGCAAACTAATCAACAAAATGAACTCCCATTATCTTATGATGAATTTGAAGACATGACATTTTTAAATGAAGAATTATTTCAAGGAGTTTGTAATTATGGATTTAAATATCCGAGTCAAATTCAATCAAAAACAATACATTTAATTAATGCTGGTCATGATTTAATTGCTCAATCACAATCTGGCAGTGGTAAAACAGGTGCGTTTGCGATTGGTGGATTATCACGACTTACACCTAAATTTAATAAACCAGAAGTAATTATTGTAGCGAATACACGTGATTTAGCATTACAAATTCACAAAGTTGTTGAAAATATAGCTAAATATATGAATATTAAAATTGTGACAGCAATTGGAGGAACAAACACTAAAATGGTTTCATATAATGAAATAAAAGCAGCAAATATTATTGTTGGAACCCCGGGCCGATTATGTGAATTATTACGAAAAAATATATTTGATGGAAAATTAATTAAAACACTTATAATGGATGAGACTGATGTTTTATTAAAAGATAATTTTAAACCACAAATTATTGATATTGTATCATCAATGGGAAAAGATACACAAATGTGTATATTTTCAGCAACATTTACAAAAGAAACATTACAAATAACTGAAAAATTTATGAGAAATCCATATAAAATAACAATTGAACAGGAAGAAGTATCAGTAAAAAATATTACACAATTTAGAATTGAATTAGCATATGATAAAAATAAATTTGGAACATTTATGGATTTATTTAGCACTTTAATAATTAATCAAGTTATTGTTTTTGTAAATCATGCGAGACAAGCAGAAGAATTACGCAATCGATTAATGGATAAAAATATTCAAGTTGGACTTATTCATGGAAAAAATCATGACAGAGATAATATTTTAAAAGAATTTAGATTGTCAAATATTAAAGTTTTAATTTCAACTGATTTGCTTTGTCGAGGTATTGATATTGATGATTTAAGATTAGTAATTAATTATGATATGCCAAATGATCCAGAAACATATATTCATCGTGTCGGTCGCAGTGGTCGTTTTGGTGGTCATGGTGTTGCGATTTCTTTTTGCACTTATGATGATGTATATAAAATTGGAAAACTTAATCGAGAATATAAATTAGATATTCAAGAAATGCCCAATCCAGAAGATGTTAATGAAATTTTAAGTGGTATGAAACCAGCCGATAATAAAGTATCAAGTTCTAAAAATTATAGTTAATTTATTTTATTCTAATTTATTTATTTTATTCTTTTAACTATTTTAACTAAATTTTTAGTTAAAATAAAAATTGAAATTTTAACATATAAAAAACAATATTTATATATAATATAAATTAGTTAAAATGAGTTCAAAATATATTTGCAAAACATGTAATCACGATTTTAAACAAAAGACCCATTATGAAAATCATCAAAAAAATAAAATACCATGTGAAATGAAAAAGAGTGGCAAAACATTTGTTGAATTAATAAATGAAAAAATTGACAGTGTTATTTCAAAAAAAATTAAAGAAACTGATAAAACAATTATTATTACTAAAAAAAATACATCAACAACAGTCAGTGATGATTGTGATTATAGTGATATACTTGATGATGATAATAAAAAAGATAAAAAAAAGAAAGAAAAGAAAGACAAGAAAGAAAAAACAGCAAAGACAACAAAGACAGCAAAAACAAATAAAGAAGAACAAGATATAGATTTATCTTATTTAAGACTACCAGAAAATGAAATAATTTTTGAAATGAAAACTAATGATAACAAAACTAAATTAAAATCTAAAGTTGATATTTTAAGTAAAATAGATGCAGGGCATCAACTTTTATATAATGCCGAAAATATAGAAGGTGAGGACGCATTAAGTGATATTATGAATTTTATATTTATAAAATGTATTCAACCATTGTTATCAAATAAAAAAGAAGATGGAAAAATAGATTTACTTAATAAAAAATATTATAAACATTTATATGAGAATGACGAATTAGATGAAATATTAAGTTATTTTCAGGACTTATCGATTTTAGCAGATACAGAATTAGATAAAATTAGAAATATGAATGAAGGAAATGATGCGATCCGAAAAATGGGTGAAATATTAAAGACACATCCTTTGACACAACAAATATACACTGAAAATAATTTCATTAAAGCTAAAAAATCCCCAACAATACAAGGTTTATTAAATCAAGTCATTTGCAAAATTAATATTAAAGACTTAGAAGAAAACGAAGATGTTATTGGTGAGATTTATGAACATATAATTAATGGATATTTAAAGAAAGGTTCAAAACTAGGACAATATTTTACGCCCCGAAAATTAATGAAATTAATATCACAATACAAATATAAAAAAATTGATGAAATTATTAAAAATATTAAGGGTGATATTAAATTATATGATTCATGTTTAGGCACAGGAGGATGGATGGTTTCAGGTTATAATTTGTTAAAAGAAAAATACAAAGACCGAATATTAATATCAGGTGGTGAAGTTAAGCCATCAACATTTCAATATGGATTAATGAATTTAATATTAACTCTAAAAAAGTTTCCACACGATGTTCAATGTGAATCAAGTTTAACACATATTAACAAATTAAAGCATCATTTTATTTGGACAAATCCCCCATTTCAAACTGACAAAAAATTTGTTGAAGTCAAAACAAATTTTGTTGATGATAGATTTACAAAAGACAATAAAATTAAATTAAATGATGTATATACATTACAAGATAATAATCCCCCAATCCAATTTTTAGAATTAAATTTTTATAAATTAGAAGAAAACGGATTATGTTTTATCGTGCTGCCATATGGTGAATTATTCTTTGGAGCATCATATAAAGAAGATAGAAAGCATTTTATGAAACAAATGAATATAACTGATATTATTTTGTTTGAAAGTGGAATTTTTACACATACTGGTATAAAAACGTGCGTGCTTATTTTTGAGAAAGATAATAATGGAACCAAGCAAATAAATTTCTTAAAAGCAAACAAAGAATGTAGCAATATAACTAAAATAACAACAGTAACAATTGAAGATATCGAAAAAGAACAATACATGTCATGGTATTTACGTGATTATTTAAAAGATGAATATATTGAAGAGTTATGTACTAAAATGAGTAATTTTGAATGGGTTGAATTCAAAGATGTTTTTACATTAGAAAAAGGAAAATTACAAAGTTCAAAAATTGAAGAAGATGAAAATGGCGACGGAGTATTTATTAATCTTTGTAAAACAAGTAAATTCAAAAAAATAAAAAATTATAATTTAGATGGAGAGAATGTATTTATAAGTAATACTATGCCATTAGGATTAATACAATATTTTAATGGTAAATGTTCTCACAGTGATTTATTATGCCGTTTAATAATTAACGATAAATATAAGAAAAAAATAAATTTAAAATATATATATTATTTTTTACAATCTATAAAAGAACATATCGAGACAATTTATGATAAAGGAGCATGTAATAAATCATTAGACCAAAAGAATTTCAACAGAATGAAAATCCCCATACCAACAATAGAGGAACAAGAGAAAATTATTATTGATATTATGGAACTAGAAAATATTAAAGAAAATAATATTAAAGCAAAAGAAGGAAATGAAAGAATGAGAATAATGTACATGGAAGCAATGATTAAAGGAGCAACAAATAAAGGAATTAATAAAATTATGAGATTGAGTGAAATATTAAATATAGATTATGGAAAACGAATAACAGAAGATAAGGATGGAGATATTAATGGACTATATGATGTTTATGGTGGAGGAGATAAATCATATAAAACAAATAATTATAATAGAGAAGGTAAAACATGTAAAATTTCAAGATTTGGAATATCTGAAAAAACATGTGTAATGATATTAAATGATAAATATTATTTGAATGATGCTGGATTAACTGTAGAAACAAATAATCCAAATATTATTACTAATGAATATTTATGGAACTATTTAATATTAATAAAAAAATCAATATATAATACTAATCGTGGTACGGCACAAGCAGGGTTAGGTGTTGAGTTATTTAAAAATTTTAAAATACCAATACCCCCAATACAATATCAAAAACAAATGGAAGAAACAATAAATATGATTGATTTTTTACAAAAAGCATGTGATGATAGAATTATAAATGTTAATGATAATATTAAAACAGCATTTATGAATTCACTTGATAGTTATGGCAATCCAAATGCTTTTAATTTAGATAAACTAATTTTTGATAATGAAATGCCATTAGAAGAAAAAGAAAAAGAAAAAGAAATAAATAAGGCAGATAAAAAAATTAAATCATCCCATAATACAAATTAAGATTACATAAAGGAATTTTATTATCTAAACTATTAATAAGTTCTAATTTTTTATAACTATCTAATTTTTTATATTTATCTTTATCATATTTTTCTATTAATTTTTTATCACATTTTATAAACGCTTGTTTAG
>Ga0164296_1006342_pt1 | contig 10055 bp, 10 predicted proteins | sample GEODES057metaG_FD_113533 | JGI IMG/M metagenome (GOLD analysis project Ga0164296, IMG submission 113533) | Dystrophic lake water microbial communities from Trout Bog Lake, Wisconsin, USA - GEODES057 metaG | ecosystem: Environmental > Aquatic > Freshwater > Lake | place: USA: Trout Bog Lake... | reverse complement strand
TCCTTAACCGCGTAGCTCACGCCTCTGTTCCACCCCGCGGCGCCACCGCACGATGCCAGTCGTTGATACTGTCATCCGGGCGTGTCCACCACGCCCGCCTAGCCATGACCGGCAGCACCGCGGCAGGATCGCCGGTGAAACATACCGCGTTGGTCCAAGTCTCCTCGATGGTGATCTCGGCGCAGGTCAGATGGCCACCGTCAGCCACCAGGAACGCATTCAGCTTCGACATCATGCAGGCGGCGAGCACCTCGGTCGTGGGATCGCCCGGCGTGATCAACATGCGCGCCAACCGCTGGGGTTCGTGCTCTGCAAACCAGTCCAGCAGCGGATCATCGGCCGCGAGGTGAAGGGAGTGGTCGACACATTCATCGATCCAGCGATGCCAGATACGCTTCGCTCGCTCAAACGGCATCACCATGTTGGCGCCGCCGTCCAGCGGCATCGGCACCGTCGCCTGCAGCGTCGCGATAACGACCTCATTATGGCCGTGTGGAATGGCGCATTTCTCGGACCACCCTGAAAGCAGCCGATGGGCCATCGCGTAGCGGCGTTTGAAAATCAGATTAAACACACGCTGCCTCCATCGCCGAAGCCAGATACACCGTATTGGCATGGGCGGGGGCGTGTCGATGCGGAATGTCGGACGCCATTGCGGGATGCCGGACACGGATTGCGATAACACGTATCAAAAGCGTCGCCGAATGGGAAAAAATGGCGCACCCGGAAGGACTCGAACCTCCAACCCCCAGATTCGTAGTCTGGTGCTCTATCCAATTGAGCTACGGGTGCCCGTGACAGGCGGCGGGGTGTAGCGGAACACGTGCCCCGCCGCAACCCCTTTCCACCAACTTTATGCGGCGAGTTTGTCAAGCTCTCGCAGGATCGACTCGCCCATCACCGCGGTGCCGACACGGGCGGTGCCAGCAGCCATGATATCGGCCGTGCGCAGGCCGTTTTTCAGGACGTTGACGCAGGCTTGTTCGATCAGTTTCGCGTCTTCCTCCATACCGAAGGAATAACGCAGCAACATTGCGAAGCTGAGTGTCTGCGCCAAGGGGTTGGCGATGCCCTTGCCGGCGATGTCGGGCGCACTGCCATGAATCGGCTCATACAACGCATGGCGCTTGCCCGAAGGCTGCACCGCGCCCAGCGTGGCCGAGGGCAGCATGCCCAAGCTGCCGGTCAGCATAGAGGCGAGATCAGACAGCAGATCGCCGAACAGGTTGGAGGTGACGATCACATCGAATTGGCGGGGGTTGCGAACCAACTGCATGGCGCAGTTATCGGCATACATGTGCGACAACTCGACATCCGGGAATTCCCGCTGGTGCAGCGCGGTGACCGTCTGGCGCCAGAATAGGCCAGATTCCATCACATTGGCCTTTTCCACGCTGCACACGCGGTTCTGCCGCTTGCGTGCCAGTTCGAAGGCGACGCGCGCGACGCGTTCGATCTCGGCGGTGGTGTATGTCTCCGTATCGAAGCCGCGCTTGGAACCATCCGGCAGTGTCTCCACGCCACGCGGCTCTCCGAAATAAATGCCGCCGGTGCTTTCGCGCACGATCATCAGATCGAGCCCGCGCACCACGTCAGCCTTCAGGGTAGAGGCATCCACCAACGGATCCAGCACTGTCGCCGGTCGCAGGTTGGCGAACAGATCCAGTTCCTTGCGCAAGCGCAGGATGGCGATTTCCGGGCGCAGATGAAAACCCAGCTTGTCCCATTTAGGCCCACCGACGGAGCCGAAGAGGATGGCATCGGCATCTTTCGCTTTTGCCATCGTCTCATCCGTCATCGGCGATCCATAAGCGTCGATCGCCGCCCCGCCGACATGATCTTCCGCGATGTCGAATGTGACCATGCGGCGGCGGTCCATCCATTCGATGACGCGGCGGACTTCGCGCATCACTTCGGGACCGATGCCGTCACCGGGCAGGATCAGCAGTCGTTTGTTGGCAGGCATGGTGGGCAGTCCTTGCGTCTAGCCGCCGTTTTCACGACGGGCGTGTCGGCCGGGGAGGCCGCGGGATGGTCGGCCGGTGAGGCCGCGGAATTGTCGGCCCCGAGAGGCCGTATTGGTTGGCTTGGCGCGGCCGCGGACATGGCAGCCCATCCGGGCACCAGGGTAGCGGGCTATTCTGTCAGCCGATCAGGCCGCCGACGTCGTCGGCAGCCAAGGCTGAGAGGTCCCACGCTTGGTTTCAAACGTGCCAATGGCGCTGTCGTGTTCCATCGTCTGGCCGATATCGTCCAAGCCGTTCAGCAGCAAATGCTTGCGGAACGGGTCGATCTCGAAGCTGATTTCCTCGCCGTTCGGGCGCACCACGACCTGACGCTCCAGATCGATGGTAATGCGGGCATTACCGCCCAAGCGCGCATCTTCGATCAACTGATCACACACCGCACGCGGCAGGCGGACCGGCAGGATGCCGTTCTTGAAGCTGTTATTGAAGAAGATATCGGCAAAATCCGGCGCGATGATGCAGCGGATACCGAAATCCAGCAGCGCCCACGGTGCATGCTCACGCGACGAGCCACAGCCGAAATTCTCATGCGCGATGATGATCTCGGCTTTGCGGTACTGGCCCTGGTTGAGAATGAAATCGGGGTTTTCCGATCCATCCTTGTTAAAGCGCAGCGGGTCGAACAGGTGCACGCCAAGGCCCGAGCGCTTAATGGTCTTCAGAAACCGCGCGGGGATGATCTTGTCGGTGTCGATGTTTTGCATCGGCAGCGGCGCTGCGACGCCGGTCAGTTTGGTGAAAGGATCCATGGGCTCAACTCCTGACACTCAGGGGGTAGCGTATGTCGTTGGAAAATCCGGTGGCGGCGTTACAGCATCTGCCGCACATCGGTCAGCATACCGGTCACGGCCGCGGCGGCGGCCATGGCTGGGGAGACCAGATGCGTGCGGCCATTCGGCCCCTGCCGCCCCTCAAAATTGCGGTTCGAGGTGCTGGCACAACGCTGGCCCGGCGTCAGCTTGTCCGGGTTCATCCCCAGGCACATCGAGCAGCAGGGCTCGCGCCATTCAAAGCCTGCTTCCAGCAAGATGCGGTCCAACCCCTCGGCCTCGGCCTGCGCCTTCACCAAGCCGGAGCCAGGAACCACCATCGCCTGCACGCCGGCGGGAACTTTGCGCCCTTTGGCGACGGCGGCAGCGGCGCGGATATCTTCGATACGGCCATTGGTGCAGGAGCCGATGAACACGACGTCGATCGGCAGGCCTTCCATGCGCTGACCGGGCGTCAGCGCCATGTAATCCACCATGCGCTGCAACTGGTTGCGCTTGCCCTCATCGGCTTCATCCGCCGGGTTGGGAACGATGCCGGTCACCGGCACGACCTGGCCAGGCGTGGTGCCCCAGGTGACCATCGGCGCGATCTCGGCGGTGGTCAGTTTCACCACCTTGTCAAAATGCGCCCCGGCATCGGTGGGCAGCGTCTTCCAATAGGCAACCGCCTGTTCCCATGCTTCCCCTTTGGGAGAGAAATCACGGCCCTTCAGATAGTCGAACGTGGTCTGGTCAGGTGCCACCAGCCCGGCGCGGGCACCCGCTTCGATGGACATATTGCTGACGGTGCAACGGCCCGCGATATCCAGCGCGCGGATGGTGTCGCCGGTATATTCGATGACATAGCCCGTCCCACCGGCGGTGGTGATCTTGCCGATGATCGCCAGCACGATGTCCTTGGCCGAACAGCCGAAGCCCAGCGTGCCAGAGACGTCGATCTGCAGGTTTTTGGCCGGGCGTTGCAGCAGCGTCTGCGTCGCCATCACATGCTCGACCTCGGATGTGCCGATACCGAAGGCCAAAGCCCCCAGCGCACCATGGGTGGAGGTATGGCTGTCGCCGCAAACGATCGTCGTGCCAGGCAAGGACAGGCCAAGTTCCGGGCCGATAATATGCACGATCCCCTGGCGCTTATCCTGAATGGGAATATAGGGCACGCCGAATTCGACGACATTGCGCTCCAGCGTTTCCACTTGGATGCGGCTGTCTTCTTCCTTGATATCGGCGGGCAGGCGCGATCCCACGGTGGGGATATTGTGATCGGCCACCGCGATCGTCATGTCGGGGCGGCGGAGTTTGCGCCCGGCCATACGCAGCCCCTCAAACGCCTGAGGGCTGGTCACCTCATGCAGAAGGTGGCGATCGATGTACAGGATGCAGGTGCCGTCGGGCAGTGTCTCCACGACGTGGCTGTCCCATATCTTGTCGAAAAGGGTCCTTGGCCTGCTGGCGGACATATCGGCTCCCATGTGTCTTTGGCTCTGAGGCGTGATTTGAACCAATGGCGGTTGTTGTGCAACCCGTTCACCATCAGGTCTGAATTCCGAGAAATGCAAGAGCCCCGCGGGCGGCGGCAACGCCGGTGGCAAAGCAGGCCTGCAACAGATAGCCGCCGGTCGGTGCCTCCCAGTCCAACATCTCCCCGGCGGCAAAAACGCCTGGGCGGGCGCGCAGCATCAGATCCGGTGTCAGCGCCGCCCAACGCAGGCCGCCGGCCGTGGAAATCGCCCGCGCCATGGGCATCGGGCCGATCAGGGGCAGCGGCACCGCTTTGATCAATGATGCCAGGTCGGCGGTCGGCGCGCCGCCATGGATCGCTTCCTGCACTAGGCCGATCGCTTCCGGCGATAGTCCCGCCTTTTTGCGTAGCAGAGTCGCAAGGGATTGGCCCCGGCGTGGCCCGCCAAGACGCGCCGACAGCGTTCGAAGATCGACATCGGGCCGCAGGTCGACGAGCACCGTCGCGCTGCCGGTCTGCTCGATCGCGTCGCGCAGCGGCGCCGACAGCGCATAGATCGCGCCCCCCTCGATCCCCTGCCCGGTCAGCATCGCCTCCCCCCGCACCGTGCGATCGCCGAAGCGCAGTGCCAGGCGCTTCAGCGGCCGCCCGGCGAAGCGGGCCTGGAACAGCGGCGACCAGGCAACGGTGAAGCCGCAATTGGCGGGCCGGAACGGGCTGACGTCCTCCGCGAGCCAGGCCGTCCAGGCGGCATCGGCGCCCAGTCGCGGCCAGGAGGCACCGCCAAGCGCCAGAATTGTCACATCGGGACGGACCCGCAGTGGCCCATCGGGCGTCTCAAACCGTAACGCGCCTTTGGTGTTCGTGTGGGCGTTCCGGTCGTCATCTCCGAGGACGTCTCCAAGGGCATCCCCGGGGGCGTCGCCGGGGGCATTTGCGGGGGCATTTCCGGGGGCGTCCCCTTCGCACCAGCCGCTCCAGGTATGGCGCAACCGGACGGCGACACCCTGCCGATCGAGCCGCTGCAACCAGGTTCGCAGCAAGGGGGAGGCCTTCATGGCTGTGGGGAATACCCGTCCGCTGCTGCCGACAAATGTTGGCTGGCCGAGCGCTTGACACCAGGCGATCAGGGCCGGTGGCGGAAACGCCTCGATCAGCGGTGCCAGAAACGGCCGAGCGCCGGTGTAAGAGGTGAGGAAATCCGGCAGCGGCTGAGAATGCGTGAGGTTCAGCCCGCCGCGCCCAGCCATGAGCAATTTGCGCCCGAGCGATGGCATGCGATCATAGACCGTGATCGCGAGACCGGCTGCGGATAGCAGATCCGCGGCCATAAGCCCGGCCGGTCCGCCGCCGATGACGGCGGCCGAAGGTATGGTGCGTGGCTGTGCTGTCATAGGCGGCACCTGCCGGACCGACGCCCGGCAGGCAACCTAGATCAGCCGTTCTGCAGAACGTGGATCACCCGGCTGGCGATCCATTCCTTGGTCTTCGCCCCATAGGCCTGCATATGCGCAGAGGCAGCATGGGCCTTGAGATGCTCGAGTGTCGACCATTTCTCGATCACCACGAAGGTGTCATCGCCGAATTTGGTCTGGAACGGGCCTACGCCATCGGCATCGATGGCCGGACCGTATTCGATGCAGCCGTCCTCGGCGTGGACGGCCGGCATGTTGGCGTGGAAGGCTTCCAGGATATTGGCCCGCAGACCAGGCTTGGCGGTAATGATGGCGAGAACATGGATCATGGATGACTGCTCCTTGGTATGACGCTCTGAGCGCCTGGGGTTGGGCCGCGCTGACGAACGCGCCGGTTGCCATGATGCGACAGGATGGCGCTGACGCGAAGAGGTAGTCGCGCCATCCGCGCGAAGGGGCACCCGCGCCATCCGCGCGAAACGCCCCCACCCGATGTCTTCGTAAGAGTAGGCACCCCGGTCTCGGGGGACGAAAGAGACAGCAGTATAAAATAGAGGGCGCGAATGGGCGGTTTCGGAACGGTCGAATGATCATTATGCTACTGACGAGGTCATTAACGACCGGACGCACAGAAACTCATTCGCGATTGGCGGCCGATGTCCCACACCTACGTCCTGGTTCCGTTCGTCATCGCCTTTCTGGCGTTTATCCTGCGCTTTTACGCACGGGAAAATGCCGCCTCGATGCTGAACCCCAGCTTTCTTCTCGCCGCGCTGACGACCATGATCGCAATGACATTTCTTGCCCTCGGCGTCGTCGGATTGCTTCCGGCGTTTGCCGCACTGGGCTTCGGGGCGATCGGGGCGGTCTTGCTGGTGATAGCCGTCGCCCGCCTATTCATGATCTGAACGCGGGGTCGCGGGCCGGCCGGATATGACCCGGCTGGCCCGCGCCTTCGTCAGGTCAGTGCGCGGCTGACGATGCAGAAGGCGCCTTTTCCAGCGCCGTATCGTGGCCGAGGATCAGCACGATCACCATCCCCATCACCGCGCAGCCAGCGATCGCCAGCAGCCCGGCCGAGAACGTTCCCGTCGCATCCTTCAGCGCGCCCATCGCATAGGGGCCGAAGAAGCCCGCCAAATTGCCGATCGAGTTGATCGCCGCGATACCCGCGGCCGCCGATGCGCCCGACAGGAACGATGTCGGCAGCGTCCAGAACACCGGCAGCACCGCGAACACCCCGAAGGCACCGATCGACAAGAGCAGCATCTTCATCTCCGGCGAATCGACGAATGTCGCCCCTGCGATGCCAAGCGCGGCGATCATGAAAGCGACGGCAGCATGGCCCTTACGCTCCAACTTCGCGTCGGACCGGCGGCTCCACCAAATCATGCCGATGGTGCCGACGACGTAGGGGATGGCGGTCACGAAGCCGACCTTGGCATCCGTCAAGCCGAACCCCTTGACGATCTGCGGCAACCAGAAGGCGGTGCCATAGTTGGTTGCAACGGCACCGAAATAGACCAGCGACAGCGCCAGCACTTTGGGGTTCAACAGAGCCTGCAGCACGCTTAGACCATGCACGTTCTCTTTCTGGCGCACTTCTTGATCCAAGCGGTTTTGCAGCCACGCCCGCTCATCCGCGGCCAGCCAGTGCGCATCAGCGGGGCGGTCGGTCAGGTAGAACCAGACCACGACCGACAATACCAGCGCCGGAGCGGCCTCCAGGATGAACAGCCATTGCCAGCCAGCCAAACCGAACGCACCGCCCAGGCCCAGAATGATGCCGGAAATCGGCGCGCCGATCACGGTCGATAGCGGGATCGCCGCCATGAACCAGCCGATGATGCGGGCGCGATAGACGGCGGGAAACCAAAGGGTCAAATAGAAGATGATACCCGGAAAGAAGCCTGCTTCGGCGATGCCCAGCAGGACGCGAACCGTGTAAAAACTATATTCGCCCTGCACCAGCGCCATCGCCGCCGACAGAATGCCCCAAGACATCATGATGCGCGCGATCCATTTCCGCGCACCGAACTTCTCGAGTGCTAGGTTCGATGGCACCTCGAACAGGAAGTAGCTGAAGAAGAATATGCCGGCGCCCGTGCCGAACACGGTGGCGGAAATGCCGATATCCTTGTTCATCGTCAGTGCCGCGAAACCGACATTCACGCGATCAAGATAAGCGATGAAGTAGCAAAGCATCAGAAACGGCACCAGCCGTAACGAAACCTTTCGGATCGTGCGTTGTTCAAGCGAGTCCATTGGACCTCTCCCCTGCAAGCGCCTCTAGCGCCCTGATTACTGTCATGAACGATGTCAAGGCGCGCGAATAGACAGGGCCAACCAATGGGTCAACCGCAATTCCCGCCTGTCGCGGCCGACGGTGTCTCTTTATGCCTGTGGTGACGAGGCGAACGCGACAAGATCCGCCAGCGTTTGCAGATCGGCCACCCCGATAGCGGGGCGCAGCACGGACGTATGCACCGCCACCATGCATCGATTGATTCACGCGCCCCACACAAGCCGCGGCTTGCCGCCGAACATGTCGGCAAATTCGGACTGACCGGCGTGGCATATCGTTTCGCCAGCCGCCTGGTCGATCAGGCCGCGGAACTCCCTGCCGTCAAGCTTCTAGCCCCGCGCCGCAGTCAGCGAGCATCGAACGAAACGCCGCATAGGATACATCGCGCAGGCGCATCGGCGTGCCGAAAACAGCCAACGACCGCAGGCGCGCGGCGCGAGCCAGCGCCACGGCCTGCCGGTCATCCTCCGTCATCGCAAGGGTTCGTGCGCGGTTTCGCGCATCCCTAGGATGGTCAAGAAACTCACCACCGCCGCGGCCATCACATAGGCCGTCGGCGCCATTTTCGATCCGGTCGTATCAATCAAAAACTGCGCGATGAACGGTGCGAACCCGCCGAAAACCGCCACCGCCAGGGCATAGGACGACGACATCCACGTCGATCGACCGCGTGTCGGGAACATTTCGGCGATCGCCGCCGGTCCGGGCCCCGAGAACAGCGCGATGGCAAACGAGAAGCAGATCTGGATCAGCACCACAACGCCAAAACTCGCGCCCGAGGTCAGGATGTAGAACGCCGGGATGGGCATCACGAAGCATAGAACGCAGGAACAAATCAGCAGTTTCTTGCGGCCGATTCGATCCGACAGCGCCCCCATCGTCGGCACCATCACCACCAAGGCCAATAGGCTAGCGGTCGATGCCCATAGCGACTGCGCTGCCGTTAGGTGCAACTGCGTGCGGGTATAGGTCGGCATGTAAGTCAGGAAAACGTAGAAGGCGACCGTCCACAGCACGGTGAAACCGAATGCCTGCAGGGCGTGCATGAAGGTCGAAGCCTCGCGCTGGCCCGAGCCCGCCGTGTCCGCAACAACCTCCCGATACGGGGGCGTTTCATCGACTTCCCGACGGAGCCAAAGGCCGATCGGGCCGAACAGGCCGCCCAACAGGAACGGGATCCGCCAAGCCCATTCGTTGATCGCATCGGAGCCCAGCCACGAGGTCAACAGGGCCGACAAACCAACGCCAAGCAAACTGCCACCAGCCACCGACATTTGCTGGAAACTGGTGTAAAATCCGCGTTTGCCGTGCTCGGACCATTCGGCCATGAAGGCTGTCGCGCCGCCCCACTCCCCGCCGGTGGAAAACCCCTGCAACAGACGGGCAAGCAGCAGCAAAATCGGCGCGGCGATGCCGATGGACGAATAGGTCGGCAAAACACCGATGATCACCGTGCCGATCGCCATCATCAGAATGGTCAGCACCAACGCCGGCTTGCGGCCATGCGTATCGCCCATGCGTCCGATCACAATGCCCCCCAGCGGGCGGAACACCAGGCCGACACCGAACACCAGGAATGTGTTCAGCAATGCGGCCGACGGATCACCTTTGGGGAAGAAATTACTCGCCAAAGCACCGGCCAGGAAGCCAAAGACGCCGAAATCATACCACTCCATCACGTTGCCGATGGTGGCCGCGTAGATCGCCTTGCGCGCCTGCTGCGGTGTCGGCCGAACCTGTGTTGCTGCGGACATGCGAACCCCTTTTCACAATTCCGTCATGCAAGCACGCATACAGAATGTCGCAAAGAGGCCGTGTGTCAGTCAGTTCGGCTTCACCGGCGCAGCGTTCAGCGCGCGCCAACGCGCCACAGCGGCATCATGCGTCGCAAAATCATGCGAAAACACATGCCCGCCGGTGCCGTCGGCCACGAAATATAGATCGTCGCTGACGGCTGGATGCAGCGCCGCCTCGATCGATTCGCGGCCGGGCGCGCAGATCGGCCCCGGCGGCAGGCCGGTATTGCGATAGGTATTATAGGGGTTGTCCTTGCGCAGATCGGCGCGGGTCAAAGGATGC
>Ga0164296_1006333_pt1 | contig 10062 bp, 9 predicted proteins | sample GEODES057metaG_FD_113533 | JGI IMG/M metagenome (GOLD analysis project Ga0164296, IMG submission 113533) | Dystrophic lake water microbial communities from Trout Bog Lake, Wisconsin, USA - GEODES057 metaG | ecosystem: Environmental > Aquatic > Freshwater > Lake | place: USA: Trout Bog Lake... | reverse complement strand
GGCCACCGCACTCGGCAACCTGATCAGAGCCCAGCACCAGAGCGTGCGGGTGCGCTCGAGCGACCGCCCGCGCCTTGGCCTCGGCGAGGCGTGTCGCAAGATCAGCAGCCCCTTCGGCCGGTCGCGGCATCTCGTCGACGTGGGGGCTTTCAACGGCGAAGGGCACCCCGAGCCTCGTCAACAGCTCACGCCGGTACCGCGAGGTGGAGGCCAGAATCAGCGGAATTGCTCCATGCACCATGCGACCAGGCTCCATTCGGTGTATCAACGCTTGCAAATCAAGATCTTGCGACTCACACTGCTTTGACAGCAGGGGCTTGGATCACTATTATACGCGCCCCTATGGTGCCGCCCACGCAAGAGCCGCTGGACGTCGGGCAGCTCGCTGCCCAGCGGATCCAGCTTGAACGCGAGTTCCCCATCGAGGGCTTTGCCCGCGTGCGGGACAGCCTTGCCCGCCCGGAAGGGCAGGCGGCGGCACGCTTCCGCTTCCATGTGGCGGGGGCCTACCCGGCCCTCGAGGGTGCGGTTCTGGCGCGCGCCTGGTTGACCTGCCAGCGATGCCTGAGGGAGTTCGAGGCGACGCTCGAGTCGCCAGTCCGGGTGGCGTTTGTGGCGCGCGATGCCGAGGCGAGTCGGGTGCCGGAAGAGTACGACGCCGTGACGGCGCCGGGCGGGCAAATCCAGCTGGAGGAGTTCATCGAAGAGGAACTCCTGCTGGCCTTGCCACTGGTGCCGATGCACCCGGCCAGTGCCGCCTGTAGCGGGCGTCGTGCGGGTGCCGCGCTGGAGCCTGCTGCGCCGACGCCGCTCGCGCCGAACACGCGGCCGTTTTCGGACCTGAAGAATTTGTTGAAGCGCTGATAGTCGGTTTGTGAGGAGTTAGAGACCAATGCCCGTTCAGAAAAGCAGAAAGACGCCGTCCAAGCGCGGTATGCACCGTTCGCACGATCACCTCACGGCGCCGGCGCTGTCGGTGGATCCCACCTCGGGCGAGACGCACATGCGTCACCGCGTGAGCCGCGACGGTTACTACCGCGGTCGCAAGGTCATCGATACGCCGGTGGAAACGTCCGAAGAGTGATTAGCGGCTGGGCGTTTGCCTGGCGCTTCACCGCTCGCGCAGCGTGACGCAGACGCCTGTCGCCTTGACCGTCGCCGTGGACGCCATGAGTGGCGACCACGGTACGACGGTCTGTGTCGAGGGGGCGTTGAAGGCGCTTGTCCGTCACCCCGAGTTGACGCTGTTGCTGGTCGGCCGAGCCGAGTGCCTGACGAGCGCATTCGATGGCTTGGCAGATGACTGTCGGCGCCGCCTGCGTATCGTCGATGCGCGCGAGGTGGTGGCCATGGATGAGGCGCCGCGCGAGGCGATTCGCCGCAAGAAGGACTCCTCGTTGCGTCGTGCACTCGACCTTGTCGCGAGCGGCGAGGCACGCGCCTGCGTCAGTGCAGGCAACACCGGCGCCCTGATGGGGTGTGCCCACTTCGTGCTCGGCACGGTGCCAGGCGTGCAACGCGCCGCCATCGTCGCCGCAATACCGACCCTGCGGGGTCATACCTTCCTGCTGGATCTCGGCGCCAACGCCCAGGCCACCGCCGAGCAATTGCTGCAGTTCGGCTGGATGGGCACGGTCGTCGCTGCCGCCGACAACCCTGCCAAACGGCCTCGGGTCGGCCTGCTCAACATCGGTCACGAGGACATCAAGGGGACACCGCTCGTCAAGGCAGCTCATGAGCTCATGCGGGCGTCCGCGCTCGACTACGCGGGCTATGTCGAGGGTGACGAGATCATGAGTGGTGCCGTCGATGTGGTGGTCACCGATGGATTCACCGGCAACGTGGCGCTGAAGGCCATGGAAGGGCTCGCGAGGATGATTGTCGGTGCGCTGCGCGAGGAGTTCACGGTGAACACCGGCCGCAAGCTGGGTGCGCTCGCGGCACTGCCAGCCCTGCGGGCGGTCCGTCACCGATTGGATTCACGGCGTTACAATGGCGCGAGCATGGTCGGACTGAATGGCGTGGTCATCAAGAGCCACGGGGGTGCCGATGCCACCGCCTTCGGGTACGCTGTGGAGCGGGCGGTGGTGGAGGCGCGTAGCGACGTCCCGGCGACCATCCATGGCGTTCTTGGTACAAAGGCAAGCTGACATGTATTCCCGTATCGCCGGCACCGGCAGTTTCCTTCCGAGGAAGGTCGTCACCAACGCCGATCTCGAGAAGACGATCGATACCACCGATGAGTGGATTCGCACGCGCACCGGTATCGAGCGTCGGCACATCGCCGGGCCGGAGGAGACGACCTCGACGTTGGCGACCGAAGCGGCGCGCAACGCCATGCAGATGGCCGGCGTCACCGCGGCGGATATCGATTTCATCATCGTCGGCACGACGACTCCCGACCTCGTGTTCCCGAATACCGCGACCATGGTGCAAAACGCGCTCGGCATCCACGACACTCCGGCGATCCAACTGGAGACGGCGTGCAGCGGCTTCGTCTACGCGCTGTCGGTCGCAGACAAGTACATCCGACTGGGTGAGGCGAAGTGCGCGCTCGTCATCGGTGCGGAGTGCATCACTCGGATCATCGACTGGAGCGATCGTGGCACCTGCGTGCTGTTCGGTGATGGCGCCGGTGCCGTGATCCTGACGCCCTCGGAGGAACCCGGCATCATCACCACGCTGATCTCGGCAGACGGTCAGTACAAGGACTTGCTCTACTATCCGTATGGCGTCTCGTCGGGCTTTGATGAGTTGCGCAGCGGCGGTACGCTCGGGCTCACCATGAAGGGCAACGAAGTGTTCAAGGTAGCCGTGAACACCTTGTCCAGACTCGTCGATCAGACGCTCGAGAAGGCGGGTGTCGAACGCTCGGTGGTGGACTGGCTGGTGCCCCATCAAGCCAACCTGCGCATCATCCAGGCGGCCGCCAAGAAACTGGGGCTGCCGATGGAACAGGTGGTGGTGACGGTGCAGGATCACGGCAACACCTCGGCCGCTTCCATTCCGTTGGCGCTCGATCGCGCGGTGCGCGATGGCCGCATTCAGCGTGGACAGACGCTGTTGCTCGAGGCGTTTGGCGGCGGCTTTACCTGGGGATCCGCACTGATTCGCTACTAAGGCTGAGCCTTGGGTCGCGAGGCGGCCTTCAGCGGGGTGATCTTCGCGGACGCCGGCGGCGAAGTGCTCATGGCAGTGGCGCCGCTCTCCGAGAGCTTGCGCAGTCGAGGCAACAGCACATGTTGGCGCCACACCTCATGCGCGCTCCAACCGGTGGTCCAGTCGGTGGTCGCCTGCGGTTCGGAGGGCGGTGGATCTTGTCTTTCCATGTGGGTGATCTGAATCTGGAGATGAATTGTGGGCCACAGTAGCGTGCGCGCGCCATACGGGATGTGTGGTGGTTCTCTGTTCGAGTGCGTCGCGGCCATAGGTTTATGGGCCGTTTTACTTAATGCGGTATGGGCGGCGAGCGTGCCGCTTCCGACGGAAGGTGATCTCGTCGGCAGCTACCGCGAAGTCATCGCGGGTGCCGATGACACGCTGCTCTCGATGGCACGCGGCAACGGTTTGGGGTTCGAGGAAATCGTCAACGCCAATCCAGACGTCGACCCGTGGACCCCGGGCGCAGGCACGGTGGTGCGCTTGCCGTTACGCCGGATCCTTCCCGACTCGCCGCACGAGGGCATCGTCATCAACCTGCCGGAACACCGGCTGTACTACTTCCCACCGGCCAAGGCGGGTGAGGCTCGAGTGGTGCTCACCTATCCGGTCAGCGTTGGCAAGATGGACTGGTCGACGCCTTTGGGGCTCACGCGGGTCGCAGCCAAGATCAAGGATCCCGCGTGGTATCCGCCGGAGTCGGTTCGCAAGGAACATGCGGCGAACGGCGACATCCTGCCCAAGGTCGTGAAACCGGGCCCGGACAATCCGCTCGGGGCGTTCGCGATGCGCCTCGCGATTGGTGGTGGCTCTTACATGATTCACGGTACCAACAACCCGGACAGTGTCGGCATGGGCGACACGCACGGCTGCATGCGACTGTACCCTGAGAACATCGAGGAACTGTTCAAGCTCGTGCCCGTGGACACACCGGTGCGGCTCGTCAATCAACCGCTGAAGGCGGGATTGAGCGACGGTAAGTTGTATGTGGAAGTGCATCCACCCTTGCTCGGCACGAGCGGTGTGGTGGTGGCGCCTGACCGGATGGCACTCGCGCACCTGATCACCAACATCGCGCGCAGTCGGTCGGTCGGCCCGATTGCGTGGGAACAGGCGGAGAGCGCCTTTGACGGTGCGGTGGGGATGCCGGTCCGGGTGAGCGATGGCGCGGACGAGGCGGGTGGGCGGGCGGCACACAGCCCCTGAAGGCCGTCTGACAAGGGTCCCGGGCCCACAAACACCAAAGCCGCGGCAACCGCGGCTTTGGCATGAAACATCGGCGGTGCGGCAAGGGCAAACCCTTGCCGTCCGACCCGCTGCTTACTTCTCGTGCGACTTCTTGAACGCCTTGGTGATCTTCTCGGTCAACTTGGCGTCGAGGCCATCGATGCGTGCCTTGTCGTCCTGGGCGAGCGCATTGGCGGCATCGGCAGTCGCCTGAGCCTTCTGGGCGGCAGCCATGGCAGCCTGAGCAGCCTTGGCAGCGCTGTCGATACCAGCCTGCAGGCCGGCATGAGCCGCCTGATCCTTGGCAACCTGGCTCTTGAGGTCATCAATCTGCGACTGGAGCGGCTTCAGGTCCGTGCAACCGGCCGACAGAACGCACAGCGCAGCAGCGCCAACGATAAGCATTTTCTTCATAAAAACTCCTTCCTGACGGGAACTTCAACACATTAACCAAGCAAACCATTGGATCGGATCGCATCCGATCGGTGACGGTGGCCATCACAACGGGTCAAATGTACCCGATGGCGCATTTTGTCACCATTAAAAACACTCAATAGTCGTAATGACCGAGGGGTGGGCGTGGGATCGGTCATCCGGTGAGCGCGATGCGCGAGGACCCTTGCATCCCAAAAGAGACTGTATATAATCACAGAAACTGTATGGATAAACAGGTATCGTCATGACTGATCTCACCTCGCGCCAACGTCAGATCCTCGACTTCATCCGTGATCAGGTCGAGCAATCCGGCATGCCGCCGACTCGGGCTGAAATTGCCACCGCCTTGGGGTTCAAATCCGCCAATGCCGCCGAGGAGCATCTGAAAACCCTGCAGCGCAAAGGGGTCATTGATCTGATTCCCGGAGCCTCCCGGGGTATCCAGCTCAAGGACACGATGCGTGATCAGATCGGCCTGCCATTGATCGGTCGGGTTGCAGCGGGACGCCCCATTCTGGCGGAGGAGCATATCGAGGCTCGCTTCCAGATCGATCCACAACTGTTCAGCCCCAAGGCGCATTACCTGCTCAAGGTTCAAGGTATGTCGATGCGCAACATCGGCATCATGGATGGGGATCTGGTTGCCGTGCACCGCACTCCCGAGGTGCGCAACCGACAAATCGTGGTTGCTCGTCTCGAGAATGAAGTCACCGTCAAGCGCTACCGTCAGGAAGGCTCGATTGTCTGGCTGTTGCCGGAAAATGGCGACTTCGAACCCATCCGTGTCGACCTCAAGGAACAGTCGATGCTGATCGAGGGCGTGGTGGTCGGTGTCCTGAGACGAGGCAACAAAAGCGATCTGCTGCAGTAAGCGGTCGCTTGATGAAGCGGATACCGGGCCATGAAAGCCTCGCTCGAAGCGCTGCTGTCGACGGCGACCCTGTGGCGAGCCGCTGATCGCGAGGACAGGTTCGCCAAGACTGGGTTACCGACGGGTTTTGCGCGCCTCGATGCAGCACTCGCCGGTGGTGGCTGGCCATTGGCCACTGTCATCGAGCTGCTGCTACCCGATGATGGGATCGGCGAGCTTTCCCTGCTGTTGCCGGCACTTCATACGCTGACACACGAGGCATCGTCATCACCACGTTGGGTGCTCTGGATGACACCGCCGCATACCTTGTATCCACCGGCACTGGCGCAAGCTGGTTTGTCGCTCGAACGACAGTTGTTGATACGGGCGACATCCCGCAGTGATCGACTGTGGACGCTGGAACAGGCACTCGTCTCAAAGCGCTGTGCCGCCATCGTCGGTTGGGTTGCGGATATCGATGGTCGCTGGCTCAGACGTCTCAACCTGGCGGCACAGCGCGGTGATACCTTGACCGTGCTTCTGCGACCCGCGAGCAGTCGCGCACAACACTCACCGGCGACACTGCGGATACTCCTCGAGCGCACACCGCGAGGACTGGATCTCGAGATCATCAAGCGCCGGGGTGGGGGCTCACTCCGGATCCCGCATGTCCTGTCAGTCTGAGAGACACTGAATGGGACGCTCTTCAAGGCCTGTCTCGAGTATGCGTCGGCGCCCAAGCCACGGGGGTGTGGGCTCGACGGGTGATCTGTTCCTCGCCGAGGTGCCACCGGCAGCACCGACGAACACGCATCCGAATCACGCGCCGAGGACTTCGAGGCTCTGGCTTGCGCTCGAGTTTCCGCAACTGCCTGCGGTGGTGATCGAGGAGGGTGTCGACAGCCCAGTGGTGGTGGTCGATGGTCCAGCGCATGCCGAGGTGGTGGTGGCTTGCAACCGTGCCGCCAGAGCCGTTGATATCCAGATGGGGATGCGTCTTGGAATCGCTCGCCTGCGGAGCGACGTGCTTCGCGTGATCACCCGTCGCCTCGACCGGGAGCAGGCCTATCTCGGTGTACTTGCCCGACAGGCTCAACGGTTCACGCCCTTCGTGAGCCTCGAACCGCCGCAGGCGCTATTGCTCGAGATCAAGGGGAGCAGGGCGCTCTTCGGTGGACTGAATGCGCTTTGCGAAACCGTACGCGAATACTATCGCTCTCTGGGTCACGAGGTGCATGACGCCACGGCGGTGACTGCCCGGGGCGCACTCTGGCTGGCACGGACCGAACAGCGTCTGATAACCGAGACTCAGGATGCGTTGCGCCAACACCTGGCGGTCACCGCGATCGAGGTCGCCCAGTGGCCGGCATCGGTCAACGCCCTGTGCGAGCGCATTGGCGTCCGTCTTTTGGGGGAATTGCGCCGACTACCCAGAGAGGGTCTCGCGGCAAGGCTTGGCCTCGACACGCTCCGGACACTGGATGAGGCACATGGTGATCGCCCGGAAGCGCGCCGTCGCCATGTCGTGGCGGAGCGTTTCTCGGCATCACTCGACCTGCCTGCAGAGACGCACTCGGCGCAGTGCCTGCTGCCGGCCAGTGATCATCTGCTCGCCAGCATGGAGTCCTTTCTGAGACGGCGCGACAGCGGGGTCATGCAATTGACGCTGCGCTGTCTACATCGCGCACATCCCGCGACCTTGCTGAGACTGGGCCGCGCCTGGCCGAGCGCACGTGCTGACGAGTGGCGTGAACTTGTCAGTGAACGCCTGCCGCAACTCCGACTGGCCGCACCGACCGAACGGCTGCAACTGCGCTCCGGCCCCTGCCTGCCCCTGGAGACCTTGCATCGCGATCTGCCAGGCCACGCGCCGACCATCGAAAGCGCCGCGTTCGAGACCACGCGACTGCTCGAAAGACTGCGCGCGCGACTGGGCGATGATGCCGTGCAGGGCATGCGACTGATCGCCGAACACCGACCGGAGCGCGCCTATCGACACCAACGTCCCGAGACCTCGGTCATCCCCACCGATCTCGAAGGGCTGCGTCCGCTGCCGCCACGACCCCTGTGGTTGGTCGATCCGCCGAAGCCGCTGCAACTGCAGCAGGGCCGCCCCTGGCTCGACGGCCCTCTGGTGCTGACCCGTGGCCCGGAACGTATCGAGAGTGGCTGGTGGGATGGCGATGCCATCGCGCGCGATTACTATGTCGCCGCCGCTCAGCGCGGACGACAACTCTGGATCTTCCGTACCCGCCTCGAAGACCAACTCCACTGGTTCCTGCATGGCGTGTTCGCCTGAGATGGCGATACCCGACTACGCGGAACTGCATGCCCGCTCGAACTTCACGTTCCTGACCGGGGCTTCGCATCCGGAGGAACTGATCACACGCGCCGACGAGCTGGGTTATGCCGCGCTGGCACTCACCGACGAGTGCTCACTGGCCGGGGTGGTTCGTGCGCACGTGGCGGCGCGGGACCTCGGCTGCCGACTGATCATCGGCAGCGAGATTCAGCTCGTCGATGGCCCAAGGCTCGTGCTGCTGGCGACCGATCGTGATGCCTATGGCTCGTTATGCAGCGTGTTGACGCGCGGTCGGCGCCACGCCGAGAAGGGCAGCTATCGACTGACGCGTGCCGATCTGGAAGCGATGCCGTTGTCTGGCCTTCTGGCGCTCTGGATACCCGCTGCAATACCGGATCCTGCGGCCGGCGCCTGGCTCAAGGCCTGCTTTGGCACCTCGAGCTGGCTTGGGGTCTCGCTGACCGCCAACGGTGATGACCGGACGCGACTTGCACAGCTGCTCGCCACCGCCCGGCAACTGGCGATCACGCCCGTCGCCCTCGGTGGTGTGCTGATGCATCGCCCCGAGCGCAAAGCACTCCAGGATCTGTTGACCGCCATTCGCCGGCGACAATCCATCCACTCGGTAGGCTACGCGCTGCAGCCGAACGCCGAGCACAGCCTGAAGCCGCGCGAGCTGCTGCTGCGCCGATTTCCGGCGCCTTTGTTGGCAGAGACAGTCGCCATCGCCGAACGTTGCACGTTCTCGCTCGACACGCTGCGCTACGAATATCCCGAAGAGCTCGTCCCCCAAGGACACAGCGCCTCGAGCTGGCTGCGGGAACTCACCGAGCAAGGACTCCAGCGGCGCTATCCCCAAGGAATCACCGCTGCGGTGCGTCAGCTGATCGATCGCGAGCTCACCCTGATCGCCGAGCTCGCCTACGAACCCTATTTCCTGACCGTCGAAGATCTGGTGCGCTTCGCGCGTCAGCGCTCGATCCTCTGCCAGGGCCGCGGCTCGGCTGCCAACTCAGCGGTCTGCTACGCTCTCGGCATCACCGAGGTCGATCCCACGCGGATGTCGTTGCTGTTCGAGCGCTTTCTGTCGAAGGAGCGCCACGAACCACCGGACATCGACGTTGACTTCGAGCACGAACGGCGCGAAGAGGTGATCCAGTACCTCTACGCCAAATATGGCCGCGAACGCGCGGCGCTCACCGCCACCGTGATCAGCTACCGACCCCGCAGCGCCATCCGCGATGTGGGTCGTGCGCTCGATCTCGATCCTGTGATCGTCGAACGACTCGCCGGCAGCATTCAATGGTGGGATGGCAAGGCGATCGCCGACGAACGAATCCGCGAGGCCGGTCTCGATCCGACGCATCCTGCCTTGGCTCGCGCACTCGGGATGGCACGCGAGCTGCTGGGCTTCCCACGCCACCTGTCGCAGCATGTCGGCGGGTTTGTGATCGCCCGTCGCTCGCTCGCCGAACTTGTGCCGGTGGAAAATGCCGCCATGCCGGAACGGACCGTCATCCAGTGGGACAAGGATGATCTGGACACGCTGGGACTGCTCAAGGTCGATGTGCTGGCGCTCGGCATGCTCTCGGCGATACGGAGAGCGCTCGAGTGGGTCGGCATACGTCATGGACGGCGTTTCGAGCTTGCCGATGTGCCCGCCGAGGATCCCGAGACCTACGCGATGATTTCGCGTGCCGATACGGTCGGCGTCTTCCAGATCGAGTCCCGCGCCCAGATGGCCATGCTGCCGAGATTGCGACCTCGGTGCTTCTACGATCTGGTGATCGAGGTGGCGATCATCCGGCCGGGCCCCATTCAGGGCGACATGGTGCATCCGTACCTGCGTCGTCGCAACGGACTCGAGACGGTGAGCTATCCGAGCGACGCGGTGCGCGGGGTGCTCGAGCGCACGCTCGGGGTACCGATTTTCCAGGAACAGGTGATGCAGATTGCCATAGTGGCCGCAGGATTCAGTCCCGGTGAAGCCGATCAGTTGCGCCGCGCGATGGCGGCCTGGAAGCGTCGCGGCGGTCTTGGTCCTTTCGAACAACGACTGACCGAGGGGATGCTCGCCCGGGGCTACAGC
>Ga0164296_1006332_pt1 | contig 10063 bp, 8 predicted proteins | sample GEODES057metaG_FD_113533 | JGI IMG/M metagenome (GOLD analysis project Ga0164296, IMG submission 113533) | Dystrophic lake water microbial communities from Trout Bog Lake, Wisconsin, USA - GEODES057 metaG | ecosystem: Environmental > Aquatic > Freshwater > Lake | place: USA: Trout Bog Lake... | reverse complement strand
GGAACTGATGGCCCAGTGCAAGGATCTCAGTAATTGTGATGTCAATTTCGAGCAACCCGGTGCCGCATCGGGCGAACGCAAAGCAATGCGTAACGAGGCATTGCGTACGTGTCCTGCGGTCGAGAAGCTCACCCGATCAGATCTGGGCGGAGACTTTATTAAGAGCACATTCTGGGGCCAATGCCCCAAGGGGATGAGCAAAGTGGCTCTAGTAGCTGATCCCGGCTCGGACTATCACTGGTATCGTAGGGATAAGAAGAAGGGAAAAGAGACGGGTGGCTGGTCTGACAAGGCGGGTTCGAACAAAGTGAAGCAGGTGGACGCCAGCGGTCGGCCGATCTTCAATCCGGCACAGATCAACCGTGACTATGGTGACGGGATCAACTACGAGGATTTCTGTGGGTTCTACTGTGTGAATCGCACGCGGAAGGTGCGTTTGAAGCAGGGCGGCAAACGCAGACGTATACAGAGCCGTCGCACTGGCACACTCCAAGGCGGCCGCCGCCCGACTCTACGCCGAAGCAGTAATAACAGCCCGATCACTAGAACTCGTCGATCACGTCGTTAATTTTCATTCTAACTGATAGAAGATGGCATCTGCTCATCCCGATCCGTTAGTTCTTGATGGCGACAATCTTGCTTATTGGTTCAATGCCTCCGGTCTGATCCGTACAATGGCCGAGAACGAGGGGATCACAGCGGAGAATCTCGGCGAACCTGGACAGAAGCTCATTCTGAAATACGAGGAGATGCGGTTACCACACGGAATGGCCGATTGGCAGCTGTTCAGCGACCTGCTTGAGGGCCATTCGGTCTTTTCACTTAACTCCAAGGAGAAGCACAATGCCGCCACCGTAGCCCGCCGTGCGGCGTCAGCAGCCAGTGTAAGCAATATCCTCACCCGTGAGGCTATAATCAACAACATTGATTTCGATCCCTCTACAGGCTTCACCCGAGAGCAGGCTCTTACATTTCTAGACTATATAGGATACAAGACCCCCTCCACTATGTTGACAGGGCTCTTTGCCGATTTTGGTTCCCCTGACCCCGTTATCGGTCACATCCCTGCCGCCGCACGTCACAGACCGGCTGCGGACCCACCTGGTCGCTTGAACCACCGCTACAATAACAACAACGGTGACAGACACGGCAACAACAACGGGTTTGAATACAACAACAATGTCAACCAGAATGAGGAGAACTATGCTGCCAGACGCCGTGGCAACCGTGAATTTCAGATGGAGCAGCTGGGCAGACACGGCGCGGCGGCGGCACGTTACCTGAACTATAACGACAACAACAACTGGAACGGTGCACGCCCTGGAAAGGGAAAGCGTCGCGGTGGCAAGGTCACGCGTAAGGGCAAGAAGACCGGTCGTAAGACTCGCAGAGCGTAAGTGTAGCGGACCTTAAGCGTAGCGGATCTTAAGCGTAGCGTCCACTACTAATCCAAAAATTTGACTGCTGTGCAGTCTAATTTCTGAGCAATCAATGTCCTTAACAAACAAGAAGAGTTTTAAACGCATCTGGGAGTTGATTGAACCGCACTTCCAGGAACATAAGTCAAAGTTGGTTGAACTGAATGACGCAGAATTCTCTATCGGCTGGAACAGGACCACCTATCTGATGTTGAATCTGAATACGATCGACGTCTTCTTTGTGATCGACATAGAGGACGCAATGGTTACAATCGTCAGCCACAAGCGACTGACTACAGAGATCCACGAAACGGCGATCCTGGTACAGACCCTGCTGATGTCGGCCCTCTTTCCTCAGCAGGTCCATCACGCCAAAGTCTCCAAGACCGATTAATCCATGTTCATCGAGTAGAGCTGCGTCAACGCATCGTCCACGCGGAATCGTCGCCGCGGGTCCACCATCAAAAGTCCCGCTAGCAGACGCATCTGATCGCGATGGTGCCGTTTATAGAATTCAGACTCCACGACGACGGGCGTAGAGATCATAATCAGGTAGATCCGCAGAAAGTTGTAGCCGAGCGTCCAGATATCTGTCGCCCTACCGAAGGTCTGTATGAACTGCTTCACGTCGGCACCCGTCTTGATTTCGAAGCGTTGAGCGAAATTCGCCAGGTCCTGGATCACAGTGTAGCGGCTGGGAAAGAGCTCCTCGATCTCAGTCAGGATCCGTTTTTCAGCATAGATAATTTCAATAGCCTGACGCACCTCTATCCCCTTTTTCAGTGCCGCTAGCAGGTCCATCTCAGGCGGATAGTTATCGTACGTGGGCATGAAGGTCAACGAGACTGTATCCTTCTCCTTCAGTCGGTCCAGATTGTAGGAGAGACCAAAGTCCACTATTCTTGCAATCCCCTTACTGTCGACCAAGATGTTCCCCGCGTGTAGATCCCCATGAACGATCCGTCTCGTGTGTAGCAGACGCAACCCCTCAAACACGTGTATCTGTAGTGGTAGCCAGATCGCCAACATAGCGTTGATATTGCGTGCATAGTCAGAGAGTTTCACACCGCCATCAGTCATGCGTAGCTGCATAAAAGTTGGCATCCGCTTGTGATCAGGGGAAAAGAGACGACATTCCTCCCAATCCTCGTCACCTGTCGCATCATCCCCCTCACAGAAGTCCTCAATCACTATAAAATAATCCGCATAATGAGGTATCTTACGGATCTGGCGTGAAGTCTCTATCTCAAGTGCGACGGTCGGGTCATCCAGCGGCATCAGTTTAGCCACACGCCTAGTCGTTCCCCGTCCAGCCGCGGCTCTATTTTTGACGTACCGTCCCGTCCTGACAGTGCGTGCCCGCGTAGAGCAGGTAGGCAAGGTATCAAATACACAGCCGAAACGGCCTTGGCCTATAAGACGTCCGCCTTCAAGCATCCCTAAATTCAAAGGAGACTAATTGTCGGCCGCGGACACCGCGGGAAAGAAGAAAGCACCCAGAAGATAGGGAGATGCAGGCCTGGATAATAGGAATAGCATGCATCGCACTGTTATGTGCCGTAATCTATGAGATGATACGCAGTCGCTCTATAGAGGGCTTCACTAGTGACATCGTACCGGCCGAAGACAAACCGAGTTTCTTCGGCGATTACTACCCGAAACGGACAGACGTCGTACCGGGACAGACAGTTGAGCCCAGTGGTTGGATCCGTGACCTACGATATACGCAACAGTATGTGGATGTGCAGGGGATCGGAATGAAGAACGATATGTGTCGTGTCATAATGAGACAAGACGACCCCGGTTCAATGATAATGGCGTGTGCCTTAGCAGGAACTGACGGAATCTCGAGTGCCAGCTACAGTACCCGATCTAAACAGCAGGGTTTCAAATTCAGTCGCGATGACTACTTCAATAATGTAAATAGCGACAAGAGGGCGGACTACTGTCGCATCATCAAAGTGGAAGGCCCGCCAGAGGACGCCTGGACCGCGATGTGTGCTCCGGCCACGCTACAGGGCTTCGACTCTAAAGAGGTTCAGGACACCCAGGCACCACCCAATATCGTGACCCTCCTCTGGTTCTTCGATGGACTGATGGCATGGTACCGGTTCAAGGACGATTTAGTAGACTATGCCGAAAACACCCAACTGATGTTAGCCGGTAATATCACTATAGACGAAGACCCCACCAAACCGAAAACGGAAGGCCTACAGATCAATGCTGTTCCACCAAGTCTCAAAGACCAGGCACCGCCGGCTGAGCAATTCATCCGTATCGGTGAGAACAAGGCCCTGGAATTTGACACGGAATTCGAGATCCGCGAACTCCGGTCATTCAGCACATGGGTGAAATTCGATCTGTTCACTAACAACGCACATATCTTTGATTTTGGCAATGGGGCTGGACACGGTAACGTCTTTCTGGGAATAGAGGGGAAGGGTAACGCAATTACACAAGAGACAAACGCAAACGCCCCTGTAGGTCGGCAGCCGACCGAATTCGAACCCGTCTGTAGTCGTACTGCCCCACGCGAAGTCTCACCCCAGGTCTATATGAAGCAGACTGCTGCGAATGTGGAGCTCTACGAATGTCCGGGTCCGGAGCCCATTGATCCAGCCGTCGACCCCACGCAAGAGACCAAGACCAAATCAGTGACAATTACACGGGCCAACCTTCTTTTTGAGATCTGGGACTCGGAGCAACGCAAGATGCGACTACGCATCCTAGACGCAGTACAAGAGGGGAAATGGCACCACATCATGTTGAGCACCCTGGACACGGCCTTCAGACCGACATGGGTTGTCTATATCGACGGTATCAAAGTCTTCACACAGGTTGATGGCCACCTACCACAGACGGCTCTGACCACGAATAACTATATTGGTAAGTCAAACTGGGAGCAGCAACCGGGTCAGTACAAGGACGAGCGGTTCTGTGGCTCCCTTTTTGATATGCGGTTCTATAGAGTTCCAATGTCTGAAGCAAAGCTGATGAAGACGTTGGAATGGGGTCGAAACCTCTTGGTTAAAGACGTAAACAATCAGTAGACTATCAAGCGTGTGACAATATTAGTCCAGAGACACCACGGTGTTTCGACGTGTCTAAGAAATCCAGACGATATCCATCCATCAATGGCGGGTCGCAACGCCTCATAGTCATCAAAGACGAATGCTGTATCGGGTTTGCCCAGTACGCATGCTACGTTGAACTGTGCCGTTACAGCGTCTATCGTGTGATCAGCATCAATATGAATAAGGTCATAGTGATTTCGGGGCAGCGTCTTCATCACCGCCACGGCATCCCCAATAATCAGAGTGACTCGATTATTGAAGTGCCTATTCAGATAGTCCACAACTTTAGGCGAATACCGTGAGTCAATATCAATACACGTGATGCGAAGGTCAGGATTAGAGATCAGAAGGATCAGCAAGGAATGGCCCACATAGACACCAACCTCGAGTACCTCGACAGCCGTCGACCCTACTCTAAACAACGCCTCCTGCTTCTTCAGCGTCTCACGTTGGTATTTGTACTGCTGCCCGTTAAAGAGGTAGGAGCCCCAACCATCGATCCACTTCCCTTCAAGCACAGCATAGATGGCCTCGAAATGGTGGAAATTCTCCAATAGGACGCGTGCCGGCACGGACTCTGGATGATGCGAAACGGCCAATTCAAGTATCTCTCGGCCAAACATCCTCTGTTACTTCTCTTCGCGAGCCAGTTTTAAACCGATCCCATATGCAGAGATGGACGTCAAACGCTACAGCCTAAATGAGATTTTTGGGCTCTTAAGGGAGGCCACGCAGATCCTGGACAGACCGGTCACAGTGATCTCAGAGGACAATGAGGGCAATCAGACACGAACCCCTATGATAATGAGCGAATTTATTGCCATGTCTGTGGCTCACGAGCTGACTAGCACCGACTCCCGAATGGCCTCCGATACGACCACGGTTAGCAAGGCCGACGCGATCGCTGCTATGACGGCAAACCACTATGACGCTGTCGCTTACCCTAACTACGAGCATTTTGGGATCAGCTATACACAGGCGGGCGGCCGCAACAGAAGCAAACGCAAGACACGCCGCGTCCGTCGTTAATAACGTGTTGTACCAAAGATAGGCTGGGGTGCTTAACTTCGGTACCCACCACAATAAAAGTCTGATGCCCTCAAAGAACACCAGACTTTTATATTGTAGAGCCGGTTTACGGGTAAGGAGCCGATGGACATATCGGTGCCGTATTCGTAGCATTGAAAGCCCCATTGATGATCCCTGCACCACATGTTGTTGGGTCACCTGTATAGATATTTGGAAAGGCGTATGTGCTATATCCAAGAATATTGTTGCCGCCATTAATCACGGCACCGCCATAGTTGTAAATAGTAGCACTTTGGCTACTTCCCCCAATGATGAACCCATAGAGATTGATAGTCCCGCCGCTATTATAGAGTATACCATTCATCCCTATACCATTAGAGGTGATATTACCTACCACATCTATGGTACCCCTGTTAATCAGCTGCGAGCTATTGGATATCCAGAGCTGCCCATCACTGGTACCACCTATAGCAGCAATATTAATGTACCCATTATTAATTATCGTTCCTTCTGTTGTACTATCACTACAACCGAATGCACCCTTCACCATCAATGTTCCGTTATTGGTCATTTGGAGACCAGTGGGTATCGTCAGTGTAATACCCGCGGGGATAGTCAGCGTCTGGCACTGTAAAATTGTGAACGAATTGTTGAGAATGTATGTAGCCCCCGTCAGGTCACTGGGATCTTGTGTAGCGATCTGGTCAACGGTCACGGGAGGACAGTAGTGTTGTTGTGCCGTACCACTCAGACCGCAAGACGTACATACGGTACGCAATTCCCCCGCAGGTGCGTTAAACGTCGCATCAGCCGCGATCGCCAGACCCTTACGACGTAGGGTAGTGATCTCCTCTGTCCGATTCACCCTGTCGTACCAACTCAGCGTACCCCGTCCCGCATTAGCTCCACGCATCTCCGTCAGCAGACCCGAATCGAGAGCGTGCCCGCCAGGATGGACCGCGGGCACCGCCGGTAACACGGAGTTAGCCCCGTTGTCGCAGTCACCGCCCGCGGTCATCCAGAGTGTAGTACCAGAAGGCCCAGAGCCCAACGTCACCGTATTCGCAGAGTTGCCAAGGGGGCGACCGCCGTTGGCTTTGAGTTTCCGTATATATTCGGATCCGCTCAACGGCTCCGAACGAGACGGCGTAGGCGGACAGTAGGCCTCATTCCGTCGCGGATCTCTATTAATAGGGTCGGGGCAGCAGATAGGATTATAGACAGGAACATATAGCTTATTTGGTGGTACATAGACGCGGCAACGACTGGTCATCTTACTAACCAGTAAGAAAAACTTAAAGCCTGCCCCGCTTACAAAGTCTAATGAATACCCTAACCTTGGGGTACATTGCTAAGACACAGGTGAATGCCCTGTTTATGGAGAGCCTCTACACAGCAATTCCACTCCTAAAAGAGCACCTGGAATACCAGGTCTCAGTAAAGTCGCTGCTGGGTAAATCGAATCTGCCCCACGCCAGATCTATCCTGGTAACAGAGTGGTATGATACTGCGAAACCTGGAGACCTCTTCTTCTTCATTGATACAGATCAGACCTTCACACACGCAGAACTGATCAAAGTGATCCGACAGAAGGGTGATCTGAGAGCAGGGATCTATGCCAATAGGGCAGGGAAGCCTACATCTATAGCAGAGGGCGGTGTATTCCAATCAGACGTCAACGCCCCGTTACGATATGCAGGTACCGGGTTTCTCTGTTTCACGTACGAGGCGGTCGACGAGATCCGCAAGTACATCAAGAACAAAGAGGGGTTTGATCGCGTTGTGATCACCGACAATCACCCACGTGAGGGGAGTGTTATCCCATTTTTTCAGCCCCTATTGATCGGCACAAACTCGAAGACCTATTGGCTTGGCGAAGATTTCTCATTTTCATACCGAGCCAAGGCAGTTGGTCTAACGATAGTGGGTACCATCATGTCGGGTTTAGGGCACGAACTCTCCACCGTCGTCTATTATAAAGGGAAGCCAACAGTACAATGGGCACCGGATACAGTGGTCTACTATTGTGGCAATTCACATGTGGAATTCTCACCTCTAGACACAAAGTTGGGTGGTGCTGAACAGGCAGTGGTCTACTTATCGGCAGCACTCCAGAAGCAAGGTAAACAGGTAACAGTCTATGGTAGAGTAAAGCCTGCTAACCACAATGGTGTAATCTACAGGCCTCAAGAGGAATTCAATGCAAATGATACCTTTGATACGCTGATTCTCTGGCGAGCTTTCGGTCTACAGATACTTCCATACATCAAAGAGGCAAAGACGCTACTAGTTGATCTACATGATCCAACGGACTCGCGATATCTCCCACTCAATATGATGGAACGGGTCACCTCTATTATGGTCAAGTCAGACTATCACCGTAGCCTCTACCAACATCTTCCAGATAGTAAGTTCACTATCCTACCAAATGGCATGCAGACGATCCCACCAACCATGAGAGAGCAACGCGACCTAACTCGATTCTGTTACACGTCATCGTATGAACGTGGCCTGGTGCCTATCTTGAAATATATGTGGCCGAAAATCAAGGCTGCCATTCCTACGGCCACCTTCCACATCCGCTACGGGAACGACAGACTGAACTCTGCTCTATTAGCGGAGCTGACCCCTCTTCTACAGCAAGCAGGTGTGATAGAGCATGGACGTAGCACGTATAAAGAGACCCTCCAAGAGCGTGCTCAATCAGTAGCACAGCTCTATCTCTCATCTACACCAGCTGAGATCGACTGTCTCTCTATACGCGAAGCTGCCGCTCTAGGATGTATTCCAATTATCTCACACTATGCTGTCTTTACTGAACGGGCGGGTATCCATGTAAAGGGCGATCCTGAAAAGCAAGAGACTCAACTGGCCGCTGCCGATATAGCAATAAACATCAGTCGTATGCCTGAACAACGCAGAGCCCAGCTTATTCAGACTCTGAAAAAAGACGCTCTTACGACGACATGGGATGAAGTCGCCACCCAGTGGTTGTCCGTGGACAACAGTAAGTCGATCGAGACCAAGATAGTGGTGTTTGTCCCCTATTGTGACTATTTTGAGGAGTTTATTATCAGAACGCTTCAATCAATCGTCGATCAGAATTACAATGACTATGAAGTGGTCATAGTGAACGATGGTTCAACAAAAACTCAACATATTGAGGCATATATTCAAAATAAGCCGTCTTTCACGCTTCTGAATTTCGGAATCCAAGGTGGTCCTGCCGCCAGCAAGTGGCGGTTTCTGAACTATCTACAGCAGAATCTCAATCGTTACGGTATGAATGATATCTGTATGATAGTCGACGGAGACGACTACCTCACTACTAAGGAGGCCTTCACTATTATAAACAAGACGTATCAGGAGAATAAGTGCTGGGTGACCTATGGAAACTGTGTAGGTAATTTCTGTAAGCGATCGACTAACGTAATACCTAACACGTGGACGAATCTTCGTTCTAGCGAATTTATCTACAATCACCCACGTACATTCAAACTAGCCCTAGCTACTAGATTCGAAGAGGAGGATTTCAAGATATACGGTGAATGGCTGACCAAACATACAGATAGTCCAATTATCTATAATACTATTGAGTGGGCCGGAAAAGCCCGCACAAAGTTTATAGATAGTATACTCTATAACTACGTAGAACACGATAATAACAGTTATAAGCTAGTATCAGCGGCAGATAATGCTCGGCAAAAAGCCTATGTCACAAGTCTTTCACCGAAAGAGGTCATAACTGAGGATATACATATCGTGATGTGCCTCTGGAAGCGACCAGAGAATCTAGCACAGCAAGTAGAGAATCTTAACAATCAGACAGTAGCAACCCGTATACACCTCCATCTTCTGAACAATAATAGTGCTAATAGAGAGCGATTTGAAGAGCTTGTCTCTACGCTTATTAGAATATATACTAACATAAGAGTTACACTCACACACTATAACAATGAGCACTGTGCGTTTGAGCGATTCATCTATACAAGGGATATACTGCTCAAGTCCTTCAATATAGACTACGTTATTTTTATGGATGACGATCAGCTGTTTGAATCAACATGGGTAGAGGATCTATACAAGTCCCGCAAACCCAAAACCTATATAGCATGGTACTGTAAAAAGTGGGCTGGTAACATAGATTATTGGAATGGTAGTATAGTCTCAATAACTGATTGTAAGATGGGTATTAAAGTCGATATATCCGATAATATGCATTACGGGGCTACATGTGGTGCTATTATAGATACATCTATATTCATATCCAACAGTCTCTTATTCAAAGTACCTGAGGATCTTCCAAAGGGTCTCTCTCTATATAATGGGATAGAGGATCTCTGGCTATCCTTCATTATCAGAAAGGTCTATAGATGGCGTATTGAACGGACCTCATACAGAGAGGCAATTACGTTAAATACTGAAGGTTCTAACAGTGAGAGTGTAAGTCTCTATTTGGGGTTACACGCCGAAAAGCAGAGGTTGTTAGAGTATCTTGTGGGTAAATATGGGCTCTAACGCAGTGGGGCTCTAACGCAGTGG
>Ga0164296_1006331_pt1 | contig 10066 bp, 7 predicted proteins | sample GEODES057metaG_FD_113533 | JGI IMG/M metagenome (GOLD analysis project Ga0164296, IMG submission 113533) | Dystrophic lake water microbial communities from Trout Bog Lake, Wisconsin, USA - GEODES057 metaG | ecosystem: Environmental > Aquatic > Freshwater > Lake | place: USA: Trout Bog Lake... | reverse complement strand
CAATATTATTTAAAGCGTCACATTATTAATATCGTGATTGGTGTTGTACTCGGATACGGAACAACGCTGGTTGATTATCGATTGCTTCGCGCCTACACCCCGTTCTTGTGGGGAATCGGCGTACTCGGACTTATTGCAGTAGCTATTCCGGGTATCGGAAGTGTGGTGAACGGTGCGCGCGCCTGGATCACTTTCCCTGGTGGTTTTCAAATTCAGCCAGGTGAAGTTGCCAAGATTTCGATCATCCTTGGAATCTCGATGTTGCTTTCAGAACATGGTGACATCGATAGCGGGCCTTCGGATAGAGATGTCTTTAAAGCGCTATTAATTTCTGCGATCCCGATGGTGCTGATCATGCTTCAGCCAGATTTGGGAACTGCAATTATTATCGGAGTTTCATTGATTGCCATCATTGCGGTCTCTGGCGCAAAATCTCGGTGGGTTGTGGGGCTAATTCTTGTTGCAGTAATCGGGGTAGTGGGTGCGGCAAAAGTTGGAATTATGAGTGAGTACCAAGTAAAGCGCTTGGCCTCGTTTGTAAATCCATCAGCCGATCCGCAACAGAGCGGTTATCAACTGCGTCAATCTCGCATCACTATCGGATCTGGTGGAGTCGTTGGGCGTGGTCTATTCAACGGTCCGCAGACAAATGGCCGGTTCGTTCCAGAACAACAGACCGACTTTATTTTTACTGTCGCAGGTGAAGAGACTGGCTTTATCGGCTCTGGTCTCATCATTGGCCTCTTCTGTCTCTTTTTCTGGCGAGCATTCCTGATAGCCCAGCGCACCAATGACCTCTTCGGTCGACTGGTATGCGTGGGTGTTATCGGCTGGTTTGCCTTCCAGACCTTTGAAAATATCGGTATGACGATGGGGCTGATGCCTATGACGGGTGTTCCGCTGCCATTTATCTCTTATGGCGGTTCGAGCATGTTTGCCACTTTGGTGGGCTTTGGCTTGCTTCAGAACGTCCATATTCGCTCCCGCTAGGCTCAACTTATTCAAATTTATTGGAACTTTTTCGAGTGTATTTGAAGGCGCGTACGATCAAGTTGGTGATTAGGCGCGCTTCTGCGATACTTTTACTGCACGATTTCTGCGCGACACCCATCCAGAGCCCTGGATCGAGGTCGGAACGCCGCGAAATCGAATGACCCGGCTTCACCCGAAGCCCATCAGAGGGCCCGCATGCGGCACTATGGTTTTGTTTAGAAGAGGATTTACATATGGCCCCCGAGCCAAAAAAAGCGCGTAAGCGCCCAGCGAAAGCTGCTGCAAAGAATGAAACAGCAAGCGCTCCTGCAGTTGAGACTGCCAGGGCAGCCGCAGAAGATACGGTTGCAGTAAAGAAGAGCGCCAAGCGCGCCACCAAGAAGGCCGTTGCACCAGTACCAGTCGCAGAGACAACCGAAGCTGCACCAGCGCGCGTTAAGAAGGCCGTTGCACCGGTTCCTGTTCCACTTTTTCAAGAAGCACCCGCTGTTGCCGCACCGGCTAAGAAGAGCGCTGCTAAGAAGAGCGCAGCGAGCAAGAATGCAAACAATAAGAATTCAGCCCCTGCAGAAGAGCCCGAGTCAGAACTTCGCACTGAAAAAACTTCAACAGAAGATGAGAACGGTTCCGCTAGCGAGAGCGATTCACAGGCGCAACGTCGACGTCGCCGCCGTGGTGGCCGAGGTCGTCGTCGCCCAGGTAGCCAAGAGGGCAGCGCAGGCGATGAGAATAGCGATAGCGGTTTAAATGAAGATGGCGAAGAGCTCGATGCTGGCGCAATCTTTGATGAAGATGGCGGACTAAACGAAGACGGAACTACCCACCGTCGTCGACGTCGTCGCCGGGCACGTGGCGAAGGCGTCACACCTGGTGAGAGCGTTGATGAAGATGGCGTTGTTACCGTAGTTAAAGTTCGCGAACCACGCAGCCGTGATGAAGCCTCACGCAGTGATCGTGGAACTCGCAATAATCGTAACGATCGTAATAATCGCCGTGATCGTGGCGACCGCAATGATCGCAACGACCGTGGAGATCGCAACGACCGCAACCGCGACTTCACTCGTCGCCGTGGCATCATCATTACCGAATCAGAATTCTTAGCTCGTCGCGAATCAGTTGATCGCGAGATGCTTGTCCGCCAAACTGGCGATCGCACTCAGATTGCAGTACTTGAAGACAAGGTCATGGTTGAGCACTACGTCAACCGAAATAGCAATATTTCCTATGTCGGCAACGTCTATCTTGGTCGCGTGCAGAACGTGCTTCCTTCGATGGAAGCCGCATTCGTTGATATTGGTAAGGGTCGTAACGCGGTTCTTTATGCCGGTGAAGTGAACTGGGATGCAGCAGGCATTGCCGAAGGTTCAAGTCGCAAGATTGAAAATGTTCTAAAGACAGGCCAATCAGTTTTGGTTCAAGTAACTAAAGACCCTATTGGTCAAAAAGGTGCACGCCTCACTAGCCAGATCTCACTTCCAGGCCGCTACTTGGTTTATGTACCAGGTGGAGCAATGAGTGGAATTAGTCGTCGCTTGCCTGATCAAGAGCGCAGTCGCTTGAAATCAATTTTGAAAAACCTCATCCCTGAAGAAGCAGGCGTCATTGTTCGTACTGCATCTGAAGGTGCAAGCGAGGAAGAGCTCGAGCGCGATGTCACTCGTTTGAAGGCGCAATGGGAAGATATCCAAGAGAAGGCCGAGAATCCTTCTACTTCTGCACCATCACTTCTTTATAGCGAACCCGATCTCACTGTTCGAGTCATTCGCGATATCTTCAATGAAGATTTCCGTCGCTTAGTCGTACAAGGCGATCAAGCGTGGGACGACATTCAAAATTATCTTGGCCATATTGCACCGGAGCTCACAGCGAAGATTGAAAAGTGGACTGGCTCGCGCGATATGTTTGCTGAGCATCGCATTGAAGAGCAACTCGCAAAAGCATTTGATCGCAAGGTTTATCTCCCTTCAGGTGGCTCGCTCGTTATTGATCGCACCGAAGCGATGATCGTGATCGATGTGAACACCGGTAAGTTCATCGGTAAGGGTGGAAACCTCGAAGAGACAGTTACCAAGAACAACTTGGAAGCTGCCGAAGAAATTGCTCGCCAACTTCGTTTGCGCGATATGGGCGGAATTATCGTTATCGACTTTATTGATATGGCCTTGGAGTCCAACCGCGATCACGTCTTGCGTCGCTTGGTTGAATGCCTAGGTCGAGATCGCACGAAGCACCAGGTTGCAGAAGTAACCTCACTTGGCTTGGTCCAGATGACTCGTAAGCGTGTTGGCCAAGGTTTGATTGAAGCCTTCTCGACTACCTGCGAATCATGTGGCGGTCGCGGAATTCATATCCACTCTGAGCCAGTCCGTAAGGTGGCGCTGGATAAAGATATGGACCAGCGTTATGTGCCTTCGAGCTATGCCGATGAAGATGAGGAGAGCGCCCCAGTGGGCGAGAAAGTCTCCCAGGATGAGGCTGCTCCAGAGGCAGTTGCACCTGCACAGATTCTTAGCGCAGCCAATAGCTCTAGCGCAGCCAATAGCTCTAGCTCAGCCAATAGCTCTAGCCCAGCCAATATCTCTGGCAAGCCAAAGCGTCAGCGCCGGGCAGTCAGCAGCGGGGTCATCACCCCAGCCTGAGCCAGCCTGAGCCAGTTTGACCTGAGGGCAGGGAAATCCGTACCCTTACCCTCTGCCCGTAAAACGGCGAGATAGACCATCCGTTCCATTCAAGAAGTTTTTTAAGGGAGTTACCGTGTACGCGATTGTTAAAGCTGGCGGCCGTCAGGAAAAGGTTGCTGTTGGCGACACGATTACAGTTGATCGCATCGACGCAAAGGTCGGCGCATCAGTGAACTTCCCTGCGCTACTACTCGTTGATGGCGCAACCATCACAACCGATCCAAAGGCATTGGCTGCAACCAAGGTCACTGGTGAAATTCTTGAAGAGACCAAGGGTCCAAAGATCGACATCCTTCGTTACAAGAATAAGACTGGCTATCGCCGTCGTTCAGGTTTCCGTTCCCAACTTACGCGCGTGAAGATCACCGCGATTGCAAAGTAGGAGGCAAATAAATGGCAAGTAAAAAGGGCGTCTCCTCGACTCGAAATGGTCGCGACTCCAATGCTCAGTACCTCGGTATCAAGCGTTTTGGTGGCCAAGTTGTAAAGAGCGGTGAAATTCTTGTTCGCCAACGCGGAACAGTTTTCCACCCTGGCAAGAATGTAGGAATCGGCAAGGACGACACACTATTCGCACTATCAGCCGGGGCCGTTGAATTCGGTCGCGCTCGTGGTCGCAAGGTTGTCAACATTGTTCCGGTCGTAGCTACTGTCGCCTAAATAGCGGATTTAGATTAGAGCGGGTCCGCGTACTGCGGGCCCGCTTTTCATTTCAAGGATATTTTTTAAGGGGGAGTGAGATGGCATCGTTCGTAGATCGCGTCACGCTCCATGCATTTGCCGGTAGCGGTGGCGACGGTTGCGTCTCTATTCACCGCGAAAAATTCGTTCCACTTGGTGGCCCAGATGGCGGTAACGGCGGCCGAGGCGGCGACATCATTCTTGTCGTTGATGACGGCGTTACAACTCTTCTTGATTTCCACCATTCACCACATCGCCGCGCAACTAACGGCCGTCCTGGTTATGGCGATTATTGCAATGGTGGCGAAGGCGCAGACTTAGTACTACCAGTTCCTAATGGAACAGTTGTTAAAGATTATTTTGGAAATGTATTAGCCGATCTTGTTGGTGCAGGCACTCGTTTTATCGCAGCCCAAGGTGGCCGCGGTGGACTTGGCAATGCGGCGCTCGCATCACGCAAACGTCGTGCTCCAGGTTTTGCACTTAAAGGCGAAGCCGGTGAAGAGCGCACTCTCATTCTTGAACTTAAATCAGTTGCCGATATTGGCTTGATTGGATTTCCAAGCGCTGGAAAATCTTCGCTGATTGCATCTATTTCAGCGGCTCGTCCAAAGATTGCTGATTACCCATTTACAACGCTCGCTCCAAATCTGGGCGTAGTACAAGCTGGCGATACTCGCTTCACGGTAGCTGACGTACCTGGACTTATTCCTGGCGCTTCAGAGGGCAAGGGACTTGGTCTGGAATTCTTGCGCCACGTCGAACGCTGCGCAGCGCTCGTTCACGTCTTGGATTGCGGAACTCTTGAAACCGATCGCGATCCGATTAAAGATTTTGAAATCATCGAACAAGAACTCTCACACTACGGTGGTCTCTCAGAGCGCCCTCGCATTATCGCGCTGAACAAAGTAGATCTTCCTGATGGAAAAGCTATGGCCGATATGGTGCAATCGCATTTCCAAGAGAAGGGCTATGAGGTCTACCAGATCTCAGCTGCTGCCCACATTGGTTTGCAAGAGCTCACCTATGCAATGGCTCGCATCATTCAAGAAGCGCGCAAGCTCAAGGCGAAAGAAGTAAAGACTCGAATTGTATTGCGCCCAGTCGCAGTCAATGACAACGGCTTTAAAGTTGTTGCAAATGAAGATCGTTCATTTACTATCACTGGCGATAAGCCAGAACGCTTTGTGCGTCAGACCGATTTCGGTAATGCCGAAGCGGTCGGATACTTGGCCGATCGACTTGCCGCACTTGGCGTTGAAAAAGAACTCTTTAAGCTCGGAGCGAAGCCTGGTTCAGAAGTTCGAATTGGTTTAGGCGATGCCGCAGTTATCTTCGACTGGGAGCCGTCGATCGAAGCTGGCGCCGAACTCCTTGCTGGTCCGCGCGGTAGCGATCGACGTATCGAATCGCCATGGGCAGGTCGCTTTATGGAAGACGATGTTGATGAACTTAGCGAAGATGAAATCTCACGTCAGTGGGAGTACAACGCTGCGAATCCAAGAGATCCGAGAATCGAAGGCGAATAATGAATCGCTCGTTGATCACTGACGCAAAGCGCGTCGTCATTAAAGTAGGCTCATCCACCCTCACCGGCGCAGCTGGTGAAAGCCTTAATCCAGACGCGATCGCAGCTCTTGTAGAAATTATTGCCAAACTTCGGGAATCAGGAAAAGAAGTAGTCCTTGTCTCTTCCGGAGCGATTGCCGCAAGCCTTTCGGTTCTTGGCTTAACTTCTCGCCCTAAGGATCTTGCTAGCCAACAGGCTTGCGCCTCGGTGGGTCAAGGTATCTTGATCGCTGCTTACAACGCGCAATTTAGTAAGCACCAAATTATTTCTTCACAAGTACTGCTCACCATCGATGATGTCGTACGTCGCTCGCATTATCAAAATGCTCAACGCACTCTACTTAAGCTGCTCTCGATGGGCGTGGTCCCTATTATTAACGAGAACGACACTGTGGGTGTTCAAGAGATTCGTTTTGGCGATAACGATCGGATCGCTGCGCTCATTTCACACCTCATTGGCGCAGAACTTTTGGTCTTGGTCACCGATGTCGATGGACTCTACGACGCGCCTCCTTCACATGCTGGTGCTAAGCGCATCGGTCAGGTTGCAGACGTTCATCACTTAGGAGATATCGAAATCGGGGGAGTCGGCTCCTCTGGTGTTGGAAGTGGTGGCATGGTCACCAAGATTGAAGCCGCAAAAATTGCAACGAGCGCTGGCGTCGCAATGTTGCTCACCACCCTTGAGCAGATGATCGACGCCTTTTCGGGCTCTGATGTTGGAACGATTTTCTATCCGGTCAAAGAGCACAAGCCATCGCGCTTGCTCTGGTTGGCCCACGCTGCAACTCCTCACGGCAAACTGATTTTGGATGCTGGTGCTACTACTGCCATTAGAGAGCGTGGGACTTCACTGCTTCCGATCGGCGTGACTTCGGTAGTCGGAGATTTCATTGCTGGTGACACAGTGGAGCTACTTTCACCTAAGGGTGAAGTCATTGCTCGTGGCCTGGTGGCATTTGATTCGGCAGAAATCCCAGCGCTCCTTGGTCGCACTACAAAAGAGTTAGGTCAGGCCCTTGGCCCGGAGTATGAGCGAGAGCTGGTACATCGGGACGATCTCGTACTTCTTTAATCAGGATAAGGTTCTCTCATGGCTGCTATTTCACGCGAAGATGTTGCCCACTTGGCCAAGCTTGCTCGAATCGATATGAATGAGAGCGAACTCGACCACCTCGTCACCGAGCTCGGCGCGATTCTTGGCGCAGTGGCACGAGTGCAAGAGGCGGCAGCGGGGGATATCCCGCCCACTTCTCATCCCTTCCCAGTAAATAATGTATTTAGACAAGATGAAGTCCGTCCAAGTTTGAGCAATGCCCAAGCACTTTCTGGTGCACCGGCGCAGGATGAAGAACGATTTAAAGTTCCGCAGATCTTGGGCGAGGAGTAAGCGATGTCTGAGATCAACGTACATTCCACCGCTGCCGAAATGGCCGCGGCGCTCGCCGCCGGCACAACTACATCAGTAGCACTGACTAACGCACACTTTGAACAGATCGCAGCGGTAGAACCTGCGGTTCATTCCTTCTTGCACCTCGATCACGAGGGCGCACTTGCTCAAGCCGCTGCCGTCGATGCAGATCGCGCTGCTGGAAAAGCTCTTGCTCCACTAGCCGGAGTACCACTGGCGCTTAAAGATGTATTGGCACAAGAAGGCGTACCTACAACAGCAGGTTCCAAGATGCTTGAAAATTGGCGCCCACCTTACGACGCCACTGTTGTAAAAAAGTTAAAAGACGCTGGCATCATTATTTTAGGTAAGACCAACATGGATGAGTTCGCAATGGGCTCTTCTACTGAAAACTCTGCCTACGGAAACACTCATAACCCGTGGGATCTGACTCGTATCCCTGGCGGTTCTGGCGGTGGATCAGCAGCTGCGCTCGCTGCTTTCCAGGCGCCGCTAGCAATCGGAACAGACACTGGTGGGTCAATTCGCCAACCTGCAGCAGTCACAGGAACAGTAGGAGTGAAGCCAACATACGGTGGAGTTTCTCGCTATGGCCTGATCGCATTCTCATCGAGCTTGGATCAAGCAGGTCCGTGCGCTAGAACAGTTTTAGATACCGCGCTTTTGCATGAAGCGATTGCCGGCTATGACCCAATGGATTCCACATCGATTAACGCTCCAGTTCCACGCGTGGTTGAAGCCGCAAAGAAGCTCGATCTCAAAGGTCTCAAGATCGGCGTCGTGAAAGAGTTGCTCGGCGATGGTTTTCAAGCTGGCGTTCGTCAACGCTTTGAAGAAGCGCTCGAAGAGTTAGTGAAAGCTGGGGCCACAATTGTTGAAGTCTCGTGCCCTAACTTTGATTACGGCCTTGCTGCTTATTATCTGATCGCACCAAGTGAAGCTTCTTCTAACTTGGCCCGTTTTGATTCCATGCGTTATGGCTTGCGCGTTGGCGATGATGGTTCTCGTAGCGCCGAGGCAGTTATGAGCCTTACTCGTCACGAAGGCTTTGGTGCAGAAGTAAAGCGCAGAATTATTTTGGGAACCTACGCGCTCTCATCTGGTTACTACGATGCTTATTATGGCTCGGCGCAAAAGGTTCGCACTTTAGTTAAGCGCGATTTCGATAACGCCTTTGCAGAAGTCGATGTTTTGGTATCACCAACCTGCCCAACAACCGCATTTAAACTCGGTGAAAACACTGATGATCCACTGGCTATGTATCTCAACGACATCGCAACAATCCCAGTAAATCTTGCTGGAATTGGTGGCATGTCACTGCCATGTGGTTTAGCGCCAGAAGATGGTTTGCCAGTTGGTTTCCAAATCATGTCTCCAGGTATGCGCGATGATCTGATGTATCAAGTAGGCGGCACACTCGAAGCAGCCTTGGTATCACGTTGGGGCAGAACATTGCTCTCACAAGCACCTGCGTTAGGAGGTAAGTGAGATGGCGCTGACATATGAAGATGCTGTTGCACGATACGAACCGACTTTGGGTCTTGAAGTACACGTAGAACTCAACACCAAGTCCAAGATGTTCTGTGGCTGCGCGACCGAATTTGGCGCGGCCCCTAACACTCAGACCTGCCCAGTCTGTCTTGGCCTGCCTGGTGCGCTGCCAGTTGTAAATGCCAAGGCAATTGAAAGCACTATTTTGATTGGTCTTGCGCTTAACTGTTCGATTGCGCCGTTTAGTCGCTTTGCTCGTAAGAATTACTTCTATCCAGATATGCCAAAGAACTTCCAGACTTCGCAGTACGACGAACCTATCTGCGTTAATGGCTATCTCGATGTCGAGATCCAAACCGATGAAGGCCCAAAGCAATTTAGAGTCGAAATCGAACGCGTACATATGGAAGAGGACACCGGTAAGTCACTTCACGTAGGTGGAGCTACTGGTCGAATCCACGGAGCGGATTACTCACTCCTTGATTACAACCGTGCCGGAATTCCACTTGTAGAGATTGTGACCAAGATTGTTGCCGGCACCGGAAAATATGCCCCGCAAGTTGCTCGCGCTTATGTCACAGAGCTGCGCGATATCTTGCGCTCACTCGGAGTTTCAGATGTAAAGATGGAGCAGGGCTCGATGCGCTGCGACGTCAACCTCTCACTTGCGCCTATTGGTAGCGGCCAGCTTGGAACCCGCTCTGAAACTAAGAACGTGAACTCGCTCCGTTCGGTTGAACGCGCAGTCATTGGCGAAGTTGTCCGACAATCAAACCGCCTTGAAGCTGGTGAGCGAATTATTCAAGAGACTCGCCATTTCCAAGAAGAGAGTGGTCAGACTCGTTCTGGACGTTCAAAGGAGCAGGCCGAGGATTATCGCTACTTCCCAGAACCAGATCTCGTACCGGTGGCACCCGCTGCCGAATGGATTGAAGAGCTACGCGCCACACTTCCGGAAAAGCCTTCGGCCAGGCGCAAGCGTTTGGCCGAGCAGTGGAACGTTCCAGCCAAAGAGATGGAAGCAATGGTCAACGCCGAGCTTCTTGATGTAGTTGAAGCAACTATTGAACTTGGCGCAGAACCTACTCGTGCACGTTCTTGGTGGCTAGGTGAAGTATCTCGTCTTGCCAATGAACGCGAAGTTGCACCAACGCTTCTTATTACTCCCAACCAAGTTGCAGAAGTCATTGCTTTGATCGAAGCCGGCGAGCTGACCGATAAATTGGCGCGCCAAGTAGTT
>Ga0164296_1006328_pt1 | contig 10067 bp, 9 predicted proteins | sample GEODES057metaG_FD_113533 | JGI IMG/M metagenome (GOLD analysis project Ga0164296, IMG submission 113533) | Dystrophic lake water microbial communities from Trout Bog Lake, Wisconsin, USA - GEODES057 metaG | ecosystem: Environmental > Aquatic > Freshwater > Lake | place: USA: Trout Bog Lake... | reverse complement strand
TCAACACCCATAATATAATATTCATTTTCTAAATTATCTAATGATGTTTCAAAACTATTATAGTATCCTGTATTAAATGTTACATCTGAATTATTATCAATAATATTATCACAAAAAGGTCCTATTTCTGTAGACAAAAATGATATGTCATTTGTAATTTTATTTTTAATAATAATTTTATTTGATTCATTTGATAATAATGACATTTGACTTGTTGGTTCTCCTATTGATTGTGCAGCAACTACACCAACCATTTCACCTGGTTGTACAAGTGCTTTAATAAAATTTAATTTTATTTCTTTTAATAAATTCGGGATGACAGGATTTGAACCTGTGGCATTCTGCTCCCAAAGCAGACACGCTACCAAACTGCGCTACATCCCGTTATTCAATAACAATTATTACATTAATAGTCTTTAACCATTGAAACGGGAATTTAAACATTTCCGTTTCAATGGTTAAAGCTTTATTTATTTTTTCCTAGTTCTAAGAAAATGTACATAATCAACAAGTTCTAAAACATAATTAAAATGTACACGTTCATTTACTTTTACACGAGTAAATTTTTGTAAATCTATTATAATATCAACCAAATCTACCGAGTCTGCACCTAAATCATCAGCGAGTTTTGATCCTGCTGTAAAATATGATCCTGCAACCGATAGTTTTTCTGTTATTATTCGCTTAGTTAATAATTGATCACGCCCCCAACTTAAATTTAAATTTTCTACTTCTGATAATGCTATGGGAAATCTGCTATTTGACATAATATTTTATTTATCCTCAAAAAAGTTTTCAATCCGTAAGTTTAATAAAAATTAAAATTTAAACATTTGATTAGTATTTAAAATTACAAACATTAATATTTTATATTTTACTTAATTAGCTTGTCTAGTAATTAAAAATTAGAAGCACTTTTTAGCAATTAAATAGTTTAAGAGTTTAATCAGAACTAAAATAGTAAATTAAAAATCGGGGTATGTAGCTTAATGGAAAAAGCACTGGTCTCCGACGCCAGAGATTGAGGGTTCAATCCCCTCCATACCCTATGGGGCTGTTTATTTATTGGTGTCGACGGTTGTAACTCAATTAATTTTTAGACTCTCAAATCAGTATTTGTAATTCTCATTAAAATAAAACAAATCAAGCTGTATTTGCTTAAATTTCTTAATCAAAATTTTAACTTTATTTGATTTATTCGAATATACAAATAGATTATGTTAAAATTATTAGTAAATTAAACTTTTTAAATTAAACTATTTTTAATTGAAAGGTTTTAAATTTTAATAAAATTTTTAAAATGTACTTTTCATGGATATATTAATCTAACTTTATCGTGCAATCGGATGTAGGTTCAAATCCTACCAGCTCCATATACGATCTGCATCTGTGGCCGAGTGGTTGAAGGCATCGGACTCATAATCCGTCTTCTAAATAGAACATCGCTGGTTCGAACCCAGCCGGATGCACTTTTTCTTCTTACCAACAATCTTTTTATACGATTTTATGCTTAAATCATTCATTAAAGCGATAGTAATTTTTTGCTTACCAATGTTAATAGGTCCAACAATAGCTAAAGCCAATATTGCTGGTTTAACAGATTGTGGACAATCGGAAATTTTTCAAAAGCGCTTAGCTAAAAGTGTTAAAAAATTAGAAGGACGCTTAAAAAAATATGATGAGGGTTCACCCCCAAGTCTTGCAATTAAAGAACAAGTTGAACAAACAAAAAAACGTTTTGCTAAATATAGTTCATCGAACATCTTATGCGGTAATGATGGTTTACCCCATTTAATTACTGATGGTCGTTGGAGTCATGCTGCAGAATTTCTTCTTCCAAGTATAGCGTTTCTATATATAACCGGTTGGATTGGTTGGGTTGGAAGAAAATATTTACAACTCATTAGTAAGACTTCAAATCCAACTGAAAAAGAAATTATTATTGATGTACCTCTTGCGGCTTCAGTTATGAGTACGGGCTTTGGGTGGCCAGTAGCAGCATGGAATGAATTTATAAAAGGTGAATTAATAGCTCCAGATGATTCAATTACCGTTTCACCTCGATAATAGCCTTTTCTTTAACAATCTAATTATTTTTTATAAGGAACTTTTAAAATTATGACACCTTCACTTTTTTCATTCCTAAATAGTCTTGTTCTAGGTACATTACTTGTTATTGTACCCATTGGTATTGCTGTTGTTTTAGTTAGTAAGGCAGATCAAGTTAAACGCGTTAAGATTTAAGTTTTTTAAATTCTAGTGTATGATAAATATAATTTTTGAACCAAATATCCTATTAGCGTTTTTCGTCTCTTTTGGTATGCTTTTTCTTTATTTTTTAAGAATCGTTAGGCCAGAAATTGCTCGTGACCAAGATATCTTTTTTGCTACACTTGGTTTATTATATAGTTCAATATTGGTTATTCATGGTTGGCGATTAGACCCAATTTTATTGTTTAGTCAAGTTCTCATCGCTTCAATTTTACTTCCGACATGTTGGGAGAATATTCGTTTGAGATTAATTTCTTATCTATTTTTTAACTCACGTTTTCGAAAGTATCGAGATTAGAAAATTTATTTAAAATAAATATAAATATGCCTTGTGAAAACTCCGCGAATCAAATTAATAATTAATATTAAGATAGATAATACTTTATGAAATTAGCTTATTGGATGTATGCTGGACCAGCACATATAGGAACGCTTCGTATTGCTACTTCTTTTCGTGACATTCATGCAATTATGCATGCACCTTTAGGTGATGATTATTTTAATGTGATGCAATCAATGCTTGAGCGAAAACGCGATTTTACACCAGTTACGGCAAGTGTAGTTGATAGACATGTTCTTGCACGTGGATCGCAAGAAAAAGTTATTCATAATATTCATCGAAAAGATAAAGAGGAAACTCCCTCTTTAATTATTCTTACACCAACTTGTACTTCGAGTATTTTACAAGAAGATTTACAAAATTTTGTAAATCGTGCCTCACATGATTGCAACGCAGATGTGATACTTGCTGATGTAAATCATTATCGAGTGAATGAAATGCAAGCCGCTGACAAAACTTTAGAGCAAATAATACGTTTTTATATACAAAAAACAAAAAAAGATAAAACTTTAGTAACTGAAAAAACAACTTTACCTTCTGCAAATATATTAGGTCCGTGCAATTTATCATTTCACCATCAACATGATTTAGCAGAACTTCGTCGTTTGCTTCAAGACCTTAATATATCAATTAATGAAATTGTACCTGAAGGTGCTAGTGTTCATAACATAAAAAATCTTCCTAAAGCTTGGTTTAATATTGTTCCTTATCGAGAAATTGGTCAGTCTGCTGCGGAATTTTTAAAGCAAGAATTTGATATACAATACATTAATGTTTCACCTATTGGTATAGTTGAAACAAGTAAATTTATTCGACAGTTGGAAGAAATTATCAATAATCTCGGTCATTCCGTAAATTTCACTAAATACATTGAAATTCAGACACGTTTTGTATCACAATCAGCTTGGTTCTCGCGTTCAATTGATTGTCAAAATTTGGCTGGAAAAACAGCAGTTGTATTTGGTGATGCAACACATGCTGCTGCTTTAACAAAAATACTAGTTAAAGAAATGGGTGTAGAAGTTTTATTAGCTGGAACATATTGCAAAGGTGAGGAAAATTGGTTCAAACAGGAAGTTGAGCAATATTCTAAACAACTTTTATTTACAGATGATCATCATTTAGTTGGAGATTTAATTGCTAAGCTTGAACCATCAGCAATTTTTGGAACACAAATGGAACGACATATTGGGAAGCGTTTAAATATACCCTGTGGAGTTATTTCAGCACCTGTTCATATACAAAATTTTCCTTTGAGCTATAGACCATTTATGGGTTATGAAGGCAGTAATCAAATTGCTGATTTAATTTATAACTCATTTACATTAGGAATGGAAGATCATCTACTAGAATTATTTGGTGGTCATGATACTAAAGAAATTTTAGCGCCAAGCTTGTCGGTAGAAGACAACTTCAACTGGGATAATATAGCTAAACAAGAGTTAAACAAAATACCTGGTTTTGTAAGAGGTAAAGTAAAACGTAATGTTGAGAAGTATGCTCAAATAAAGGGAATTGCAAATATTACGATTGAGACAATGTATGCAGCAAAAGAACAAGGAACCTTGTAAATTTAATATAATTGATAGTGTGAAATGTCAAAATTATGTCAATTTATTCTAATGAACAATCCAGATTTAAAAGATACTTAAAACGCAAGGTTTTCTTTTCTAACGAATTGAAAAAAGCCTTATTAATTGCTTTTCTTGAAGCAAAAACTCACAAAATTTATGTTACTAAGGAATTAATTTTATATGGTATTCTTTCTCAGCCAAATTCTATATCTGCAAGACTTATATCAACGATTTTTTCGGAATTTTTAAATAATAAGAGTTTGACTCCTTATATTATTAGTAAACAATTGAAAGAAATTAACACTCGAAACTTTGAAGAAAAGTTTGGGATTAATAAACCAAAAATTTATACTATTAATGACGGTATTAGTAAACGATTGAAAGGAATTACGAATCTGAAAGGAATTAACAATCAAAACTTTGCGTTGTTTAATATTATTAAACCACACAAATTTTATTCTGAATTTTGGGATGAAAACGCAACAATTCCTTGGTTAAGCCCAGAGGTAAAAGACATTTTGAGAGCAACTACTAGCTCATTACTAAAATCAAAAAAACAAATTAATGTATTAACTACCAAAGAAATTTTATTTGAATTACTTAATAGAGAAGCTACTCGTAAGCTATTAGAGAATCTATTTGTGAACTATTAATGTAAGTGTTTAAGTGAATGCAATTAATTACTCTCTTCTTTATAATCAAAAGGAGAGTATCCTTAGTAGCTCAGTGGTAGAGCAATCGGCTGTTAACCGATTGGTCGCTGGTTCAAGTCCAGCCTGAGGAGATAGCTTTTTGTATTCTCATATAAATTCCTTGTTTTATAACGATTGTCAATTTAATAATGTTTTAATAAAACATTGCTTATCTCATCTGCCCATTGTAAGTTTTTAATCTAATATAGTCTATGACACAAACAGTTACAACTTCAAAAATTTCAACAAAGGTACCTGCAAAAGAAACTCTTTTAACGCCTCGTTTCTATACAACGGATTTCGAGGAAATGGCAACTCTTGATATATCAACCAATATTGATGAAGTTGAAGCTTGTTTAGAAGAATTTCAAAAGGATTATAATGAGCGTCATTTTATTCGCGATAACGAGTTCACTCAATCTTGGTCAAAATTAGACTCAAAAACACGTTCATTGTTTATTGAATTTTTAGAACGTTCTTGTACTGCAGAATTTTCTGGTTTCCTTCTATATAAAGAATTATCAAGAAGTTTAAAAGGTAGAAATGATTTATTAGCACAAGGTTTTGCGTTAATGGGGCGTGATGAAGCGCGTCATGCTGGCTTCTTAAATAAAGCAATGAGCGATTTCAATCTTATTTTGGATTTAGGATTTTTAACAAAGAGTAGAACATATACGTATTTTGCTCCAAAATTTATTTTATATGCAACTTATTTATCAGAAAAGATTGGTTACTGGAGATATATTACGATCTATCGTCACTTAGAAAAATCTCCGTCATCTCGAGTTTATCCGCTTTTTAAATTCTTTGAAAGTTGGTGTCAAGATGAAAATCGCCATGGTGACTTCTTTGCTGCCGTTTTAAAATCTCAACCAAATTTATTGCAGGGGTGGCAAAGTAAACTTTGGTGTCGTTTTTTCTTACTTTCAGTTTTTGCTACAATGTATTTAAATGACTGGCAACGTGGTGATTTTTATCGAGCTATTGGTTTAGATCCAAAAAAGTTCGATAAATATGTAATCAAAAAAACAAATGAGAATTCAGGTAAACTTTTCCCTATTATATTGGATATTGAAAATCCAAAATTCTTTGAAGGACTTGATAAATGTGCAAACTACAATCTGGACTTAGCACTATTATCAAAAGCAGATCTTAATTTGTTTGAATATGCAATAAAAAAATTCTATTACACATCATTAATAACTGTGAATTTAATAAGCATATTTTTCTTACCCGTTATCAATACTGAAAAAGACTGGTCAAAAGTATACTAAATTTGATTTTGGCTAAGCATATTTTATTTTTAGTTATGCTTAGCCAAGTTCAATTAAAAATTATTTATTAAAGTTTTTATTGTATTTATGAAAATTAAAATATTAGCTGTATTTCTTAATTTGAGGATTACTAAATTAAAATATCAATGATTGAATGGATTTGCTTCATTCAATATCTAAAAATATTGAATGAAGCAAATCCATTCAATCAATTAACTAACTAAATGACCAAAGTACTCTTCAAAAATTTGATCCACCTTTGAGCCTGAATCAATAATTTCTAACGGATCTTTACGTAATCGATGGCGAAGACATAATTGACTAATACGTTGAAAATGTTCTAATCTTACACGATTTTCACCTTGAAAAGCAGCCAATGCTCTAGCCGCGCGACATAAAACAATATCTGCCCTTAATCCATCAACATTTAAAGTTTGGCACATTTGTGATGCAGCATTACGTAAGCTGTTTGGTAATGCAACAAACTGTAATAAATAACGACTTCGAATTATCTTTTGTTTAACGTAAGCTTCAGCCATTGTATATGCAAAACTCCAACCTTGAAGGCGTTTATCATAATCCGTACGAGCTTCAATAATTTGTAGACGTTCGGTTGGAACTTGAACTGTTGAGATTTCAGTGTATAACCCAAATCTATCTAATAATTGTGGTCTAATTTCTCCCTCTTCTGGATTTCCTGATCCAATTAAAATAAATTTTGAAGGGTGTTTTACAGAAACTCCCTCACGTTCAACAATAGTTGAACCAGACGCTGCGGCATCTAGTAAAATATCAACAAGGTGGTCATCTAACAAATTTACCTCATCTACATAAAGAAGACCTCTATGTGTGTTAGCTAATAAACCAGGCTCAAAACCTCGTTTGCCAGATGTTACAGCACGCTCAAGATTAATTGTTCCACAGATACGGTCTTCAGTTGCCCCTAAAGGTAAATCAATTAATGGCGTTTTCTTAACCTCCAAATTTCTAAATCCATTTAATTTCCAGCTTGAAAGTCGTATCATCCGATAGTTACTGTTTATATCAACCGGATACATAATTGAATTTTGTGAATTTAGTAATTTACGAATTAGACCTAAATTTAATTGTTTGCTGCAGAATAGTGGTAATCTATTAAAAGGATCACCTTGTGATCTAATGATTGAAGGCAAAATCGCTTTAAGTGCACGAATGGTTGTAGATTTTCCTGTTCCACGATCGCCAATAATTAACATCCCACGAATTTCTGGATCGACAAGGTTAAGCATAAGGCCAAGTTTTAAATCATCTTGGTATTGAATTCCTGAAAATGGAAAAGCGAAAGGTAAAAATTTTTTTGTATATGTTGTTTTTGTTATTGATGTGTCGGTGGATATATCTAGGTCTAGCATAAGTAATTATATATTTGAAGTCATAATTTTACTTACTAAAAAAGTAAATTTAAACGTAATAAATAAAACACTATTAAAAAACTTTTAAGAGAATAAATTCTATTCTCTTAAAAACGTGGATAATTAAGTTAATCGTATAAAGCAATTCCAAGACGGTATGCTAATAAACCGCAAACTAAGCTTATTAAAAGCGCAGTGCTTACCTGCCCAAACGTTAGCATAAAAAACTCCTAAGTAAGTAGTAGAGAAAATTAAGATTTAAATGAGTAAATACCTAATCAATGGGACGGAAAGTTAAAACAGGTTCTGTTTTTCTATTAATCCCTTTTTCAAAGCCTGCTGCTGCTGCTCTTGCTCTACCTGCATGCCACCAGTGTGCAACTAAGAAAAAGAATCCCAGAACATAATGAGCACAAGTTAACCAAGATCTTGGAGATACATAGTTAACAGAGTTAATTTCAGTTGCTACCCCACCTACTGAGTTTAATGATCCTAAAGGTGCGTGAACCATATACTCTGCCGCACGTCGTTCTTGCCAAGGTTGAATATCATTACGGATCTTATTGATATCAAGACCGTTTGGACCACGTAGTGGTTCTAACCAAGGTGCACGTAAATCCCAGAATCGCATTGTTTCACCACCTAAGATAATTTCTCCACTTGGTGAACGCATTAGATACTTCCCTAAACCAGTAGGACCTTGTGCAGATGCAACATTGGCACCTAAACGTTGGTCACGGACAAGGAATGTAAATGCTTGAGATTGTGATGCTTCCGCTGCTGTTGGACCATAAAATTCACTTGGGTAAGCTGTGTTGTTGAACCAAGAGAAACAAGATGCAGACAGACCCATTACAGCTAAAGCACCTACACTAAATGATAGATAAGCTTCACCTGACCAAATAAATGTTCTTCTTACCCAGGCAAATGGTTTTGTTAAAATATGCCAAATACCCCCTACAATACAAAGCGCACCAAGCCAAATGTGTCCACCTATTAAATCTTCCATATTATTAATAGATACGATCCAACCATCACCCCCAAATGGTGATTTTAGAAGGTAACTAAAGATAACTGCAGCATTTAACGTTGGATTTAAAATTTTACGAACATCGCCACCACCTGGCGCCCATGTGTCATAAACCCCAATATAAATGGCTTTAATAACAAGAAGAAATGAACCTAATCCTAAAAGAATTAAATGAATTCCTAGAATTGTAGTCATTTTGTTCTTGTCACGCCAGTCATAACCAAAAAATGGGAATGATTCTTCTAGCGTATCTGGTCCAATTAAAGAATGATAAATACCACCGAATCCTAAAACAGCTGATGAAATTAAGTGTAATACACCAACAACAAAGTAAGCTGAAGTATCTAAAATTTCACCACCAGGCCCAACACCCCAACCCAAAGTAGCAAGGTGAGGAATTAAGATGAAACCTTGTTCATAAAGAGGTTTTTCTGGGATGAAGTGAGAAACTTCATACAAAGTCATTGCACCTGCCCAAAATACCATTAAACCAGCATGAGCAACATGTGCGCCAAGAAGTTTCCCTGATACATTGATTAATCTTGCGTTACCCGCCCACCAAGCAAAACCTGTAGATTCGATATCTCTTCCAACAACTCTATTAAAGGGCGTTTCCACGTGGTAAAACCTCCTCTGGGAATACAAAGTTTTCATGCGGTTGATCCTGAGCAGCCATCCAAGCGCGAATACCTTCGTCTAATAGATGATTTTTCGTATAGAAAGTTTCAAACTCAGGGTCTTCAGCTGCGCGAAGCTCTTGCGATACAAAGTCGTAAGCTCTTAAGTTAAGTGCAAGACCAACAATACCAAAAGCACTAGCCCATAGTCCAGTTACTGGTACAAATAACATGAAGAAATGTAACCAACGTTTATTGGAGAAAGCCACACCAAAAATTTGTGACCAAAATCGATTCGCAGTAACCATTGAGTAAGTTTCTTCCGATTGTGTTGGAGTGAAAGCACGGAATGTTGTTGATGCATCACCATCTTCAAATAACGTATTTTCAACCGTTGCACCATGAATTGCTGATAATAATGCTCCACCAAGAACTCCAGCAACACCCATCATATGGAATGGGTTTAAAGTCCAGTTATGGAAACCTTGAAGGAAAAGAAGGAATCTGAAGATAGCGGCAACACCAAAACTTGGTGCAAAGAACCAACTTGCTTGTCCTAAAGGGTAAAGTAAAAATACAGATACAAAGATCGCAATTGGTGCAGAGAAAGCAATTGCGTTATATGGTCGAATACCAACAAGTCGAGCAATCTCAAATTGTCGTAAACAGAAACCAATTAGAGCAAATGCACCATGAAGTGCGATAAATGTCCATAATCCACCAATTTGTAACCAACGGGTGAAATCACCTTGTGCTTCTGGACCCCACAATAAAATAAGAGAGTGGCCCATACTATTAGCTGGAGTTGATACCGCAGCTGTTAAGAAGTTACAACCCTCTAAATAAGAACTCGCTAATCCATGTGTATACCATGAAGT
>Ga0164296_1006326_pt1 | contig 10069 bp, 9 predicted proteins | sample GEODES057metaG_FD_113533 | JGI IMG/M metagenome (GOLD analysis project Ga0164296, IMG submission 113533) | Dystrophic lake water microbial communities from Trout Bog Lake, Wisconsin, USA - GEODES057 metaG | ecosystem: Environmental > Aquatic > Freshwater > Lake | place: USA: Trout Bog Lake... | reverse complement strand
TTCAAGAATCGCGTCAATCATGGGTAGCAACCCTTGACCAAGGCCTGCGTGTCGCAGCGATTCAAGAGAAGCCCATGCGTGTCCAGACATCAAGAGTTTGAGGATTTCGTCAAACAGTCGAGCGCTTGGCACATCGTGAATTAAATGCGCAAGTTCGGCGATCGGCGCAAGGGTTTTGGCTTCGATGTGAAAGCCCGTTTTTGCTGCAAAACGAACCGCCCGTAGCATCCTAACAGGGTCTTCTCGGTAGCGCTGAGTGGCGTCCCCAATCATTCGCATCAAGCGGTGTTTGATGTCATACATCCCACCGTGGTAATCCAAGACAACTTGAGTTGATGGATCAAAATACATGGCATTGATTGTAAAGTCGCGCCGCGCAGCATCCTCCGATTGAGTACCCCATATATTGTCGCGAAGTATGCGACCACTATCTGTAATATCTAAACTTTCTTGGTTAAGCATGGCGCGAAAGGTTGAGACTTCGATGATTTCTGGTTTGTGTCCACCATAAAAGGTGACATGCACAATTTGAAAGCGCCGACCGATCAGACGTGACTTTCTAAATAGACTTTGAACTTTTTCTGGGGTGGCGCTTGTGGCGACATCGAAATCTTTTGGCGCGATCCCGAGAATCAAATCTCGAACGGCACCACCAACAATAAAAGCATCGTGTCCGGCATCTTGTAAGGTTTTAGTTACTTTGACCGCATTTTTGGAAAGATGATCTAGGTTAATTTGATGGATTTGTTTAGGGATTTCTTTGGCACCTTTGGATTTTTGAGAAACAGGTTTGCTTTTGGAGGTGCCTAAGATACGACGGATCAGTTTTTGGATCATCAAAATAAGTGCATCATTTTCCAAGAACGCGCTTTTGCAATGATCTGTAAGCGTTTATCTGGGTTGGTGGCAATCGGTTCCTTGACCATTTCAAGGAGGGGCAAGTCATTAATTGAATCAGAGTAAAAAAAACTATTGGCTAGATGCGAGAAATCATATCCAAGGGCTCGGAGCCATTCAGTGACATGAGCAATCTTACCAGCTTGAAAATTTGGTTGTCCCTCAACAGCGCCAGTAAATTCGCCATTGGCGTCCACTTTAGGGTTGGTTGCGAGTAAATGGTCGATGCCAAAACGTTGGGCAATTGGTTCGGTAACAAAGCGATTGGTGGCTGTAACGATACAACATAGGTGGCCTTGCTCGAGATGTGACTTTACCAAGTTCACAGCACTTGGAAAAATGTGAGGCGTGATGATGTCTTGCATGAATTCTGCATGCCATTGATCCAATAGTACGCGCGGGTTTTTTGCTAGGGGTTGCAGAGCAAATTCCAAAAACGCATCAATATTCAAGGTGCCATTTTGATAGTCTTGATAAAACGTATTGTTCGCTTGTTCATAGAAATCTTGATCAACAATCCCTTTCGTTACCAAAAATTGCCCCCATGCATGGTCACTATCAATAGGCAATAGCGTATGGTCTAAATCAAAAAGGGCGACGGTTGGGTTCATGTGAAGGGTATTTTAGCTTGTTGTTTTTAATAGATCACGAACCAAAGGTAAGGTAATCGCACGTTTTGATTGTAGTGAATAATGGTCAAGTGCCTCAATTAGACTCAAAAGACTTGGTAAATCGCGATGAAAGTGTTGAATCAGCCAAGGAGCGATATCTTTTGGAATATGAAGTCCACGCGCAAGAGAAAATTCATTGATAGCCACAATTTTCTCATTATCTTGCAAAATGTGTAATTGGAAATTGAGCCCACTCGCAAGTCGTGACGAAATATCGGTTCTCAGGCTTAACCCATGAACCGATTCAGAACCCGTTGCAATGATCAGGATCTCCTCATTTTCTTTTGCTTCAATTAACAAACGAAAAAAAGAACTTTGTTCATTTGGGTTTAACTGATCAACGTTATCAATGAAATAGACCCGATGCACAAAGACATTTCCATATTCGAGATAACTCCAAAGCGAACTTCCCGCCTGTAAGAACAATGCGTTGATGTCATTTTGTTGGGCTTGATGATGGAGGGCTTTTAAAAGATGGGATTTGCCACTTCCAGTCGGACCCCATATATAAATAATCTCTAATTCAGGGTCGTGGTGTCCTGACGTCTGCCATAAAGTGGTTTGACGCTTTAGTACCTCGATCAGTTCGATCCCATGCTGCGCATGATTTTTTGCAACAACAAAATTTTCTAAAGTGGGTTGTGGGCTGACAAGGATATCTAGAGTAAATTGCGAGGGTTGTTTAATGGTCATTCGGATGAGGGGGGCGAGTTAAACCACTTACTGGATTGATAGCGCTGCTTGAAGTAACGAATGCTGACAAGGCAAATGGCTGCGCTAGGCAGGGCCAATAAGATGCCAAAAAAGCCAAAAAATTGACCAAAAACCGTCAGTGCAAATAAGACACCAACTGGATGTAAACCAATACGCTCACCTACCAAACGCGGGGTTAAGAAAAATCCTTCAAGAAATTGGCCGCTACCATATAAAGCCAGAACTGCCAGCAGGTCATTGCTCGGACCAAATTGCAACAGTGCAGAGGTGAGGGAAAGGGAAACGCTCATCAAAATACCAACATAAGGAACAAAAGCGACCAATCCCGTAAATACCCCGAGTGGAATTGCACTCTCTAAACCAATCATTCTTAAGCCGATGCTATAAAAAATTGCCAACACCAGCATCACGAGCAATTGCCCCCTGAGGTATTGCGAAAGTAATTGGTCGACTTCACCTAGCAGAGTAGAGATGGTCAGGCGATATCGGCATGGAATTAAATCCCCAATCATTCTCAAAAAAGTATCCCATTCTAATAAAAGATAAAACAAGACAAATAAGACCAGCAGTAGGTGGGCGATAAAGCCTAGAATTGACCCAGAGGATTGGACGATGGCTTCTAAGGTTTGCGTGACAATGGTATTGGCGTTATCGGAAATTTGTGCAGAGATGTGGCTCTGAACTTGGCTTTTGATGCTGTTCCAGTCTAGAGAAATTTCAAAGCGAGTAAGTAAAGGATCTAACATCTCTTGAATATTTTTGATCCAAAAAGGGAATTGGGATTTAATCAATGGCACTTCGCGATGGATCAAGTTAAGTAAGAGAAGGAAAATCAGTACTCCCACAATTACGCCAAGACACAGTGTGAAAAAAGCAGCTAAAGCTTTCGGTAGACCAAGTTGCACGAACTTTTTGGTCACTGGCTCAAGAATATAAGCAAAAATAAATGCTGCCAAAAAAGGGAGTAAGAGTTGTATGAAGGTATGAAAAAAATCAGACATTACCCAGCCCATGAATTAGAATCTTCTCATTCTACCGAGTCCATAGGAATAATATGACAAATTTACCCAAAAATGATCCCAATGCAACCCAAAACGCTGAAAGGCCGGGTCTATCGTATAAAGATGCTGGGGTGGACATGGATGCTGGTGATGCATTAGTTGAAAGAATAAAGCCTTTAGCGAAAAAAACCATGCGTGAGGGTGTATTGGCTGGGATTGGAGGTTTTGGTGCGCTATTTGAAGTGCCGAAGCGTTACAAAGAGCCCGTATTGGTCTCAGGCACCGATGGCGTAGGGACCAAACTGAAGTTGGCCTTTGAGTGGCAAGTCCATCATACAGTTGGTCAAGACTTGGTGGCGATGAGTGTCAATGATATTTTGGTTCAAGGTGCTGAATCTTTATTCTTTTTAGACTATTTTGCCTGCGGAAAGTTAGATGTAGAGGTTGCAGCAAGTGTTGTCCAAGGCATCGCTCGTGGTTGTGAAATAGCGGGTTGTGCGTTAATTGGTGGCGAAACAGCAGAAATGCCCGGAATGTATCCTGCCGGTGAATATGATTTAGCGGGTTTTGCGGTTGGGGTGGTGGAAAAATCGCAGATTATCACAGGCCAATCGATTGGCCCAGGAGATGTCATGATTGGCTTGGCGTCAAGTGGCGCGCATTCAAATGGTTATTCTTTAATTCGTAAAATTATTGAAATCAGCGGAGTAAAACCGAGTGACGCGATTGACGGCAAAAGCCTAGAAGAGCGGGTCATGGCACCCACCCAAATCTACGTCAAACCAATACTAGCCTTGCTCAAACAAGTGGTCATCAAAGGTATGGCGCATATCACCGGGGGTGGGTTGGTGGAAAATATTCCGCGGGTTTTACCTGAAAATGTACAGGCAGTTATTCACCGAGAGTCATGGCAGATGCCTGCGCTTTTTGAATGGCTTGCAAGCGCTGGAAAGGTCGATGCGCAAGAAATGTATCGGGTCTTTAATTGCGGCATTGGCTTGGTGCTCGTTTTGGCGCCGGAGGATGTTGATACCGCCTTGCAATTCTTTCAAGTTGAGCAGATAGAGGCATTTGTGATTGGTGAGATTGTGAGGCGTCCCCAGGGCGCTCATCAAACAGTGGTCATCTAGTCTTCAGAATGTGATCTAAACAATCGTGAATCGTTTGTGCCAGGGCCTGTTGGTCGCTTGGGTCAACAACGCGTCGGCTAGGCATTGCTCTTAGCCACGTGATTTGCCGTTTGGCGAGTTGTCGACTCGCTGCCAGTCCCGCCTCAACAAACTGTGCGTAACTATATTCTTGGTTGAGGTAGCTGATGGCTTGGCGATAACCGACTGCTCGCATGGCAGGTAAAGTTGCATTGATTTGTGGGTGCGTGAGCAGGGTCTTGACTTCCTCGATTAGGCCAAGGGTTAACATCTGTGTAAAGCGCTGCTCAATCCGTTCATGGAGCCAGGCACGGTTGTTGGGTTCTAGGGAGACGAGTACATGTTCAAAGTTGGCGTCATTTCTGGAGATTGCATAGGGTTCTTGCTGAATTAGGGAAGACATGGGTTCACCAGATAATTCAAATACTTCCAAGGCGCGGGAAATCCTTTGATGGTCGCCTGGGGGTAATCTGGCCGCGGTCATTGGATCCACTTCTTGTAATTGACGATAGAGAGTATCCCAACCCAGCAGCTGGGCTCGAGATTCAATGCGCAAGCGCACTTCTTGAGTCGTAGCAGGTAATTGGGACAGTCCTTGCCCCAATGCACGCCAATACAACATGGTACCGCCGACGACGATTGGGTAGTTCCCCCTTGCCCGAATTTCTTGAACCCACTGCTTCACATCGTGTGCAAAAGCCGCAGCAGAGTAATGTTCCCATGGATCACGAATATTGATGCCATGATGGCTTACACGTTTGAGTTCTGCTGGGGTGGGTTTGGCAGTGCCGATATTCATCCCCCGATACACAAGAGCCGAATCCATGCTGATGATTTCGATGGTGATGTGATGTTCCGCTGCAGCTTGGACAAGCAACATCGAAAGGGAGCTTTTACCACTTGCAGTGGGACCTACAATGGCAAGCAGTTGATCGAGCGGATTATTTTGGACCTGCATCCAGAGCTTTAACGACCTCGTAGAAATAATTTATCGAGATCGGGGACACTCAGTTGGACCCAAGTTGGGCGACCATGGTTGCATTGATCGGCACGTTCCGTTACTTCCATTTGCCGTAATAAAGCATTCATTTCAGGGATGGTTAACAAACGGTGCGCCCGGACAGCCGCATGACATGCCTTGGTTGCTAAACGTTCATGTTTTGCAGCATCTAATAAATTACTTGAGCCCACTTCAGCAAGATCTGCGATTAAGGCACGGACCAGTTGACTGGGATCGGCTTTACTTAAGATCGCTGGCACGCTACGCACACCTAGTTCTTGAGGACCCATCACCGAGAGATCAAAGCCAAGGTCTTTGAGTAGAGCTTGGTTTTCAGTAACTAAAGAAATTTCGAGTCGGCTAGCTTGAAGAACGACAGGCACCAAAAGAGATTGCACAGAAATATGTTGTTGGACGTCTTCTTTTAATTTTTCATAGAGCACCCGTTCATGGGCGGCATGCATATCCACTAAAACAAGACCTTGTTTATTCTGCGCAAGTATATAAATTCCAGCGAGTTGGGCAATGGCATAGCCGAGCGGGAAATCATCATGTGATTGTGGCGCAGACGGCGTCGATAGTGGTTGATCAAAATGGGAGTTTGGGCTTGCAAGTAAGGCTTCCATCGAATCTTTGATTGATGGAGACGTTGATAAAGGCAAACGATAATTTTGCATCATGGCTGGACTTGGTGCTTGCACCATATGTGTTTGACTCGAGTCTGACGAAAATGCGTACGGGGAAGAAAATGATTGAGCTGTAACTGGCCTAGCTTGTCCCGCACCGTGGGCTAAGCGCCCTTTGATGGCTGAATAAACAAAATGATGAACGGCACGGCTATCCCTAAAACGAACTTCAGTCTTTGCGGGATGCACATTCACATCCACTAATTCCGGATTGATCCCTAAATGGATGAGGAGAATGGGTTGACGATCGCCGTGTAAAACATCTTGATAAGCGCTTCGAATCGCATGATTTAGAAGTTTGTCTCGGACAAATCGCTGATTCACAAAAATATATTGTTGATCGGCGCGGGCCCGACTTGCAGTTGGTGCGCCAATAAATCCATGCACACGGAATAAATCCGTTCCTGCGTCGATTGCCAGCTTTGCGGCATGAAACTCACTTCCTAGGATCTCATCAGCGCGAGCCTCTATGGTGCTTCCGAGCCAACGATGCAATGGCTTGCCGTTGTGCCAAACCGAAAAACTCACTTCGGGGTGGGCCAGAGCACAGCGCCGAATTGCTTCAATACAATGACCGAATTCGGTGGCAGATGATTTAAGAAATTTACGCCGAGCTGGCGTATTAAAAAATAAGTCTTGTACATCGATACGGGTGCCAAAATCACCAGACGATGCTTTGATCGAATGGGTGGCGTTATCAATCAGCCATGCATGATGATCTTGCGCGGTCCGAGTGGTCAAACTGACTTTTGCAACCGCAGCAATTGAAGCTAAGGCCTCTCCTCGAAAGCCCATCGTTAGAACGGACTCAAGATCTTCGAGACTGTAAATTTTGCTTGTCGCGTGCCTTGTCAACGCCAAAGTCAGTTCGTCGACTGGAATCCCTAAGCCATCATCTGTAATCACGATGCGATTTGTACCACCTTCTTCTAGACGGATTTCGATTGCCCGAGATTGTGCGTCAAGGGCATTTTCGATCAGTTCTTTGACAACCGCGCTTGGTCGTTCGATGACTTCACCTGCAGCAATTTGACTAATTAGCTGATCGGGCAGGTGGCGTATGGGATTTCTCATATAAGGTTATTTTCTCATGATAATTAAGTTCATAACGTTCCAATGCTAATATGTTGTCCGTGGAACAACTTCTCAATCTTTTTCATTTCGTCATGCATATTGGCGATCATCTTGCGGAATATGGCACTTTTGCTTATGTCATTCTAAGTGGGATTATTTTTACTGAGACAGCGTTCGTGGTTTTGCCATTTCTTCCTGGCGATACGTTATTGTTTGCAGCTGGAGCATTTTCGGCAAGTGGTCAACTGAATTTTTTCATTTTGAATCTGGCAACGATTGCTTGCGCCTTTTTTGGTAATACCGTCAATTTCTGGATTGGTAAATACTTAGTTGATCGCATCGATATTAAAAAGGCCAAATGGATTGATCAGGCGGGTCTTGAAAAAACGCATCAATTTTTTGAAAAACATGGTGGTAAAACAATTATTTTGGCGCGATTTGTTCCCTTAGTTCGATCCTTTGCACCGTTTGTCGCTGGCATTTCACATATGGATCATCGCAAATTCCAAATCTACAATTTAGTTGGAGCTGTTTTGTGGTGTTGCCTTCTTACAGTCGCAGGATATTTTTTTGGTAACTTACCTTTTATTCGCGACAACTTGAATGTCATCGTCCTAGTTGGTGCAAGTGCTGCCATCGTTCCTTCGGCAATCGTTGGTTTTCTGCAGATTTTTAAAAGCTTTAATAAAAAATAAAATGGTTGATTAAGCGGAATATCGAAACCAAAAATTGCCGATTGATTTGGTTAGGATATTCATGTGACTTGACTCATTTTTTATATCGCAAAAATATGACTCCATTTACCAAGCAATTCACTGTACTCTTCTTCCTGTTGTTCTGTGCTCCTATCAAGCCACTTTTTGCATGGGGTGTAGAGGGGCACCAAGTGGTTGCATTTATTGCGCAAAGCAAGCTTACACCCAAGGCAGCGAAAGAAGTGAAGCGCATATTAAGCATCGAGCTAGGTGAGACACTGATTAGTATTTCGACCTGGGCAGACGAGCATCGTTCAAGAGGGACTGCGTCTTGGCATTATGTTAATTTTCCGCGAGGAATCTGTGACTTTGTCCGAGACCGTGATTGTCCAGACGGTGATTGCGTTGTGCAAGCATTAGAAAATCAAGTCCACATTTTAAATTCGCGGGTATCCCATGAAGAACGGCTTCTTGCTCTCAAATATATTGTTCATTTCATGGGGGATATTCATCAACCCTTTCATTCTGGTTATGAGGATGATAAAGGGGGGAACGCATATCAACTGCATGCATTTGGCAAAGGCACAAATGCTCATGCCCTATGGGATACCGATTTAATCCGTAATTTTCATGAACCCTTTGATGTTCTTGGAAGTAGATTAATGTCTCAAGAGAAAAAAACGCAACGCCCTATAATATTTAATCCAACACTTGCCGCAATAGAGTCTTGCAAGATGCTCCAATCTGAAGATTTTTATCCCTCCCATGAACTGGATCAGACCTATATTCAGAAAGCGACACCTATCATCGAGGCCCAGCTTTTACTTGCGGGTGAGCGGTTGGCTGAGCTTTTAAATACCAGCTTTAAGTAATGCACATCAAATAACTTTAGCCGATTCGCTTCTTATGATTGATATTTGAAGTTTCGTTCGAGTTCGGCACACTTATTCTGTATCTGCGCAACATCGTCTGCTTCAGGGCAGCGTTCAAGATACATCTGAAGATCATCAATTGCCGGGCGGAAGTACTCAAGCTGGGCGTAAGCTAAGCCACGATCACGTATTTCTTCCATTTCTTCAGGAAGCAAAATGACCAACCGTTCCTGAATACTTAGCAATCGCTCCCAACGGTCATCATGGCTATAAACCGCTTTCAGATTGCGTAGAAATCGAGAAAGTGTTTCTCGTGGGCTTGCACTTCTTAAAAACAGACTCAATGGCAAAGCAAGTTCGCCTCGGTAACCTTGTGCATCTAAATAAGGATCGAGCATAGCCTGTAATTCATTTTTAGACAAAGATGATCCCGTCGTTGGGTCCATCACCACATCTCCTTGAGGCAGCGAGATACGGACTAAAAAATGATTAGGGAAAGAAATTCCTTTAACTTGAAGGCCAATTTGTTGGCCAATTTCTATCAATAAAAGGGCAAGAGAAATCGGGATCCCACGGCGAGAAGTAATAACACTGTGTAAGTAGGAATTTTCAGGGTCGTAATAATCGTTTGCATTCAGGGTGAATGACATTTCCTGAAAGAAAAAGTATTTGAGTGCTTGGAGTTTTTGTAGATCTGTTGTTTCAGGTGTGATGCGCGTCTTTAATTTCAAAACCAGGGCATCAATTTCATCGAGGACATGTTGCACATCAAGCGCAGGGTATGCGTGTTGACCAACAGAGATTGCTGCTTCGGTGAGCGGAAAGTGTTCGTCGTCGGCAACTAAAGTTTTAAAGTAATCCAGTTGTTGTGTAGGCATATCAGTTCGTATGTTTTAAAAGTTCTCTAAAGTTAAATCCACAAATCCGTAAGGTAATAAAATAAACCAACATACCCCCCGAGATCCATCCTATCAAATAAGCGATGCGTCGAAATGGTGTTACACCTAACAAGACCCAGTCGCAATAATGTGCGCCGAAATACAGAACAACGCCTAAAGCCCATAGTGCGCAGAGTAAACGTTGGAAGAAAAGACCCCAGGCTTGTCCTTTATCGGTTCGCATCACCCCTTTTCTGTGTAATCCAAACCATAACAAAGCCGCGTTCAAGCAAGCGCCCAATCCAATGGATAGGGCCAAGCCAGCATGTTGGAAAAGTGGAACAAAGATCACATTCATTAATTGCGTAAATATTAAGACCAAGAGCCCAATTTTTACTGGTGTACGCACATCTTGCTTGGCATAAAATCCTGG
>Ga0164296_1006325_pt1 | contig 10069 bp, 12 predicted proteins | sample GEODES057metaG_FD_113533 | JGI IMG/M metagenome (GOLD analysis project Ga0164296, IMG submission 113533) | Dystrophic lake water microbial communities from Trout Bog Lake, Wisconsin, USA - GEODES057 metaG | ecosystem: Environmental > Aquatic > Freshwater > Lake | place: USA: Trout Bog Lake... | reverse complement strand
TTGTTGTAAAGGTCAACATCGCGGATTTCAAAATCCATACCTTTTTCAAACAACACAAATCGGCAGCGATGCGAGAAGGGACATGTCGTCCCTGAGTACAAAACCATCATAGAATTTAGCTCTCCAGTAATTTTGGACAGTGATGGGGAAATTCCCATCACTCTTTAAAATCTAAACATCCCAAAATTGTAGAGAAGTCAGAGTAAAAAATAAATAGACAAAACACCTATGTTTGCATTTAATTAAACGCAAAACACGTTTTAAGTCATTTAACGAATATCTTTCCAGTAAGCCGCGTTCAAACGCCAAGCGATAAATGTGAAGCACAATAAAAATAGTACAACCCAAACACCAACTTGTACCCGAGTGTTTTGTGCTGGCTCAGCCATCCACTGTAAATAAGAGACTAAATCCCCGATGGCTTGGTCGTATTGCTCAGTGCTCATTTTACCGGGGGTGACTTGCTCCCATCCCTTGAAAACCTCAGCCTCATGGCCGTGAGCTTCCTCTTTTGCGAACATGGGCTGACGGCTACCTTGCAATTCCCACAGCACATTTGGCATTGCTACATTCGGGTACGCAAGATTATTCCATCCCGTAGCTTTGGTGGGGTCACGGTAATACGTTCTAAGGTAAGTGTATATGTAGTCCGCACCACTGCCCTTGTGACCCGAACGTGAACGAGCAATTACCGTCAAATCTGGAGGATTTGCTCCAAACCAAACCTTAGCTTGTTTTGGATCAATATTAGACTTCATCGTATCACCAACTTTGTCGGTGGTGAACAGTAAATTATCTTTGATTTGTTGCTCAGTCAGCCCAATGTCTTTTAGACGGTTGTACCTCATGTACGCCGCTGAATGACAGTTCAGGCAATGATTAACAAACAACTTGGCACCGTTTTGAAGGGACACCAGGTCATTTGTGTTGTTGGGTGCTTTATCCCAAGCTATTCCATCCTCATTTGCACTAGATTCTTGAGCGACTAGAACTGAGAGAGATGCGATAAGAATTAGTAAAAGTTTTTTCATGTTTGTAAACTCAACCCTAAATCAATGAGGCACGAAAGTGACGCGATCTGGCACTACTTTGAATTCACCAAGCTGAGTCCATACAGGCATTAGTAAAAAGAATCCAAAATAATAGATCGTCCCGACTTGGGCAATCAAAGTACCAATCTCAGAAGGGGGTTGGATACCCAAATAACCTAAGATAACAAAAAACACAACAAATACGGCATAAAGCCATTTGTGCCAGTTAGGCCTGTAGCGAATAGATTTTACAGGACTGTGGTCTAACCAAGGCAGGAAGAAAAGCATGATCACTGCCCCGCCCATTACCACAACGCCCCAAAATTTAGCATCGAAGATGTTCAAAAGTACGATCAGCACTGCCGCGCCAACAGCCGTGACTAATTTAAATTTATTTTGAACTGAAGTTTTAAAGACCACATAAGCCGCGGACAAAGCAGAAATGATGCTGAGTACGTTGATCATGACATCCGTGGTGGCACGCAACATAGAGTAGTAAGGTGTGAAATACCAAACAGGAGCAATGTGCAAAGGAGTCTTTAAAGGATCGGCAGGAATAAAGTTGTTGTATTCGAGGAAATAGCCGCCCACTTCAGGGGCGAAAAAGATAATTGAGGTGAATACCAACAAAAAGACACTCACACCCAAAATATCATGAATGGTGTAATAAGGGTGAAAGGGAATACCGTCCAGTGGATGTCCATCTGCACCTTTAGTGGCCTTAATTTCAACGCCGTCAGGATTGTTAGATCCGACTTCATGCAAAGCAATGATGTGCGCCACAACCAAACCCAGTAAAACTAAAGGAACGGCGATGACGTGGAAGCTAAAAAATCGATTCAAAGTTGCATCGCCCACAACGTAATCTCCACGGATCAAAAGAGCCAGATCTGGGCCTATGAACGGTACTGCTGCAAAGAGGTTCACGATAACCTGGGCGCCCCAATAACTCATCTGTCCCCACGGAAGCAAATAACCCATGAAAGCCTCTGCCATAAGGCAAAGGAAAATTGCACAACCAAAAATCCACACCAATTCCCTTGGCTTGCGGTAAGAACCATAAATCAAACCACGAAACATGTGCAAATACACAACAATAAAGAAAGCTGAAGCACCCGTAGAGTGCATGTAGCGAATCAACCATCCCCAGGGTACGTCACGCATGATGTACTCAACGCTTGCAAAAGCAAGAGAAGCATCCGGCTTGTAATGCATGACCAAAAAGATACCCGTGACTATCTGAATAACCAGCACGAGGATGGATAGCGCACCAAAAAAGTAAAAGAAATTAAAGTTTTTGGGAGCGTAATACTCGGACAAATGTTCCTTGTAAAGCTTTGACAAAGGGAACCGATTGTCAACCCAGTTAAGTAGTTTTTCGCCGTTACCAGCATCAGGAGAGACTTCCTTGAATTCAGCCATTATGATTTCCTTTATGATTTCCTAGGTGAGGGTGTCTTATATCAATTTAAGAGCCGAATCACGCAGATTTATCTTCGCCAATCAACAACTTGTTATCTGACAAATACATATGAGGGGGAACCTCTAAATTATCAGGAGCAGGCTTGTTTTTAAAAACGCGCCCAGCCATATCAAAGGTTGAACCGTGGCAGGGGCATAAAAAGCCTCCTGGCCAGTTATCAGGCAATGAGGGCTGAGCACCCACCACAAATTTGTCTCCGGGAGAGCAGCCCAAATGTGTGCATATACCCACAGCCACAAAGAACTCAGGCTTTATGGAGCGACCTTCATTCCTAGCATACGAGGGGGTGAGCTCACTTGGCTTGCGAGCAGATTTGGGGTCTGCCAATTCATCATCAATTTTTGATAACTCTGCAATTTGTTCAGGCGTTCTACGCACAATCCAAACGGGCTTTCCGCGCCACTCGACAGTTAATTTTTCTCCGGGCTTGATACCTGAGATGTCTACCTCAACCGCTGCTCCAGCTGCTTTAGCTCTCTCAGAGGGCTGAAAGGTGCTGACAAACGGGACGGCTACGGCTGCAGCGCCTACGGCTCCAGCACACCCAGAAGTTATAAGCCAAGTTCTCTTGCTGCTATCTATTGATGTATCGCTCATTGACTGATCCTTGATGATCCGAAATAATCGCTCTGAAAAGGGTTAACCCCATATTCTATCCGAGACAAAGCCCAATAGTCCAACTGGGTGACCAATGTACCTAGGAAGTCTCAGATATTAGAGACATATCCGTAATAAAACTACGCTTAATACCTGTTCCAATTTGATGGCTTGCTATTTAAAAAGCCAATTTAGGAGGAATCAGCTTGATTAGGGAGCGTTTTTTAAGTTGCATAAGAGTCGAGCAGTTTTTATCGCCTGGAGCATGCTGGAGGCGTCCGCAACTCCTTTTCCTACTATTTCAAAAGCAGTCCCGTGGTCTGGGCTAGTTCTGACCAAAGGTAAACCCAAAGTCACATTCACACCCTTGTCAAGCCCCATGTACTTCACAGGAATCAATCCTTGGTCGTGGTACATGGCAATCACGACATCAAATTCGCCGGTTCTTGCCCGCATAAAAATAGTATCTGGGGCGTGCGGACCACTGACTTGCAATTCGTTATTTTGTGCCCGAGCCAACTGAATAGCTGGCTCAATGATTTCCAACTCCTCGCGCCCCATCAACCCCCCCTCACCAGCATGTGGGTTTAATCCCGCGACTCCAATTCTTGGCGTGCGACCCAATAAACTTTTAAGCGCAGTGTGCGTGATTTCTAAGGTCTCAATGATCTGTGGTTGAGTGACCATCGAAATTGCATCTTTAAGAGAGACGTGAATGCTTACCAAAACCACTTTGAGCTCTTCACTTGCAAGCATCATTTTTACAGGCAATTCAACCGCCTCTACACCCAAAAAAAGAGCTGCCTCGTTTTGGAGCATCTCAGTGTGCCCAGGAAAAGCGATACCCGCCATGGCTAAGGACTGTTTGTGAATGGGAGCAGTCACGAGCGCGCAAATCTCTTTTCTCAAAGCCGCTTGAGCGCCCCAAATAATATTTTCAGCAGCAATGCGCCCTGCTTGCTTGCTTGGTTTTCCTAAAGGCGCCAATGAATCGTTAGAGGGCCCCTTTTTCGGTACCTTCATCACAGGAACTAAAACAACACCTGTGTCTGGGGGGTTCGAAAACTGCACCCCCTCAAGTTGCTCGAGACCAGTAATTGTTTGTAAACGTATCCGATTAGCAGCCTCCCCCAGGGAATGGGCAGCACGCTGTAAATGGGCCTCGTCTCCAATCACGAAACTTGACCGCATTAATGATTTTATCAACGGGTCGCTTGCAGCACCAAGGTAGCATTTAAGCACAATCTCAGGCCCAATCCCTGACGGGTCTCCCATCGTTATTGCGAGCGGCGTAGAGTTATTCACAATTTGGTTCTTGGTGGCTTAGGTTCGGGTTAAAGTCTGGAATAAGGTTGGGATTGAACCCCTTCACGCGGGATTATCAATATCTATAAATTGATAGTCGATGTTATAAGTATCGGCTAGCGCACGGCCCAGTGCTTGCACACCGTAACGCTCTGTCGCGTGATGCCCGCATGCCAAAAAAGCGACTCCGGTTTCTCGGGCCAGATGAGCCTGAGGCTCAGAAATCTCACCCGTTATAAACGCATCAGCACCCGCCTTTATCGAAGCCTCGAACCAAGATTGAGCGCCCCCTGTGCACCACGCAATTTTACGAAGCGCTCGCCCGCGGTCTGGGCAAACAACGATTGGCTCGCGCCCTAAAGCGGCGCGGACTCTTTTCTCCAAATCATTGATACAAAATGAATCCGCCCCAAAACTACTGGGATCAACTTCGCCCAAATGACCCAAGTCTTGTTCCCCAAAGTTTGAACTCGTCACCAAACCCAGTTTGAGCGCCAGTTGCGCGTTGTTTCCGTAGACGGGATGCGCGTCAAGTGGGAGGTGATAGGCTAATAGATTAATATTGTGATTGATTAGCTCTGCAACCCTAGCGCGCATCCAGCCCGTTAGAGTTCCGTCTTGTCCACGCCAAAAGAGTCCATGGTGAACCAAAATCGCGTTGGCTTTTATATCTATGGCTGCTTGAATCAAATCTAAGCTTGCAGTGACCCCCGTCACTAGTTTATAAATCTGATCGCACCCTTGGACCTGCAAGCCGTTGGGGCAATAGTCTTTAAAGCGCAAGGGCTGCAACCATTCATTGGTTTGTTTGACAAGATCGACACAGGAGACAGACATCTTTGTCAATCAACGCTCCAAAAAGTCATGTTCTACATCTTTGCGTCTTTTGACCTTTGGGCGTTGAGCGGGGACCACAGACAACGCCAAAAGTGTGTCCCTTCTTTGAAGCTTAAACCCTGCAGGCGTGCCCGGCTTAAGCGAGGCCACAAGCGCCAAAAGCTCACTTACACCCTCCACCGGGCGCCCCGCGACCTCCACGATTTGGTCTCCAGGCCTGATGCCGGCGTTGAAAGCTGGTCCGCCTTGCAGCACCCCGGTCACAATCACCCCGTGATCAGATTTAAGACCAAACGTTTGAGCAAGTTCAGGGCTTAATTCATTAGGCTCAATTCCGATCCAACCGCGCTTAACTTGTCCGTCCTTTAAGATACTCTCAAGAACTAATTTGGCAGTGCTCATCGGAATGGCAAATCCAATTCCCATACTCCCCCCTGAGCGGGAAACGATAGCCGTATTGATTCCCATCATATTTCCGTAGACATCGACCAACGCGCCACCAGAATTTCCAGGGTTAATGGCCGCATCAGTTTGAATAAAGTTCTCAAACGTATTAATCCCAAGTTGATTTCTTCCCAAAGCTGAGACAATCCCACTGGTCACCGTTTGCCCCACACCAAATGGGTTTCCGATCGCCAAGACCTGATCCCCGATTTGCAAAGCGTCTGAGTTACCCATGACAATGACTGGCAGGTGAGCTAAATTAATTTTTATGATTGCCAAATCCGTATCTGGATCAGATCCAATCAATTTACCGGTTGTCCGTCTAGAGTCATTTAAGACTACCTCGATCTCATCGGCTCCTTCAATCACATGATTGTTCGTCAAAACGTATCCCTCGGGACTGACAATTACGCCACTTCCCAAGCCGACCTGGGCCGGTTGATCGGCTTGCCCACCAAAAAAGCGAAACCAGGGGTCTATTTGGGATTGCATAGACTCGGACTTATGCCTCGTGCTGATGCTCACCACAGCTGGAGAGGCCTTCTTGGCTGCTGAGCTAAAGCTCCCCGGTGCAACGCTTGAGGGATCGCTCTTGGTGGCTTCAAAGAAACTGACTCCACCCAACCCTGTCTCGACACTTGTCGAGCCAAGGCTTTTGACCCAATCTGGTTTAAGAGTGACTAGAACAAACCAAATTGCGACTAAAACAGTCACGGTTTGAGAGAAAAAAAGCCACGTTTTTTTCATGTGTATCAAGCCCCACCAGACGTTTTATTTTCATCAGATGAGTCCTCTTTGGGGGCCTGGGTGTGCTTGATAAATAAAACGGCTGCCCAAATCCCTAGTTCATACAAAAGACACATTGGAATGGCCAAGGCCAATTGAGAGACCACGTCCGGGGGCGTTACAACTGCCGCAACAACAAAAGCCAGAACAATGAAGTAAGACCTAAACTCCTTAAGCTTTTCGATCGACATAATACCAAGGCGTGCCAGTACGACCACCACAATTGGCACCTCAAAAGTCATACCAAATGCCAAGAACATGGTCAGCACAAAGCTCAAATAAGCCTCAATATCTGGTGCGGCAGTAATGCTTTTAGGGGCAAAAGATTGAATGAATTTAAAGACCTGTCCGAACACAAAGAAATAACAAAAAGCAACTCCTGCAAAAAAGAGCACCGTGCTGGATACAACGAGTGGCAGCACCAGCCTTTTCTCATGTGCGTAAAGTCCTGGAGCCACAAATGCCCAAGCCTGGTAAAGCACAACGGGCAAAGCAATCAGAAAAGCCGCCATCATCATTATTTTGAGTGGCACCATAAAGGGAGAAATCACAGAGGTAGCTATCATCGTTGCACCTGCGGGAAGGTGCGCGATTAGAGGTGCTGCCAAAATATCGTAAAGCGGTCCAGGCCCGGGATAAATTGCCAGCACCAAAGCAACCACGCCCACCGATGCTATTGCCTTGACAAGGCGGTCTCTGAGTTCAACCAAATGCTGAACAAAGGGCTGCTCGGTGCCGGCTAGCTCATCTGAATCGTTGGTTTTTGAATCTGACATTGGGTTTAATTACCGAACTTTTTCAATACGATTAAGGGACTACTGTGGGTGGTTTTTGGTCTGAATCTGGCCACCCGGGCTGCACCCGATAAGGCCTTGCTTCGCACGCCCCGCTGAGCTTTAAACCACTGAGGCGTTGCAGACTGTTTTAAACGCCATTTTTTGCCAGGATTTTTATAAACCGGAGAGGGCATACTAGGCCCCTCGAAAAGCTTGTTGTCCTCACCTGCAGACACAAAGTCTGAATTCAAACCATCCCCCACTGAGCTTGAGAGTTCCCCAAACTGTTTCTCAACTTCCTTGGAGGTCGTTTGGACAGAGTTTTTAACCTCGCGCGCAGCACTCTCAAAAGACTCCTTCATCTTTTTAAGGTCCTCGGCCTCCATAGCCCTATTCACCTCAGCTTTAACGTCACTCACATAGCGCTGCGCCTTGCCCACCAAAGTCCCCACCGTGCGCGCTACTTTGGGGAGTTTCTCAGGGCCAATAACAATCAGGGCAACTGCGCCAATCAGCGCAATTTTTGAGACGTCTAAGTCAAACATAAGAGTTGCCAAAGAGTTGGCAAAGGGTATTCAAAAGGGGGCGGGTTAAAACTCTCAGGCAACCAAGCAAACGGCGCATGGGTTAACTTTTTTGCTTAACTTCTACATCAATGGGGGGAGGAGGGGTATGAGCCCCAGGATGCTCCACTTGTGCAGGCGTGTTTTGGTGATTTGCAGCGTTCACAGAAGGTTCTGGGGGAGTACCGCCGTCTTTCATTCCGTCTTTAAAGCCTTTTACAGCCCCGCCTAAATCACTGCCGATATTTTTTAACTTCTTGGTGCCAAAAATCATCACAACGATCAAAAGCACAATTAACCAATGCCATATTGAAAACGAACCCATGAAAGTACTCCTATAAACTCTTTGAAATTTTAGACCACTTCAAGGTCAAACTGGAAAATAGATCTATATTCAGGGCTTTTAGCCCTTAATCCACGGTCTGGGACCTGCCAAAACATGCATATGCAGATGGTGGACCTCTTGCCCCCCGTGTTTACCAGTATTTGTAACAAGTCTAAAACCGCCCTCCGGATAAGGGCTTGCCCCTTGTTCCTTGGCCAACTGAGGGGCCAAGACCATCATTCGTCCAAGCCATCTCTCGTGCTCATGGGTCACCTGCTCCATGGAGGGAATATGCATTTTGGGGATAATCAAAAAATGGATCGGCGCCCAGGGGTTTATATCGTGAAACGCAAGAAATTCCTCATCCTCAAAAACCTTTTTGGAAGGGATGAGGGAGCTCACTATTTTGCAAAATAAGCACTGAGGGTCTGTATGATAAATTGGGTGTGCTGGCTGTGCTGGGTGTGTCATTTTTGTTAACGCCTCATAAAAAAATAATTTCCAAACGAACAATAAAGAATGGATCAGTCCCCGTTTTTCTCTCTGTCGCGCACTTTTCGAAGCGCCTTCTCCTCCAACCCACTCACTCCTACCCTTCTCTCCAACTCATCAAAAACTTGCTGAGGCGTCAACCCGTAATGAGCTAGGGCGATTAAGCAATGAAACCATAAATCTGCCATCTCATTGACTACGCTTTGGCTGTCGCCTCCGTGGCTGAGATCTTTGGCCGCCATCACTACCTCCGTTGACTCTTCACCGACTTTTTTAAGGACCGCATCAGCCCCCTTGGAGAGCAATCGTGCGACATAGCTCTTCTCCGGATCGCCTCCGTTTTGTGGCAGTCTATTTTGTATCATCTGCGCCAAACGCACCAATGTGTTTAGTTGCAACGGTTGGACAACCCCATTCGGCTGAGGAGTCTGGGCTTCAGGTTTGTTTAAATCAGTCATCACATTATTTGTAAATAGTCTCAGGGTCTTTAACAACCGGCTCAACAGAAGTCCACTCCCAAGCACCCTTTTGGTCAGACTCTAATTTTTGGTAAAAGCAACTATGCCTGCCTGTATGACAAGCAATTGAGGGGATGTGACCCTCCTGTGTTACGCTTAGTAAGATCACATCGTTGTCGCAGTCCAGGCGAACCTCGTGTACACGCTGCACGTGACCCGACTCCTCGCCCTTGAACCACAACTTGTTTCTTGAGCGGCTGAAATAGACGGCTCTACCAAGCTCCACCGTTTTCAACAGCGCTTGCTTGTTCATCCAAGCAACCATCAAAATATCCTTGGACCCCAACTCCTGAGCGATCGCCGGAACCAATCCATTTGTATCCCACTTAATGGAGCGGATCCACGATTCTTCTTGATTTATGACGCTGGAGGGAGGATTTTTTTCAGACATGCATGAATTGTCCTATAAAAAGGTGTCCCCAACAGGCTAGGCGCACTCGCCAACCCACATCATCGCAAAGGAGTCTATATTCGGACGGGAATCCCATGCTCGGCCATGCACTGCTTAGCTTGTAAAACGGTGAATTCGCCGTAGTGGAAAATGCTTGCAGCTAGCACTGCGTCGGCTCCCCCGAGTTGAATGCCCGCGCACAAGTGCTCAAGAGTGCCCACACCACCGGAGGCGATTACGGGCACCGCCACAGCGTCGCTCACAGCTCTGGTAAGTTGCAAATCAAAGCCAGATTTTGTGCCGTCTTTATCCATGCTGGTCAGTAAAATCTCCCCCGCCCCAAGCTCGCTCATGAACCTTGCCCACTCTACAGCGTCTAATCCCACATTCTTCCTCCCCCCGTGGCTGTACACATCCCACCCACGTCCCACAGGCAGGCCCGCTTGGTTGAGCCGTTGTTCCTCGACTTCGGTCCTGCGCTTGGCATCGATTGCCACCACAATGCACTGGGATCCGTAACG
>Ga0164296_1006323_pt1 | contig 10071 bp, 9 predicted proteins | sample GEODES057metaG_FD_113533 | JGI IMG/M metagenome (GOLD analysis project Ga0164296, IMG submission 113533) | Dystrophic lake water microbial communities from Trout Bog Lake, Wisconsin, USA - GEODES057 metaG | ecosystem: Environmental > Aquatic > Freshwater > Lake | place: USA: Trout Bog Lake... | reverse complement strand
GCAAAGGGTGAATTACTCAAACACGCTGCGGTTCACGATCCAATTGTGGCTAAAAAAATAGTGGGTATTGAAACGGTAGATCATCCAACGGATGCTCAAATCACAGCCTACGCAAAGACTTATTTCAAACGTGTCGACAAACTAAAAGGAAATTAAACAGCTCTGCTTCCACATCTGTCTTCAGCGTTGATGGACTCTCGTAAATGGATACATCAACGACTGAATTTGTGTCTCAACGACCTTAAATGAATCTGCCCGGTCATTAGACCTTATTGACTTGCCTGCAGTTTAGCAAGCCAATCGGACTTGACTTGTTGGAGTGGGCTCGCCCAGTCTCCCCAAGCCCCTTGACGATATAAAGTCACCTCCGAGTACCAAGGAGATTCGCGCCTGTTCAGCATCCAACGCCAATCAGGACTGATGGGCAACAAAATCCAGACCTCCTTACCCAAAGCAGCTGCAAGATGGGCGACGCTTGTATCGACACAAATCACTAAATCTAAGTTGGCACACAAGGCAGCTGTCTCAGAGAAATCGGTCAGTTTCTCAGAGAAATCTAAAATATCTTTGTTCTGATTCAACAGAGATTTTTCAACGTCAGTCAGCTCTTTTTGTAAACTCACGCACCGAATACCTTTTGGTATGCAGTCTTGAAAACGCTCAAGCGGTATGCTTCTATATTTATCGTTGGCATGGAACGAACTCCCTCTCCAAACGACCCCTACTTTGGGCGACCCCAATGCGACGAGATGAGTCTGCCAAGAGTTCACTTTCTGGGGGTCTGCATACAAATAGGGCGACTTGCCGAAAGCTTCCTCCTGGTTGATCTTGAGTGCGAGGGGTAGACTCATCAGGGGGCAAGCAAAATCATGCTCAGGCGCTGATTCATCCAGGCTCAGCAAGAGACTCACCCCTTTAATTTGTCTAAACAGTGCAAGCAAATTGCTTTGGACCATCAAAAAAACAGTGGCTCCACGGTTAACAATCAGCGGAACGAATCTTACAAACTGAATACTGTCGCCGACACCCTGCTCCGCGTAGAGCAACACTCGTTTACCACGTATCTCCTGATCCCCCCTCCACGCTCGGTCCGCAAATGCCTGGAAATTAGATTTATAGTGCTGTAAATTCAAAGCCTGCGCATTTTCTTTTTCCCACCTTGCCTCGTACCCCTGCCAGCCTTTACTGAAGTTCCCAAGTATTAAATGGAGCAGTGACTTATTCCACAAAGCTTTAGGATGCTGAGGATCAATTTCAAGTGAACGATCATAGGATGCGCTTGCTGCATCCCAATAGGCAAGGTCTTTAAGTAAATTTCCTTTATTGACATAAACATCGGCGTAATTGCGGTCAAGTTGAATACTCAAATCGTAGTCATTGATTGCGTCTTGCCATCGCTCAAGCTTCTTATAAACGTTACCTCTATTGTTGTAGGCTTTTGAATGAATTGGATTGATCACCAATACTCGGTTTAAGTTTTGCAGCGCCCTCACCCAGTCAGAGCAACTCTCAAGCACATTGGCTAAGTTGAGTAAAGCTTCCCAGTAATCTGGTTTTAGCGCGATTGCTTTTTCATAACTGAGCGTTGCAGCGCTCCAGTTGTGCAGATCCTTATATGCATTAGCGAGGTTGTAATGGGCTTGTGCAAAATCTTTCTTAATCTCAAGCGCCCTAAAGTACCTCTTAATAGCACCCTGCACATCCCCGATCGCATGCTCTGCCAACCCTAAATTGACCAGGCAAGCAACGCTACGAGGGGATATCTTCAGGGCCTCTCGCATCAAATCAACCCCTTTTTGCGCATTTTGGGTCTGATAGGCAATGAGGCCTGATAAATGTAGGGCCTCGAAATTATGAGCGTCAATGGCCAATACACTCTCATACAGCGCCAAAGCCTGATGGAGTGCCCCCTTTTGATGTAAGTCAACAGCTTGGCTCAGTAAGTTCTGTATCCTCAGAGCTGACTTAGCACCAAAGCCCTTGGGGCTTTTGCTTGTTGGTTTGTTGTATGTTGGGCGCATTCAATGAAATAGGTTTTGGCGGACTATTTGGCCACCACTGTATCTTTTTTTTTCTGGTTTTTCTGTAAACTACAGCATCCACTATATATTAACTTTAGTTCATTTAAGGTCTTCTCTATGAGTATTCAAACTGTTGGCATTATTGGCGCTGGAACAATGGGAAATGGCATCGCACAAGCGTGCGCGGTATGTGGGATCGATGTCATTATGGTCGACATCAAACAAGAGGCGCTAGACAAAGGCGTAAGCACTGTGTCTTCAAGTTTAGATCGTCTGATTAAAAAAGACTTACTGACAACCGATAAGAAAAACGCAGCGCTAGCAAAAATTAAAACATCCACAAATTTTGATGCACTCAAAGACGCTCACCTCGTTATTGAAGCCGCCACAGAGAACTATGATCTTAAAGTAAAGATTCTCAACCAAGTGGATGCTTTACTCCCCCCTGAGGTCATTATTGCTTCGAATACATCATCTATCTCGATTACTCAACTAGCCTCTACAACAAGTCGTCCTGATAAGTTCGTTGGCATGCATTTCTTTAACCCAGTGCCGATGATGGCGCTTGTTGAAATTATCAGAGGTCTAGACACCAGTGACACCACTCACTCCAAAGTGGAAGAGCTTGCTAAGACACTTGGCAAATCTCCGATCACCGTTAAGAATGCACCAGGTTTTGTGGTCAACCGCATACTGGTACCCATGATCAATGAGGCTTTGTTTGTATTGGCCGAAGGCCTAGCTTCCGCTGAAGACATTGATCAGGGAATGAAGCTTGGCTGCAATCATCCCATTGGTCCTTTGGCGTTAGCCGATCTAATTGGCCTGGATGTTTGTCTAGCCGTTATGGAGGTTTACCTCAAAGAATACGGGGACAGCAAATACCGCCCATGCCCACTGTTAAAGGAATTAGTTTCAGCGGGCCGTCTGGGCAGAAAGACCAAGCACGGCATCTACGATTACAACAAATAAGAACTAGAACTGACGATCAGGCATGGTGATACGCATGCCTTGCATTTCTTCTGTGATTCTTATTTGACAAGCGAGACGACTGTTATCCTCTCTTGGAGCGGCAACGAAATCCAACATTTGCAACTCCTCATTGCTCGCATCCAGGAGCGCCCCCTGAGGGGCCTGCTCAACATAGCAGTGACAGGTGCCGCAGGCACAGTTGCCCCCGCATTCACCCACAAATCCGTCAAGGCCTGCTGCTTGTGCGCATTCTAATAATGTCTGGCCTTCCTCTGCGCTGAGCTCTTCTTCTGCGCCGTTGGGCTGGGTTACGAAAATGGTGATGGACAAGGGATTTTCTCCAAACTTTAGTGCGGTAAGTTATAACTTGATGCATTTTAATTGGCTTCTATGAATTTTTCTTTGGGTACCGCTGAATTTGATTGATTGAATATTGTTCAGCCTAATATTGATCCAAGAGTCATCAGCACCGATAATTCAAGCTTGATCAAGCACTACTAAGAATCCCATTCAATTAAATATGTCTGCCCCACAAACACCCAACACCCCCCTTTCCTCGCGCCTCAACAAACGTATGGCAGCGCTTGGACTTTGCTCGCGTAGGCAAGCCGATGAGTGGATAGAGAAGGGATGGGTTAAAGTCAATGGATACACCGCTGAGCTTGGGCTGCAAGTGACTGAGGCAGATACTATTGAGATTGATCAAGGTGCAAAGCAGCAGCAAGAACGCCAGGTGACCATTATTTTGCACAAACCCGTAGGCTTCGTCAGCGGACAAGCAGAGGACGGGCACACACCGGCTATTACCCTGATCTCTGCGCAAACACACTGGACGGGCGACACGAGTTCAACCCGGTTTGTACCCACTCAGCTCAGAAACTTAGCACCTGCTGGAAGGCTTGACATTGACTCTGTAGGCTTACTGGTATTGACCCAAGACGGACGCATTGCTAGACAACTCATCGGCGAAGACCACTCCATGGAGAAAGAGTACTTGGTCAGGGTTGAATACCAAGGCATTACGGATAATGTCTCCGCACACTTTCCGGCTGAAAAGATTCAGAGTCTTAGGCACGGATTGTCCCTTGATGGACAAGCGCTTTTACCGGCACAGGTCGATTGGCAAAACCCCGAACAACTTCGTTTCATCCTCACTGAGGGCAAGAAGCGCCAAATTAGGCGTATGTGTGAACAAGTCGGACTCCATGTGGTTGGGCTCAAGAGGATCCGAATCGGCAACATCGTGCTCGGCAGACTCCCTGTGGGTGAGTGGCGCTACTTAAGTCCATCCGAGCGGTTTTAATAAGAGCTTTTACCCTGACCTATGAGTCCAGTCCTGCTGGCTTGACTTGTCACCAGCGAAAGTGACTCTTTTTTCTTAATTCTCTTTTTTAAACTCGTCTTAATACGAGTAAGGGACTTGAAAACATCTCCACAGCCCCCATTTCCAAATCATAAATTTTTATTAACCGTTAAGTCCCAAAATGAGCAAACAAACCCATGCCTTTCAAGCCGAAGTAGCGCAGCTGCTTCATTTGGTTACCCATTCTTTGTATTCAAACAAAGAGATTTTTTTGCGTGAGTTGGTATCCAACGCCTCGGATGCCTGTGACAAATTGAGGTACGAAGCGCTCAATAATGCTGCACTCTTTGAAGATCAGCCTAATCTAGATATTCGCATCAGTTTTGATAAAACTGCCAAAACAATCACCATCGCCGACTCTGGTATCGGGATGAGCGAGCAAGAAGCAATCAATCATCTGGGAACTATCGCAAAGAGTGGAACAAAAGACTTTGTTGGCAAACTCAGCGATGATCAGAAAACGCAGGCCAAAGACACCGGCTCACTCATCGGACAATTTGGAGTTGGTTTTTATTCAGGTTATATCGTCTCCGACCGAATTACAGTTGAAACGCGCCGAGCAGGCGCAAAGGCAGAGGACGGCGTACGCTGGTCTAGCACAGGTACGGGGGAGTTTGAGGTTGAGAAAATAACCCTCCCCAAACGAGGAACAAGCGTCATATTGCACTTAAGGGATGATGCAGACGAATATCTGAGCGCCTGGAAGATCAAATCCATCGTCTCCAAATATTCAGACCACATCTCACTACCCATACTAATGCTCAAAGAGGAGTGGAAAGAGGGCAAGGACGACCAACCAGGCGAGATGGTCGTAACGGATGAATGGGAGACCGTTAATAAAGCGAACGCACTTTGGTCTAGACCTAAGAAGGACATCACTTCTGAGGAATATTCTGATTTTTACAAAGCCATCAGCCATGACTTTGAAGCCCCTTTGTCTTGGAGTCACAACAAAGTAGAGGGCTCAACTGAATACACGCAATTACTCTACGTTCCTGCGAAAGCCCCTTTTGACTTATGGAACAGAGACAAGAAAGCAGGCATCAAGCTTTACGTGAAACGTGTTTTCATCATGGATGATGCGGATGCGCTCATGCCCTCGTATCTTAGATTTGTAAAAGGTATTGTTGATTCTGCGGACCTACCATTGAACGTGAGTCGCGAATTGCTACAAGAGAGCCGAGATGTCAAAGCAATACGAGAGGGCAACACACGTCGTATCCTCTCCATGCTTGAAGACCTAGCTAAACACAATACACCCGCTGAGGATGCAAGCCCTGAGGACAAAGAAGGCGCTGGCAAATACACCACTTTTTACAATGAGTTTGGTGCGGTTCTTAAGGAAGGACTGGGCGAGGATTTTGCGAACAAGGACAAAATTGCACATTTGCTGCGCTTTGCAAGCTCTACGACCGACACGGTTTCCGTCTCCTTCGCAGACTACAAAGCTCGCATGAAGCCGGAACAAGAAGCTATTTATTACATCACCGCAGACACCCTGGCTGCAGCTAAGAACAGTCCTCAACTTGAAGTATTCCGCAAAAAAGGAATTGAAGTTCTATTGATGACAGACCGTGTGGATGAGTGGGCACTCGGATTCTTAAATGAGTTTGACTCAACCCCTTTGCAAAGCGTTGCGAAGGGTGCAGTGGATTTAGGCAAGCTTCAAAATGAAGAAGAGAAGAAAGCCCAAGAGGCGGCTGAAGAAACCTTTAAACCTATTCTCGCCAAACTCAAAGAGGCTTTAAAAAACAAGGCTGAGGACGTTCGCGTGACCTCCCGCTTGGTGGACTCCCCGGCGTGTTTGGTCGTCAAAGACCAGGGCATGTCTCTTCAAATGTCTAGAATGCTCAAACAAGCTGGTCAAGCTGCACCAGAGGTTAAGCCTATACTGGAGGTCAACCCAGAGCACCGTCTTGTCAAAAAACTCACAAGCGACGAGGCAGGTATGCACTTTAACGATTTGGCGCACATCTTATTTGATCAAGCCTTATTGGCAGAGGGCGGTTTACCTGAGGATCCTGCTGAATATGTCAAACGCGTAAATGCTCTTTTGGTCTAGAGTCATTGGTTAGGTATAGATCAGCAAAACGGCTGTCGACCCTTAAGGTCACAGCCGTTTTTTTATGGAGTTCAACTCCCTGTGCGGTACTGGTAATGGTACTGGCAAGGTTACTCGGACTGGTACTAGTCCAATTTGCCCATGTGCTTGACCAATTCAGCCATTTTTTTAGCGTCACTCTGAACGTAGCGCTCAAACTCTGGTGTGTCTAAGAACTGCAATGGACTGCCGGCGCTGGCGATATTCTCACGCACGCGTGGGTCAGCCGCCACAACCTTCGCAGCAGCTCTAATTCTTTGGGCAATGGGTTCTGGTACCCCAGACGGTACAAATAAACCTGACCACTGTGCATATTGAACATTGATGCCGTCCTCAGCAAGCGTATGTACTTCCGGTAACAACTCAAGACGCGCATTACCCCACTGTGCCAGTGCCCTTAATTTACCTGCTTTGATATTTTGTAATACGGTTGCGGGACCTGACGCTACAGCCTCGATTTGACCACTCAGCAAACTTACCAGGGCGGGACCAGCGCCAGTAAAGGGCACATGGGTAAAGCTAGCGCCCGAACCCATCTCGAGCATCACCATGGGTACATGCATAGTCCCGTAATTGCCAGATGTGCCGTAATTGATGGCGCGAGGTCTTTTTTTGGCGTCCTCTAAAAATTCTTTCAAATTTTTCCAAGGTGCGTCCGCCCTAACCACTAAAACGGTGGGGTCTGCGGTAAACCGAGCAATGGGCCTTAAATCAGAGAGGGCAAACATTGGATTTCGACCCACAATCAAATCTGCCTCTGGAATGACTGTTACTGACGATAGCGCCAGTAAAAGCGTATAGCCATCAGGCTTAGAGCGGGCGACATATCCCATGCCAATTCCACCGCCAGCGCCGGCCCTGTTTTCTACCAGCACAGGTTGTCCCAAATCACGACTCAAAGCTTCCGCCACAGGCCTGGCCACTATGTCAGCTACTCCCCCCGGAGGAAAGGGCACGACCAGAGTGATTGGCTTATTAGGATAAGCTTGCTGGCTAAACGCTGTTTCCACCACCACGCCCAAACTCAATCCCAAAACACAGCTAGCATAAAGCCCTGTTTTGAATGATTTTTTTAGAGCAGATGCCCATAATTGCACGAAGCTTACCGAGTAATTTTGCATTTTGTCTCTCCACTTACCTGTAGGACTTAGAGTTCTATGAACTATGTTTTTTCGCATCCTTAAGATCTTAAATGCGATTTTTGAATTAGATCAAATCATCAAAGGCGGCTCGTGCATTGCCTCAATTTGATCAGTCAGTGTATCAATTTGTGTTTGCCAGTAATCTGAGCTCCAAAACCACGGGAAATTAATCACAAATGACGGATCGTCTGCTCGCTTTGCAAGCCACGCACTGTAGTGAATCAAACGCAGTGTCCTGAGCGGCTCAATCAACTTCAATTCACGTGTATCAAACTCGCGCATGCTGGTGTAGCCATCGAGCAAGACAGATAGCTGAAAACTTCTCTCTCGTCTATCGCCGCTTTGCAGCATCCAAAGATCCTGTATTGCTGGCCCCATTCGAGCATCGTCCAGGTCCACAAAATGTGGCCCTCCGTCTACACCCTCCAACGGAGTCCACAGTATATTTCCCGGATGGCAATCGCCGTGTAATCGCAAGTACTGATAAGGGCCTTGCAACACTCGCTCAATCTCCTCTAGCGCGGAATCACAGACCTGTAACCACTTATCCCGGAACTGCTCAGGAATACACTCTAAACGCATGAGTATTTTTTTAGACTCTATCCCCATCGTTTGGACATCTACTCTTTCACGGCCTACAAAATCCTTGCGCTCGCCGACACTATGAATTCGCGCTAAATACCGCCCTAACCATCCAATCACTTCCACATCATCTAGTTCAGGCGAACGCCCACCTTTTTTGGGGGAAACACTGAACAAGAAATCAACCTCACCATCAACCCCCAAATCACGAGTACTGTGCACTGTTGAGCCATTAAACTCAATGGGTGCGACAACGGGTATTTCTTCTTGCTTGAGCTCAAGTGCAAAGGCGTGCTCTTCCTTTATTTGCTCAACGCTCCAGCGACCGGGCCTGTAAAACTTGGCTACGACTCCCTCACCGCTATCTAACATTGCCAAGTAAACCCTGTTTTCATAGGAGCTTAGGGCGCTCAGCCTTCCATCAGATACTAAACCCAATGCCCCTAGTGCATCTAGTATGACATCTGGGGTCAGGGACTCATAGGCATGCAATACTCAAACTCCCCAGACGATGGGTTGACTCTGTGCGTGGCAAGTTTTCAGCATCTCCAGGAAAGGGATGACCCTTTGTTTAATGGTGACTGGATCGACGGAGTCGTTTGAGTCTCTACCGCTAAACTTGTTTTCTACGCCGTCCCGCCCTTTTTGATGCTCTTCTGGGGCGGCATGCTCACCCACCCCATGTTCATGAATTACCTTTTCTAAAATGGATATAGCGTTGGCCATATCTGGTACCTCTATGATGCCCTGGGCCTGCGGCTCTTTACCAATGAGCGACAAAACAAGTTTGCCCCCCTCCTCTAACATGATCAAATCGCTGTGCGTTTTTGATTTGAATTTAAATAGCATTTATTTATCTCCTAGTTGTTATGTGTCTTATGCGTTGATCTATCAACTTCTTAGTATTTCTAAAATGCACGCATTAAAAGCTTCTGCTTTTTCGTATTGAACCCAGTGCCCAGCATTAGGAATTATTGTGAACCCGCGCAGATCACAATCCTTGAGTCTGTCTTGTACCTCGTTCATTCGACCTTTATACAAAGCGTCCAACTCTCCCCACACCCCGAACACCGGACAAACCCAATCTTTTTGCAAACGCAACAACGCATCACTTCTTGCGATTCGTCTCCTCTTGAGACGGTCCCGGGCTATATTTTTTTGTTGTAGTTCAAGTGTTTCTGAGGTGATCATATCCTCATTCGCGATCATCATTACTTTTAAGTTGTGTTGATGTACTCCGAGCACCTCTGTTTCACTCATATCTGCTCTTAATCCTCGAAGCGGCAGGGGAGTACCTGTTAAACCTAAGGCGGGTGCACCGACCAATATAAGGGTGCGCACGATACTCGCGTCTGTTGAAGCTATAAAACCAGCCAAGAGACCTCCAAACGAGAAGCCAACGACATCTAAGGCTTTGCCTTCACCGATCGCCTGCATGCCCTTTATCACGTAGGGCACAAGATCATCAACATCAACGGCTAGTGGTGGCAATTGTGAATCCCCAAATCCGGGTATATCCAATGCCCAAACTTCACGTGTATCACTGAGCGCACGTATATTGTGCAACCAGTGCGTCCAACTGCCACTCCCTCCATGCAGGAGTATTAACTTTTCCGTGGCACCTTGATTCCATACATGCCAGACTTGTAAGACGCCTTGAACTACGACCTCAACTCGGCGACCAAGACTTTCTATCGAAAGGATTGAATCTGTGGCGTCATTATTCAACAATCTTGATTCTCCAGACAAAACGCCCACTTTTAAGACTAAAAGTGGGCGTTGATGTTGGTTGCGCGAGCAAGATTTGAACTTGCGACCTTTGGGTTATGAGCCCAACGAGCTACCAGGCTGCTCCATCGCGCGTCAGATCTTCTATTGTAACCTGTATTT
>Ga0164296_1006322_pt1 | contig 10072 bp, 12 predicted proteins | sample GEODES057metaG_FD_113533 | JGI IMG/M metagenome (GOLD analysis project Ga0164296, IMG submission 113533) | Dystrophic lake water microbial communities from Trout Bog Lake, Wisconsin, USA - GEODES057 metaG | ecosystem: Environmental > Aquatic > Freshwater > Lake | place: USA: Trout Bog Lake... | reverse complement strand
GCAAAATACAATTGAGTTATATTAGGAATTTGTTCAAATACATCATCCCAAAACTCTGGCTTCTCGTACCAGGTGTTGTTAAATTCTTCTTTGTCAAAACCTATTTGTTTAATAACAATAGGACTACGTGTTTTAGTAACTAGTTTATCATAATCTTGTAGCCAACGACTGCTGTCATGCGGACTACACATAACGCATTTTAGATTACAAGTATGCCCTAGTCTTAGATCTAAATATCTTATAACCGGAGGCACAGCACCAGTAGTATCAGTGCCCCTAATAAGTTCAGCAAAATCCAGCCCGTCACGATTCCATTCATACATTTCCCATAAGCGTTTGCTTACGACTCCGTTTGATTCTTCTTCAAAACATTTTGTACAACTTGCAGGTATCTTGCCTTCTAACATAGTTAAACGAACACTACGCATATACTGATTGTTAAATGCTTCTAATGGAGTTTCACGTCCAAAGTTAGCAGGCTTCCCATTTTCTTTTTTAACTAATCCTACTTCATGATCACCTGTTGCCGCTCCACTGGCATTAGTAACACAGCACAGTCTAGCATCGCCGTTTGGACGAGTAGCTAAATGTATCCAAGGCAATGCACAGAACGTAGGACTTCCGGTTTTCTCTTCTATTAGTTTAACGTAGGATTTTATTTTATCTGACATCTTTTATTTCTTGGTTATCAATACTTATGTAAGGGCTGTTGGGCCCGCACATTAATATACAAGTACTGCTAGATTTTTCCTTCCATTTACGTTGCCACATAGTTTGCCATTTGTCTGTTTCAACTATATTTTTAAGTCCCAATTCTAATACATTAAGTACAGGAAGTCCTAGCACTTGTTGTTGTACTCGAGCACCTTCTTCTACTATAGAATCTTCTTCATAAAGATTGTAATTCTTTAGTAGCTCAACGTCATAGTTAGTATACAAAAATGCTCCTATCATACAACAAGGGCTTAACAAATAATGGGCGTCAATATACAATTCTTTATCTTTGATTGATTGACAGTTGATTTGATCAGCGTTAGCCCAATGTTGGTGTCCTTCAACTTGTTTACGACCAACAAATTCTACGATACTGTCTTCGGGTTGTTCTATATTATAAAGTACATTACCTTTCTTATCAACTACAGGGAAAGGACGATTGAATCGTTTACTGTTCTTAACTGTAAAAGAGTTGAATCCAAGTTCTATGCTCAATGCTTGCGCTTGACTAACTTGATGTGCATTATGTTTAAACCTAATAAAACACCAGTCAGCATTTCCTCCCGCCGCTATGAACGCTTGTGCATTTTCAATTATTTTATTGTAGTCTGTTCCTATACGATAAATTGAATGTGTATCTTCTAGCCCATCAATGGCAAATATAACTGTATGGTGTTTAGGTAAACTTTGTGCTAACTTTGTCCACCATGCTTGATTTCTTGCACTACCATTAGTATGTATTTGTAGTTTTATTGAAGGCGCAGTCACTGCCAAGTAGTTGCACATTGTAATCAGATCGTTGTTGAGTATTGGATCTCCAAAGTCTCCGCAAAAACTAATTTCTTTTAGATAAGTTAAAACATCGTAGGAAATGATTTTTTTAAAATCATCAAAGGACCAATCATTTAATTTAAGTAAGGGATTACCAATGCCCCCGTGTATGTTTCTAGGACACATAGGGCAACTAGCTTGACATCGATTAGTGATCTCAACTTGTATTTTTTCTAATTGATTAAATTTAAACATTTAATTTCTTATCTATATAATTTTGTACATGTTGCTTAAACTTAACATCCGCAGTATCAACTGACGATATCTTATAATTGTAGATATCCTCATACTGATTAGTTTCATGATATAAGAATAGTCTGTCTGATAAGAATGGATTGCATCCACGCAGTCCTTTAAATCCATCAGCAGAATAAAATTCTTTTACAAGATCCTCTGCTTGATACCAATCCATAGTTTTATGTTGCCAAATTACAATGTCATTCCTGGTGCTACCTACTCCACCGCCTCGTGGTGTAGTAGATTGAAATACTACATCCTTGTTACTGTCTTTAGTTACTACATATCCTGGATTAGATCTAGCTTCTAATTTAACTAAACCGTTGGCTATAAGTTCTCGAGTAAAACGACTTTGATTAGTAAGAGTTTCATCATAGTCACCTATTTCTAAAATATGCGCACTAGCACTTTGTCTGAGCCAATGGGTGTTTAACCATTCTAAACTCTTATACCAGGATTCTTTTGTTTCCCCTGGTATCCCACATATCATCTGTATGTTAGCTCTGTAGCGTTGGGGAGCATGGATATCTGTATAGGTTTGAAATTCTAATAGTCCTGTTTGTAGTTTATCAGGATCCATACCTTTACGTACAAGTTTACCTGCTTCGTGATTAAATGTTTCAATGCCCATTGAATGCCCTAGGAATCCTAGTCTAATATAAGTGTCCCAATGTTCTCTGTGTTTAACAACTAGGTCGCCACGAGCAAATCCACATATCCAAGGATTGTATCCTAGTTCATCAACAGCTTCAGCATACTTCTCTAACTTTTCAGGACGGTCGTTAAATGTTTCATCCATTACACGCCAGTTCTTAATGCCCCACTTTTCGTAGCCTGTTTGCATTTGCAGTTTAAATTGTTCTTTGCTTACGCTTACATCTTTTGCCTGTCCTATGATAGGAAAGTTACAATAACTGCAACTAAACATACAACCACGTGCTGTTTCAATCTGTGGACAATCATACGGACTCATAAAGTCACGAGCTTCATAGTCTACTAGATAGCTGTCTAATGGCGCACTTGGATAATGATGCAGTCCTCTGATAACTTTCTTGCTACCAAAAAATGCAGGATCTGTCATTAATGGTGCACCTAATGTACCGATAAGATGTTGGCACAATGCTAGGATAGCATTTTCTCCATAACTATCAACCCAATAGTCTACGCCTTCAGCAGGAGTAGTCAGTGCGTTATTACCGCCCACTACTACAGGTATACTAGGATATTCTTTCTTAAGCCAAAGTATAAATTCATTTAGGTACGGACTCCAGGGATTAAGAAAAGCAGTACCAAAACAAAACATTACAGTCTTGTTAGTTGTTCTACTACGCACTAGTTCTTGTAGTTCTTCAAGTTGCCAAAACGCAGTGAAGTCGACTACTTCTGCGTCCCAATCATTCATGCGTAAGAAGGTAGCCACTCGATGCGGCCACAGAGCTCTTTCCCATCGCTTGCCAGTTAGGCTAAAAATCATTATGTGATTCATGCTATTATTGATTCTTTAATCTTAATAAAATCTTCAAGTCCTTGTGCTTTAGGAACACACATTCCGCAACCGCATCTTTTATTAGGGCATACTATAAATTTATCTTTATTTTCAATGCGTTGTTTTAAATCACTTAACAGTTTAGCACTATCATCTAGACTACCAATCGGTCCTCGGGCACCGTCATACAATGCTTGACAAGTTTGATGATGATATACTAGATTAGTTTCTTGATCAACATATAAAAAATACCAATCAACTAGGCACTTCCAATCCTCAAAATTAGTATTGACTAATTTGATTGGCTGCCATTCACCGTCGACTTTACCTTCTAAGCATCTGCCTCCACAGCAAGCACGACCTAATTCAGTTCCTTCTGCTTTTGATTTAGGGCTACCTTGTAGTCCCATTTCATTCCAGAACCAGGCTTGCTGTTCTTCTGTATACTCGTGACTAGTTCTGCGATTAGTTCCATCTGCGTCAATGAACCACCCTTTGCGTGTAATTGCACCGTCACCGATTGGACGAGGTTTAACATCAATACCCTTATCTTTTAATTGATTGTACACACCTAGGGTTTCTTCCCAATGATCCATGTGCAACATTACATTAACCTGCAGGCGAATATCAGTAGAAGATAACGCTAGTATATTTTTTATTGCTCGTTCTTTTAGTTTAGGATCTGCTTCTGCATGATAACTTATGGTTACATGATTAATTGTGTCAATTATTTTTTTAGAATAATTTTCTCCCCAAGCACCGTTAGTAGTTAATCCTAGATAGTAATATTCAGGTTGCGATTTAATGTAGTCTAGTAAATTCCAAAAGTTAGGATTAGCAGTTGGTTCACCACCTGTAAAATTAATATTAGTAGTTGTAGTTTGTTTTCTTTTAGAATTATATAAGTTAGCCCAAGATTGAATAAAATCAAATGTCTTTTTAAATTCTTCTAAACTTTTAAAGTTACTGGTATTATTGTGTCTAGATGATTCGCAATACGAACAGTCGTAGTTACATCTCCTACCAGTATCCCAAATGACTGAAAAAGATTCGTTGCCAGTGTTACGAATGGCAGTAGTTTTAATCATAAACTTTCTCGCTCGATAAATTGATCGATAGGTTTACTCAAAGCATTGACCCCACATGCCCTAGCACATGTAACCATCTTAGGATCTGACCAATATCTATCCCATACTGTTTGATAGGCTGTGGAGTTTATTATAGATTTGACACTATTGTATTTTGTATCAATATTATCTATCCCGCCAAAGTCTTTGATCATGTCGTTATACTGATCAGTCATTACTTTTCTAACTTCTAATATTTCAGATCCGTCTTCTGTATAATTGTAAGGTGTACTAGCTAACCAGCAACAAGGAAACAATCTTCCAAACGCATCGATATAAATTTCTTTTTGTTGCTGAGCATAACATTCGATTGTGCTAGAGGCTACAATTTGTTGATAGTTATCCAACACCTTACGATCAATAAAAACAATTTTACTTTCTATTGCAGGTTCGAGAAAATGGCTTACGACTCTTTGAGAACTTAGTACAGGAAACTTTTTGTCTAAAACAAATCTACTGCTGTCTTTCATTACAAATCTTTGAAATCCAGATTCTGCCGCAATCTTCTTAGCAGTTTCTACTTGATGTGCATTATGTTTGAATCTAATAAATGCCCATTCAGCGATTCCGCCTGCTTGTATGAAAGCTGTTGCATTACGAAGTATTTGATTATAATCTGTACCTATACGATATAAATGATGTGTGTCACTTAGCCCGTCAATGGCAAATACTACTACATGATTTTTAGGCAATGCTCGAGCAAGTTGTTCCCACCATTGAATATTTCTAAGACTGCCGTTAGTGTGTATTCTAATTTCTATATCGGGTTTGTGATCAACTGTGTAATCAACCATGCCAATTAAATCATTGTTCAGCAACGGATCACCAAAATTTCCACAGAAGTATAAAGCCTCAACTTGATCCAATACTTCTTGGTTGATGGTATTTTGAAACTGTTCTAAGGTCCAGTTGTTTATTTTTATTAATGGATTTTCTATACCGCCGTGATGATTGCGACTGCACATAGGACAACTAGCTTGGCAGTTGTTGGTTATTTCTAAATGTATTTGTCGTAGCTCATTAAACTTAAACATATCTAGTACCTATAATCATATAGCGAGTATACAAAGGCAATGCAAGTTCTCCGGCCCATTTAACAGTTATATGACTTTGTTTAATAAAATCATCTAAGTTGCTGGCTGTTCTAACATGTTCAGGTATATCGTAGTTGTTGCTTTGCAAGACAAGCAAACTATCTTTAGGAGTGTAGGTTAACCAACTGTTGTATTGCTCTTGTGTAAGATGTTCACAACTGGTGTTAATAATAATATCAGCACTCATATGCATTGGTTGACTAATATCTACTACACTTGCACGGAACCTTCCTGCTATTTCTTCTAGCTTGTTCATTTCTTCTGCAATAGATTTGCAAGTAGGATCAATATCATAACTAGCAATATGCGTGACTGGAATGTTACTTTGAAATAACATACTGGCTAGCACTCCTACCCAGCCTGCGCATATTTCTATACTAGAAGCCTGATCAACATATTCATCTAAGTTGTCAATCAACCACTCTTTGCTTTTGAGTTGTCCACTCCAAAAGGCATCCATGGTCCGCAAGGGCTCGGGACTTTTGCGGATAGCTTGCATCCAATGATGTAGGTGTTCTGTATCAATTTGCATGACTTAAGATGTTGTCGTATATTAATTTTGCCAAAGTGGCGTGTGCTTCTATTCCGGGATGTCTACCATCTAATGCAACCGGATGTGTTTTTCTAATGTCCGACATGTATATATTAGGAAATTCTATTTCTGATGCCCATGCTGGCTTAGTTGAAATGAACTCAGTTCCTTTGTTGTCTGTGAGCATGTAAAATTGGTTGCCTAATAATTTTAAATAAACATAGGCATGATGTATAGTTTTCCAAGATCTTAAAGACATGTCGTAATCGTTGTGTAGTAAAATCCATTCTTTAATATTGATGCTAGGATCTTGTTGCCAATGAGCTAGTGTTATTGTTTCTTTTTCATTTTTATGAAGAATGTCCCTGTATGGATCAGTCCACATAATTACAATCATATCATCGGGCTCAAATTTAAATTTTAATAGCTCTTCAATTATATGAGCATTGCTAGCACCCGGATCAGACATGTTTTTACATTCCAATCCCATTTGTTGAGATAGGAGTGAGGGCCAAGCAAATTTACTAGGTGATGGTCCAGGATCGCATGGCGGTACATGACAATCTTCTAAACCTTGACCGTAAGTATTAGAAGCACCGAAGGCTATTAGTCTCTGCATTATTTTTGCTTAGGTATCTTACTGTCTGCACTACTAACACATCTAGTAGTCACACATTTTTTAGGGCTGGAAAACAAAGTAAATTTTTCTATTTTGCCCAAAGGCTCTTCGTGACAACTATAAGCACGTTTAACCTCACTACCTTTTATTATAACACTTTGATATCCTGCATTGCAAGTCCAATCGGCAAATTGATTAAAGCCTAGCGCATTAAAACGTTCCGCTTGATCTATATAATAATCCTTGATACCGTCAGTTAATCTTATTTGGAAACCTTCCTGCTGTTCAAAGTCGTTTTGCATTATAGTAATCATCTCGGGTGTATAGCCGTCTACAATAGCAGTAGCAGTATCATTGCTTTGCGGCTTGAGTGTTACGTTAATACCTCTATCACGCAGACGATTACAGCGTTCTAGTGTTTCATAAAATTTGTCAGGTACCATAACTTGATTAACAGTTACATGAACACGTTCATACATTAGTTGTAGGCACTTATCTCCAAACTCTTGTTCCTTAGCGAACTCTTCGTGATAACTAGCTGTGATGCTACGGCGCTGTAGACTGCTAGTAATATTGCACCAGTTGTTCCACCATTTGGATCCAGGACTCAAATTAGTAGTCATGTGGATGCTTTGGTAAGGACTTACTGTTTCGTCTAAATACTTTATCAGTTCGGGCAGTTGTTTGTATGCCGTTGGCTCACCTCCGCTGAAACTCCAATGGAATTGAGTAAATCCATTTTGGCGAGCTTGACGTTTGATTTCATCTACTGTGTGTTTGTAGACTTCGAGTGGTTGATGATCAACTTGGTCGGTTCTAGCATAGGGCCAGCAGTAGGAACATTTATAGTTACAAAATCTACCCAAAATCCAACTTATGTTAAATAATGGACGATCGAGCATTGTTCGCTGCCCAAAACGAGTTATTTTTTCAAAGGGTATAGTAATAAATTGCATTGACATTATTTACGCTTGAGCGTATACTACTATTGTAGACGTGAGTGGAATATGGTATACCTCCTCCCTAGCGTTTGTTAGGGAGGGTCAGGGGCTTGGTCTTAGACTGCCTTTGTAGGTTCGAATCCTACCGTCTACACCAGTTTAACTAGGCACAGAAAGGCAGTGTATGAAAAAGGCATTAGTATTGTTAGTAGCAGTATCTTTTAATTGTTTTGCGTATGTTGATGAACCACTTAAAGATTTTGATACTACGCATAATATGGTCAATCGATCAAATATCGTTTGGCTGCAAGTTGCTGATGTTAACGCATCGTGTGAAAAAATGTCTCAGCAACGAGGTGGCGGTGGCTTTGGTTATGCTATGCAGGCTTGTTCGTTTTGGGACAAAACTCCACAAGGTACGACCACTTGCACAATCATCACAGGACCTACAACTAACCTAACTGTACTTGGACACGAAACACGTCACTGCTTTCAAGGAAATTTCCATTAATGGATGATAGAGATTTAGTAGAAATGATTTGGCAGACGCCTTGGATGCTGGAGAAAATCCGCACTCGACAGGACTATGCTCAAAATCTATATGCAGCATTTTGCAATATGCAATGGTGTAAGCGTGAAATGTGGGACATACTTAAAGAGGAATACTGGTCGTGCTCTTGGCGCGGTGCAGGCGGACTTGTAGCAGAGTGGCAGGGCAAGGGTGGCGATTACATGGATTGGTACTGTAGTGGCATGAGTGGCGGTTTTGGTCTAGCAGGTGGCTACGATGAAGAAACTGAGGTTGACCCCCAAGCTGAATTTATTGCCAAAAAATACGTTCCGGAAGGTACTGTGACCGATGAAATTGCACAAGATCTTGATCGGTTAGGGTGGTTTCCGATTCCACGGCCTAAAGACGATATTTAGAGTAAATAATCATATGACGCAATGGACTGCTTTTATAGAAGAGGGTGAAGACGGAGAACTATTACTTCCGCTGCCAGATGGCTTGCTCGAACTACAAGGGTGGAAAGAAGACGATATCTTAGAATGGACAGATAACGGTGACGGAAGTTGGTCTCTAACAAAAGTGAACGAATGAGTAAAGACGATTTATTAGAATTAACAGGTTTAGTAGAAGAAGTATTGCCAGGCAATATGTTTCGGGTACAAGTAGAAAACATGCCCGAATTATTACTGTGCTATATGGGTGGTAAATTAAAGCAACATAAGATTAGAATCATTGAAGGCGACTCTGTTAAATTAGAAGTTAGCACATATGATCTAAGCAAGGGTAGAATAACTTATAGGTTGTAGCAATGAACAGTGTAATGGAATCAGTTTGTACCGTTTGCAATTCCGTAAGAAGCACTAGCAAGCCAGGTATAAGTTTTCAATCACTGTTAAATAAACTCCGCAGAGAATTCCGCAAGCAAGGTTTTGATATTAAATTAAAAAGCCTTAGAGATCGCGAACTATTCGAAGACGAATTTTACGTCACAGCATGTTATGATCCAATTGAAGATCATCATCGCGCAACAGCAATAGAAATAATCATACATCATAATTTCGACAAAGCATTTGTTTGGAATGATCGAGTACACATTACCAATTTATTGATACAGATATATGATGCAACTGTACACGAGTTTAGACATCAGCGGCAGAGTCGAAAACGGCTGTATGAAGTGTTCTACGATGACAATACTTACTTAGACGACCCAGACGAAATAGATGCTTATGCTATTAGCATCGCCATAGAATTATGTCGCAGTTTGGGCAAGACTAGAGCCCTGCGTTACATGCCAAAATTTATCAGCCTCAGCAGATTAAAATTCAACGATCAGCGTGTTAGTCCTGCCCTATATTCCTACGTTAAACAGTTTGGCAATCTAGATAACCCTATAATCAAACGCCTAGCCAAAAAGGTCTACGTTCGACTACAAAAGGTTGACACAGACCACATTTTCATGTAAAATACATAGTATCATTAATCCATTCGGAGCAAGCTATGTTAGAAGATTTGACAGTACATGTTGACCCAGGTGTTCAATTCCCTAGCCAATATGTACTAGAGCTTGCATGTGCCGCACAACGAGTCAACAAAGACTACATCAAAGAAGGCGAAGCTGTTTACGATGACAAGGGCGAGTTCTTGTATATCAAAACAACTAACAAAATGATGATGTTGAATACTGTGGATCCAAAGTTTTATGTTGGTGATCTAAAGGATCGTCCTTATCCACTTAAGGTACTTGCTGAAGATAAAGAAATGGCTAATATCATTAAGAGCTATTTTCGTAAACTGATGTTTGCCGCAGTTGCAGGTGAAAGTGAGTTCCTAACCACTATTAACTCATTGCTTAATAGTGACACTGTAGGACATAAAATGTTTGGTTATGTAGCGTGTCTACCTAGTGTGTACAAACGCGACTATGCCAAATCGCAGGTTAAGAAGCAGGCTCAAAATTTAGAAGAAGCATATTTGGGT
>Ga0164296_1006320_pt1 | contig 10075 bp, 8 predicted proteins | sample GEODES057metaG_FD_113533 | JGI IMG/M metagenome (GOLD analysis project Ga0164296, IMG submission 113533) | Dystrophic lake water microbial communities from Trout Bog Lake, Wisconsin, USA - GEODES057 metaG | ecosystem: Environmental > Aquatic > Freshwater > Lake | place: USA: Trout Bog Lake... | reverse complement strand
AGCAAGATAATTTTAGGAAACTTATTAGTTAGGTAAGCAATTCAATATGGAGAAATATGAGGTTTCTCCAATAGAGGAGCATTTGGATATGTTGAAACATTTCATTTTGATTGTATTGTTCGTGCCATTCAGGGTTTTTTCAACCCCAATGTCAGACTATAGTTTTAAGAGTTCAAGTCTGAATGGCGGTAATTACTCTACTTTTCAAATGGCTTTAGAGAATGAACAGCTTCAACGGCAACAATCCGTAGCAGCGGCACTTGCTTCTGCAGCTTCCCAAGCGGCGGCTGCAGCGGCAAATACGCCTCTCAATCAATTTGTCAGTAATTTAGAACAACGGATTTATGCTCAAATTGCTCAAAACGTATCTACCAGTATGTTTAGTACTCCAGGTCAAATCACCGCAGGTAGCATTGCCTTTGGTTCTGGAAGTGTCAGCTATAACCAAACCATCATGCCTGATGGCAAATCGGGTATTGCCTTAACCGTATTTGATGGAATGAATACCACCACCATTAACGTCCCAATGGGACAATTTACAAAATAAATCGTGCAAAGACTACTTTTATTTATCCTCATTTTAATTGGCTTATCGGGTTGTGCGATTGGCCAAAAGTCCGGATATTTAGAAGAAAAACCAAAGTTGTTAGAAAACAAACTTATTGGTGATTTGGATTTAGTGCCTCCTCCGGTAAAGGGAAAACTAACTGTTGCGGTCTATAGTTTTAAAGATCAAACCGGGCAGCGTAAAGCTACGCCTGGAATTGCTTCTTTTAGTACGGCAGTCACACAAGGTGCTGATAATCTTTTAATTCGAGCATTGCAGGATGTCAGCAAGGGTGAGTGGTTTGAAGTTGTTGAACGAAGTAGCTTGGATAATTTAACCAAAGAACGATTGATTGTGACCCAAATGCGTCAAGCATATGAAGGGCAAAATGCACAAAAACTCATGCCTCTCAAGTTTGCGGGGTTGATTTTTGAAGGTGGAATTATTGGTTACGATAGTGGGAAAGAAAGCGGTGGATCTGGCTATAACTTTTTAGGCATTGGACCGACAACGCAATATAGTAAAGACGTCATCACGATTAGCCTAAGAGCGGTAAGTGTAAATACGGGGAAGATCGTAGCCGCTGTTACAGTTACCAAAGTAGTTTATTCAACATCAGATACCATAGCGATTTTTAAAAGTGTCGATCCCGGCAGTCCTGGTTCTATTTTGCAGCAAGTAATTGCCTCAAATACCGGTTCACAAAGTGGTGTGGCTGGGATTTTTCAATTTGAATCCGGAGTAACAATTAATGAACCTATTACGATCGCCTTAAAAGCAGCAATTGAAACCGCCGTGATCGAGTTGATTAAAGAAGGTGAGTCAAAAGGTGTTTGGGAGTGTAAAGTTGCTGGTGATGCAGATTCTCCATGGTGGGAATTCAAACGGAATGGAACCAGCAAGTCTGCTGACACTGTGCGTGAAAACAAGAAAGAAGAGACTGCGCTTGTCAAAAAAGAAGAGCAAAAGACAGACCTAAAACCACAGATGCCTGAGTCACAATCTGAATCAAAAGTAGCAATTGTCACCCCTGTTACTGAGATACAAGCACAAATGGCTGCATTGCCCTTGAATCATTCACAAATTCCACTCATTACCCCTGAAATAAAATCTGAAATCCGGCAAGAAACAAGCCCTGTAGCCGTTTCAGAACATAAACCCCAAACCCAAGCTCCTCAAAATCAAAATACTAAATTTGAACAAAAAGCAGATGTTATATCGATTTATGCTTCAAAAAAGAAATTTGAAAAATCACCCTCAGAAATAAAACAAACATTGGCAGAGCCAACACGTGTTTACTTACGAAAATCAGATTTAAATGGTCCTCTAGTAGGTCCTTTTGAGACCCTCATGAAGGGGACTTTGGTCAAAGTTCAACCAACTGAACTAGAAGATATTTTGGAGGTTCAGATTAAAAATGAAACCATTGGCTTTGTTAAAAAAGACAAGATTAAAGTATTGGGAAGTCTTGATAAGCAAACTGATCCCGCGGGTGATTTTACTACCCTCAATAGAGACGATCTCTCCATTATTTCAAAGGAAGATTCTAGATTTTCCGCTGTAAAGAGCGGCCGTTCAAATTTGCGCATTGATGACATTATTTTGCCTACTAGAAGCTTCATTTCCGAAACCACTCTCGTATATTTGAACAAATCCGACCTCAATGGCCCTTTAATGGGACCTCACGAGACGATTCTTAAAGGTACAGAGGTCAAAGTAAAGCCGACTGAATTTAGAGATGTTTTAGAAATTAAGCTCAGTGATGGAAGCAAAGCTTATGTTAAAGCCAATCGTATTAAAAATGAAATCATTGAAAAAGTGCCTGTTAAACAACCTGTTTTTACATTAAATCAGGAGAAACAGGTGGAAGTTCCGGCAGATGAGGCTGCCAAAATGGGCTTTGTTCATTAAAAGTAACTTTGATCATATAAATAGCGTTAGTTTGAAGAAATTGGTGTTTTTTTTAAGTGATTTTTGGATTTTGTAGTAGTTGGAAACTATTGATGTTTGAGTAATCAGTCATTTAATTAAACAATAGTTAATGTAGAGCCGTAATAAGTTTAGGGCTTCTTTTTAGTCGTTCAAGTAGTAAAAATTGAGGTGATAAATGAAGTTAATCATAAAATATGCGAAGGCCCTAACGGCAATTTGGTTTGCTATCTTCTTTTTTCGGACAGCTTTTGCAGATTCTGGCGATTATCTTTACATCAATCAAATTGGTACCGGATCGACCGTTAATATTGAACAAACGGGTGATTTAGCCTACATTGGCGGAGTAAATAGTGATACCGCAAGTACGAGTAACCGTGCCAATTTGGCATCGACAGGTGGTGCTCAAACCGTAAATATTACGCAAGCTGATAATAATAAGTTAAAACTTAATTACAACACCACTGGAACTTTAAATTTTACTGGTGGTTCTTATACAAATGCCACGATCGATGTTGGTGGCCAAACTCTAACTTCACCTTCTTCAGGAAACAACGTTACATATACTGGAACTGCTGGAGCATCTGGGTCTGCGGTTACACTAAATGCCAACGTGCAGGGTGGAACGGGTAATACAATTTCGATTATTAATACGGGTGCTACGACCACAAGCTCCATTTTTAATACAGCGATTAATGGTGGCGGAAACTCTCTGACAATTACTGCACCTGGTCAGTCCAATACGATTACGACCATTCAAGGTATGGCTTCGAGCATGGTCAATCAAATTACTGCAACTGCAGACGTGGTTGGAGGTACAGGACAATGGGTTGGTACACTCAATAAATTACCCGATACTCCATTCGCAGCAGCGGCAGGAACAACAAGCACCTCAAGTAGTATTGTGATGGGTTTGGCTTCTGGAGATTCGAGCAATACGATCTATGTTGGTCAAGCTAATACTGGTCAAAAAGCAAACATATCTTTGGGTAGTAGCAGCAGCAATAACGGGATTAGCCTTGCGCAATATGGCACGGGTGTTAATTCTTCTGTAATAAGTTTGACCGGAAACTCAAGTTTAATTAATGCTTCACAATCCGGTACTGGAGCAACGAATATTTTGGGCTTAGTATTTACTGGGGACTACAACAAAATTGCTACTCTTACTCAATCTGGAACATCAGGGACAAATATTTTTGGAAATGTAGATGGCTCTGTTGCAAATACGGTTAATCCTATCACTTTGGCAGGATACTCAACTATCGGAAGTTTGACTCAAAGCGCTGGTAGCGGTATAAATAGTATTACAACAATCGGTCTATCAGGAGCCACAACCACCGTAACTGCAAATACAATTTCAACCCTCAGTCAAACTGGATCAGGCGCAGGTAACAACACCATTGGGACATTGTCTTTGACAGGTGGTTCAAATACAATTGCTTCACTTACTCAATCTGGAACCGGAGCTGGTAGCAATACAATTACCTCACTCACCTTGGGTGATGGCAGCAACACCCTGACAGGACTTTCGCAATCAAGTACAGGTGCCGGTAACAACACAATTACCAGTATGTCATTAACTGGTGGTACAAACAAAGTCACATCTATATCGCAAACTGCAAGTTCTGCGAACAATACGATCTCTAACTTGTCAATGACTGGGGGTAGCAACACCATCGGCTCAATAACCCAATCTGGAACAGCTGCGAATTCTTTAGCCGTGTCTACTAGTGAAGGGGGGAATACCATTACTTCCATCAGTCAATCAGGTACAGGGACAAACGGAGCATCGATTACATTCACTGGTGCATCGAACACCCTTGCAAGCTTAGCTCAGTCTGGTGGAGATACGAACTCATTCACACTTGCCCTAACAGGTTCAACGAATACAGTAACAGCAACCCAGATCAGCGGCGCAAGTGGTCAATCAAATACTGCTAATATCACCGGCACAGGATCGGGTAATACATTCACGTTTAGCCAGCACCGTTAAGATTACTTTGCTTCATTTTCAGATTATTTGAATTGAATACTCCTTATCAAAAATTGAAAAGTGTAGAAAATGATTAAATACCTTGTGATTGTTTTCTTATTAGGTATGACGTGGCAAGCTGTTGCCGATGACAATCGGATTCGATTGAATCAATCTGGTAACTCAGATATCTATGTAATTACGCAAATTGGTAATTCAAACACATTAGGTGGGGTAACGCAAACAGTCTCTGAATTAACACCCACAGCGATAGCTAACATTTCTGGTGGTAATAATCAAATCACGGTACGTCAAGGCGACTCACAGACCCATATTGGTAATAATCAAATCGATTTAGCTGTAAGTGGTTCAGGAAATATCCTTAATTTAAATCAAGGCATGGATCAAAATGGCTACTCTAACGGTCTTGATCAAGGAGGCCATCATCAAATAGATTACGTTAATGGTATGGGTAACACCATCACTGTTATTCAACAAAATGAGGCCCTAAACGCAGGAATGTTTTCAAGCCTACAAGTCATTGGCAATTTAAATACAGTTGGAATTACCCAGACAGGTGTAGCGATGCATCAACTGATGGCAAGTGTCACTGGTGATCAAACGACATTGATTTCTAATCAATCAGGAACCAGTCCACACACCATCAATGTCACATCTTCAGGTAATGGCAATAGTGCGCAGATTACACAAAACAACAACGGTAGTGTTGGATCAAATACCGCATCCATTACTTTGAACAACTATGGTGCTCCAGCTTCTGTGAACCTCACTCAAACCGGCGGACAAAATTATAGTATCACCCAAAGTTGTGCTACAACTTGCGGTGTGGTTACCGTGAAACAAGGCATGTAAATTTCAAAGAGATTCTATCTAAGATAGCTTGTGAATATTTTTGCGATGCAGGTATAAAAACAGAGCAATCAGAGCAAGCAGGGTTGGCATGAATAAAATATTAATAACCTTAGCTCTAAATTGCAGCACCTTACTATCAGCTTTTAATTCTTTTCTTAACCGTTTCAGTTCAATTCGTTTTTCAGTCGCGGTTTGTTTTAGGGTATTGAACTCGTCTTGATGGTTTGAATCCAGGGGGGTGGCAGAATCATTCCCAAATTTATTTTTCTGTAGAGAAATGATGGATTGTCGCGCCTGTTGAAGATCCTCTTCAAGGGTTTTAATTCTTCCGATGTATGCTTTTTGAGCATTGGCTTCAATCTCTTGAATCACTGTGAATGGGTGCGTAGCGCTTTGGCGTAACCTGAGTGACGCCAAGCTTGCGTCACCAGTGTATTGATCAATTAGTGCTTGCAAAAAGGCCATATTGCCATTTTTGGGATAGACGACCCACTGATTTGTCTCATCTTGTGTCTGAAACGCTATATCGTCATTGATAAAGTCAGAGTCACCAATTAAAACAACCGAGCTATTTGCTTGAGCATGTCTTATAAAAGGCTTTAACGTTTGAGCGGGGACACTTGAAAGTGATGTTTGGAGATTCTCAGTCGATTGAGGAGCAGCCTTTTTGGTTTTTTTCTTTGGTTTATAGTTTGTTGAAGCATCGCTATCTTTATTGGATACCATACCCTCCAAATCTGCTTGATGCTCTTGTTGCGGAATTGATTCTGTAGCTGATTTTTTAGGTTTATTCTTTGGCTTTTCTTCGCTCTGATCAATCTCGATCTTTTCTGATGAGTTGGCTTCAACGTCACTTTTAAGACTGATGGAAGACTTTCTTTTACTTGATATCTCACCTATTGAGAGCACTTTTTCAAGCGGGGGACCATTCGGAAATGCGGTATTGAATTGTCCTTCTACTCGGATAGCAAGGGCGTAGGTCTGCCCGGAAGGGTGGATCTCTTGAATGAGTTGTTCACCTTTATTAAGATTTGAGGACTTTTCAATTAGATCTGAATAAGTTGATGAATGAATCAGGACAGTTTGTTTCACATCCTCAATTGGATAGTTCGTAAAAGCGCCACTATATACAAATAACATTTGACCTAATTCGGAGGTGGTAATGTCGGTCGAATTAAAAGCGGCTTCATTTAAATACAGCACCGTAGGCAAGTTCGGCAAACCGGGATTGTTTTTAGCTTGCATAAATTGCAAGTCTGCGACAGTTTTATCTCGTTGAAAGTTGACTCCCCAGGCACGCGTTAAGTGATCTAAATTCGATGATTTACTATCTGCAATGGATTCAGATTCATTCGAGCTCGTATCAAAATAGGCATAGGGGTCGAGTAAAGCAATCACCTTGCCGCCTCGTAACACAAATTGATCAATCGCAAATTCAGTTGTTTCGCTTAAATCTTTTGGATGAATTATTAATAGAACTTTTAATTGATCATCAATCTCTTTTGCGTTTGTTGAAACTTTTACAACATCGAAGTCTTGTTGCAATTCCGAGACGAAAATCTGTTTAGCTGTAGGAAGGATACCTAGTGCAGGAGAACCTGGCTTCCCAAAAACCGGGAGAGAACTGAGGATGCCAATTTTTGGTTTGGTAACAATTGCAGTTCGAGTGATTGCTCGCACAATATCATATTCAAGTAGGCGTTCGCGCTGCATGACTAATGAGGAAAGGGTATATTTTTGTTTGCCCCTGATGGCAACAAGACCTGCATAGAAATGTTCACCTGTATCTAAATTTTGAGCTTGAACCCCATCTAAATTGGCGGTATCAGCTTCATCTGAATCGGGTTGGGTATCAATTTTTTCAATCATCAATTGCCCATGCGCATTTGCTTTGAATTCGCTTAATAGCTCATCAGTACGTTTTATATAAGCCTTTAATGGCAATGGCATACTCTCATTGTTTTGCGAGGAATAAAACCGCAAAGTAACAGGGGAGTCGAGATGATCCAGTACCTCTTTTGTCCCTGCTGAGAGAGAATAAATTCGGTCTTTGGTCAAGTCTATGCGGATAAACGCATTGCTACTTAACCAATTGATCAGGAAAAAAACAGCAGTTGCACCTAAAAAAGTAGCCCAAGTGATCAGATATTTTTTGTTCACGTTCACTCTCGATTAAGCTCGCGCATTTTTGATTGCTAGATCGTTTAAAAATAGGGAAAAAATCATTAAAGAAAAAAAGTAGATAAAGTCCCTTGTATCAATCATCCCTCGTTCAAAACTATCAAAGTGCGCAAGTATAGAGAAGTTTGCAATGCCTTCAATCGTTCTTGGTTCAAGCCACCTTGCAAGAATATCCGTGACCGGAGGATAGCCGATCAGGATCAGCACGAGGCAAATGCTAAAAGCTAAGATGAACGCAGATACTTGATTTTTAGTGAGGGAAGATGCTAGGCAGACAATTGCAAGATAAGTTCCAGAAAGTAAAAAGCAGCCCAAATACCCTGTCACAATGGCTCCATTGTCTGGACTTCCCAAAAGATTGACTGTAATAATCATTGGAAAACTGAGAAGGATGGCGATGATTAAAAAAAACCAAGAACCAAGAAATTTTCCAATGATCGCTTGGATTGGTGTGATAGGTAGAGTTAACAAAAACTCAATCGTGCCTGATTTTTTCTCTTCTGCCCATAAACGCATGCCGATAGCTGGTGCAAAAAAAAGTAATAACCATGGCATCCAACTAAAAAAAACCCATAGCGAAGCTTCATTTCGTTCAAACAGATTGCCTAGAGTAAAGGTAATAATGCCACTAAGAAGTAAATAGGCGATTAAAAAAATATAGGCAATCGGAGATCCAATATATTCGCCGAATTCTCTTTTGGTAATGATTGTTATTTTATTAATTTGATTCATTATTAAGTTTGCAAAAGGCGATTCTGATGATTTTTTTGTTTTGTGATTGAGAGAAAGAAGTCATCTAATCGACCAGTTGGCGTTTCTTGACGAAAACTGGCAGGGGTACCATTAGCAACAATCTGACCTTGATGAATCACAATTGCCCGGGTACAAATATTTTCCATTTCCTCTAATATGTGAGTAGAAAAGATAATGGCTTTTGTTTGAGCGATGCGGTTAATCAGCGATCGAACCTCATGCTTTTGGTTTGGGTCTAGACCATCGGTTGCCTCGTCAAGAATGAGAACTCCGGGATCATGAATCAAGGCTTGCGCTAGCCCAACCCGCTGGCGAAACCCTTTAGAAAGATGTTCAATTGGTTTATAAATGACCGAACCTAGATTACATAAATCAACGACGCGCTCGATGGATCTTTTTTTCTCTTGTTTAGTCAACCCACGGATAGCCGCTGTAAAGTCGAGAAAAGTATCAACACGCATCACGTGATAACTTGCTGCAGACTCTGGAAGGTAGCCGAGCATTTTTTTTGCTTCAACTGGATTTTTGGCAATATCATGATCGCATACCAGTACTTTTCCAGAATCTGCTTGTAAAAAGCCTGTAATGATCCGCATTGTGGTAGATTTTCCGGCGCCATTCGGACCCAAGAAGCCCAGTACTTCGCCTTGTGCGACCTCAAAAGACAAATCCTTGAGGACTGGAATATCCAAAAATGATTTGTACAAATTTTCAACTTTGATCATATTTGAATGGGATTATTAAAGATAATTGCCATATATCTAGTAAATGATTACAAATCATACTCTTAAAACAATTACTGGCGGTAATTAATCAGATAATATTGGGGAAAATATAGTTAAATTTATAGTGCGGTATTTTTAAGATATATTATCTGCTTTTAATGCAATATCTAATTCCAAATGTGGGATTTATTTAATCATTTAGAGTTATTTGCTATCCATTAAGCTTTGTGGACGAATATCGAGTTCTTGTGTCCAGACACTTCTGGGTTGTTTAAAAAGTGCAACATACTGTTCAGCCAACTCATTGGGTTGAATCATACCTTCGGCTTGATCTCTACCAAAACGTTGTGCAGTTTTCTGACTATGAATTAAGCCATCGATCACGACGTGAACCGCATGAATTCCATGTTTATCATGCTCTCGGGAAATCGCTTGAACCAACCCCCGTAGGGCAAATTTTGCTGAACTAAATGCGGCAAATCCAGGTCCGGCACGCACACTGCCAGACGCTCCAGAATAGATCAGGGTGCCTCCACCATGAGCGATCATCCGGGGTAATGCTTGCTGCGTGATATTGAAAGCCGTCAGAACCATTGAGCGCCAGACAGACTCTAATGCTTCAGGTGTTGTTTCTAGAAATGGTTGACGTAAAAATTGCATCGCATTATGTACGACTCCAACAATGGGTGAGTGATGCTGATCGAGGCGTGCGAATACCTCTGCTGTAGCTTGCGCATCTGTTAGGTCAACTAATTCTTGTGCAGGATAATTCCGAGCCATTGTAACGACTTCATAGCCCGAGCTCTTAAACTTCTCTGCAAGTGCGGATCCAAGTCCTTCGCTATAACCTGCAATTAAAACAGTCCTTTTGGTTTGGGTAGTTGTGAGATGAGATAAGGGCATTTTTTCTTTCCTCTAGATGTGCGACTCTGCCTTTCAGAATCATTTAGGTGCTATTTGATGAACAACTCAAAAAAGGGGGCATTCATGCATATTACATGGCCCCCTCACTTACTCATTGTAAAAATACAGACCTTTATGCCTTCAAACGATCAGCCAGAGCTTGCGCTAAAGGTGCGGCTGATGCAGGACTTT
>Ga0164296_1006319_pt1 | contig 10075 bp, 11 predicted proteins | sample GEODES057metaG_FD_113533 | JGI IMG/M metagenome (GOLD analysis project Ga0164296, IMG submission 113533) | Dystrophic lake water microbial communities from Trout Bog Lake, Wisconsin, USA - GEODES057 metaG | ecosystem: Environmental > Aquatic > Freshwater > Lake | place: USA: Trout Bog Lake... | reverse complement strand
TTAAATGACAAGCAAAAGTAAAAACAAAGGCAATTCTTGGGAACGTGATGTTGCTAAACAGTTAACATCGCTATATGGCGAAACATTCATTCGTGCGCCAGGTTCGGGTGCATATGTTGGTGGAACCAATAACAAACGTAAAGAATTTCTTCATGAAGGGCAAATTCGTTCGTTCAAAGGCGATATCATTCCTGGTCAAAGCTTTCCAAGGTTTAATTGTGAATGTAAAAGTTATGCAGATTTTCCATTTCATCAACTGTTTAGCGGAAGTTGCAAGCAGCTAGATGTATGGCTAGACCAATTGTTGGATGCTAGCGATGAAGGCGATTTTAATATTCTTATTATGAAATTTAATCGCAAAGGCAAATATGTAGCGGTTGAATTTGACCAATACTATGATCATCCGCTATTTGTAGAATATCATATGTTATACACATATAAAGATATTCGTTGGGCTATTATGGATTATGATAAATTTTGGACGTTGAATAAAGATTTTGTGAGTATTGCCTGTGCGTAAAGCATTAATTATTGGTGGAACAACTGGTATTGGTGCTGCGATTGCAGAACTAATGAGCAATTTTGATATTGAAATATCAGCAGTAGGCAGACAGGAGTTTGATATTCAAACCTTTGATTATGCCACAGATTTAAGCCAATATGATTACTTGGTTGTAAGTTGCGGCGTTGATCCACATGGTAATAAACCTCATCTTGAACAAGACTGGCACGATATTGAAACTACGCTGCACACTAATTTAATTGGTCAAATTAAAGTTACTCATAGCTATCTTAATCAACGCAAAGATAAGTGGAGCAAAGTTATTTTTATCGGTAGTGCGCACAATGGCGATCATATAATGGAAAATCGTCTTGCTTATGGTCTATCTAGATTTGCCCAACGCGCTTATATAAATGCACTTAGACATGAATTGCAAGATTCTAAACATGGAATTTTGTTGGTTAGAGTAGGCAAGTCACGAACTAATCTACTTAAAAATAGATTACTTGATGATTGGACACAAGAAAAAGATGATGATTATTATAGCGATTCTCATCTTACAATGTATGATATTCAAGAAAGATTGCCATTTGTGCTATTTGATGATGAGCATTATATACAAGAAATTGTGATAGCTACAAAACCAATATAAATATTCTTGAAGCAAGGCCACCAGACCTCGGATTCCCACCTGACGCCAAGGGTATAACCCTTTTACTAGCGTAGTCGCCTAGAACGCCAGCCGTAGCAGAAATGCAAGCTTCTTTATCATAAAATTGACTATCTTACTAATATTTGTTAATATATGTTAAAGGAGAAATTATGTTTAACAAAACAATCGCTATTGCATTTGCTACTATTGCACTTATCACAGCAGCACATGCAGAGACCACCGTTCGTGTAAATCGCATGTTAAAATATGCTAGCACAGAGCCACTATTATACAAAGTTGCTGAACTACTTCCAGAATATGCCAAGAAAGAAGGCATTAATGATGTTAAAGTAGAATTTGTAGATATCCTTGAATCAACAAAAGCCAATGAAGCCATGTTGCTTGGACAAATTGATATTATCTTTGGTGGTATCAATGGATTTGGTATTCTTTTTGACAAAGACCCAACAAAAGTTAAATTGTTAGCCAGTGGCGAAGAATTTGATTTGCAGTTAGTATGCGCTAATCCACAAATCAAAACTCTTGATGATATCAAGCCAACTACTAAAATTGCCATGAAAGGCTTAAACAGTGGTGAACAAATGCAGTTGCGCCAGTATACTGCTGCCAAGTATGGCGACAAAGAGTTTGATAAGTTTGCCGCTAATATCATTGTAATTCCTCGTGATCAAGCAGTTGCACAGATGTTAAAGCAAAATCCAGAGATTGATTGTGGCATTGTAGGTTCTCCATGGCAAAACATCGCTGTTGCAAAGGGTGCTCATATCGTAGCGCAAAGCGATTATAAGAAGACTGTTGGAACAATTAATGCAATGTATAGCACTACCAAATGGTTGGATGCTAATCCTAAGCTAGCAAAGGCATGGGTTGAAGCAGAAAAGGCTGCAATCGCTGACTTTGAAAACAATCCTCGTCCAATGCTTATCAAGTATATGACTAAGGATGAAGTAGTTGATCCGTTACTAAGCGAGTTAGTTGACCAAAAGAAAGCAAACCATGATGTTTATCAATATAAAACTGGTGATGCTATCAAGTATGTTGAGTTTATGTATCGTGTTGGCATCTTAACTGGTGCTGGTAAAGATCATAAAGATATGGTTTGGGACGAAAAATTAGTCAAATGATTGAACTTAGTAACCATACTGTTACAGTTTGTGATGCTATTCCCTTGTTTGCGCCGATAGATTTGTCAGTGCAAGCAGGGGAAATTGCTGTTATCATGGGAACAAGTGGAGTAGGTAAGACAAGTTTACTTGCTTCTATTGCCACTAGAACAGATGTTATATTCAAGAATCAATTTCGTGTTTTTCAAGAAAGTCATCAATTGTTTCCATGGATGACTGTGCGAAAGAATTTAGAATTAGTTTGCCAAAAACCATATATTGATTTGGTAAAGCGATGGAATCTAGAACAATATCTAGATCATAGTCCAACAAATTTAAGTGGCGGACAACGCCAACGATTTACACTTATTCGCAGTTTATGCAGTGGATTGCGAACATTACTGTGCGATGAACCACTTAGTGCGTTAGATGGATTAACAGGCGCAACCGTTGCAAAAGATTTCCGTGAGATTGTTCACGAAGAGAACTTAACTGTTCTATGGGTTACACATAATGTAACAGAAGCAAGAATTGTTGGCGATAGTATATATTTGCTCAGCAAAAACGGTCTTAAAGATATAACCCGTGAGGATGATTTAATTGTTTCAATCCTTACGCTATAATATCTTATCATTGATTCTGTTGCTTGTTGGATGGCATGTACTTTATTTGATGGTGCAAGAACCACTTATATTTCCTGATAGCACAAGTATTATCGCTGCATTATACAATATGGTTCAGACAGCAAAGTTTTGGAATAGCTTTGCATTAACGATGAAAACACTGATTATCAGTTATGTTATAGGATTATCATTGACGATAGCTATCATATTAGTATGTTTTAGATACCAACCTATACGAGAATTATTTGAAAAATATTGTTCTTACTTTAATCCACTGCCCAGTTTTGTACTAGTTCCATTCATGAGTTTGTTTATGGGGTTAGGTGCTAGTTTAGTTTATAGCATAATCATATGGAATATTGTATGGACAAGTGGATTACAAATGTTGCGAGCCATAGAATCAGTGCATGAACAATGGCATAAGCATGTTGTTAACCTTCGTTGGAAGCCGTTAAAAGCACTGCATCATGTGTATATTCCAGCTTCTATAAGCAATATTATAGGCATTGCTAGTGTAAGTTGGGCAAATAGTTGGCGAATATTGATTAGTTTAGAAGTAGTATTTGGTAGCATTGGCGGTTATTTTGGATTAGGTTCATATATTATTGATGTTAAAAGTAAATTGGATATTGACCAAATGTATGCTATTCTATTTGTAATTGCTTTAACAGGCGTTATAATCAATAGCGCACTTAATAATTTAAGCAAGAGGTATAAAGTATGACATTGTTTTATAAAGTATTTGAAGATTTTCCGCATGTTCCAGAAGAATTAATCGCTCGTGCGTATGCAAAAATTGGCAGTGAATTATCAACCCTTCCAGAAGATAAACCTATTAGATATCATTGGGATGCAATTAAGCAAGAAATAATCACGGTTGATGGCGTTGAAAAAGTAAATGCGCCTAATATGGGTTATAATCTAGATGATGAAACAGTTGAATGGGTTTATAAAAACATAATTGACAGGGATATTACTAATATAAGAGTATCCGTTAGCAATTCAACACCTGAAAAAGATACCAATGGCGCACACTGTGATTTAAGTAGAAATTATACGCTTTTGTATCTGTTAGACAGCGGCGGCGAAGATCATCAAACAGTGTTTTATCAAGAACAAGATAAACCAATACAAAGAAGTAATGGTGAACGATGTCCTGACCATAGTCGTTTAACTATTATTGATAGTATAAAGGTTCCATTGAGAAAATGGGTATTATTGAATGCAACCATTTTACATGGCGTCATTAATATCCCAAAACCTAGAATATCTATCCAAGTTGGTCTAAACAGTGTAGTAGGATTAGGTTTAGTTGATTAATTTTAATATAGATTTTAATACTGATGTATTTTATCAGGTTGATAATCAAAAGATTTATAGTAAAATAAAAGCAATTGAACTAGCTAATGGTGACATGTCTCGCATCCATTTTAACTGGATGGAAGATACTTGGTCATCTATTGATTGGACAGCGGAACCAACTGAATCATGGCAATCGCTATTAAAAACACGCTGTCAGCAAATTCGTGACAAATATGATTATGTTGCTCTATGGTATAGTAGCGGATATGATAGCCATACTATATTGCGCAGCTTTGTAGACAATAATATATTATTAGATGAATTATTAATTTATGATCGCAGAGATTTCTTTCCTGATCCAGAAGTTGCAATTGCAATTACTCATGCTGAATATATAAAAAATACCTATTATCCCAACTTAAAAATTAATGTGGTCAGGGTAAGTTATGAATCATTAAGTAACTTTTATAAGAAAGCTGATAGTGATTGGATTTATCATGCAGGTTGTTCATTAAAATTAGGCAAAACAAGCAGATATTTTAGCACAACTATTATGCCAGAATTTATTTCAACCACAGAACAATTTAATCGTGGCGATGTAATGGGCATCGATAAACCAAAAGTGTTGATACGTGATGATAAATGGTATGCGTTTTGCCCAGATGGTTCAGTAGTTGATTTTATCGGTAGTAAACAAGAAAATTTCTTTTTTAGCAGTGATTTGCCACAATTACATATTAAACAATGTTATATGGTAATAAGATGGTTTGAGTCATTAAACAATCTAACAAGTGAATTAATACACAATGTGCAAGGAAGAAATAGGGATAAATTTGCACTTCATAGTGAATATTACGAAGGATGGAATATTGGCATGGGCAGATTTCCTTTAATGCATAGTCATACATTTAGTCGCAACGGCGATCATAAATTTTTTCATAGTAACAATGAAAAATCTCCAGATAATATTTCTTACTATGAACACATAAAAAATAGTGACAAGCAGGTTTTTAAGATATATACTAATGGCTTAATACAGGCAAGAAGATTCGACTCAGGCAAATCAGGCTCATTGGCAGATCAAACAGTAATCTCAAAACAATATTACATCAAAGATAAATCTTAGGCATATTAGGCAAAAATCCACAATAGGACTAAACTGAAGGTTGTCAGCACCCCGACATTGCTGTTAATGGAAACGTTTGGCCAAACGATAGGCTAAATGAAGAGGCTCTGAGAAAAAGCAACCTCGACTCGTTATACTTTGTTAACAAAGGGTATAATGGGTTCCGTTGGTATAATCTACTGGATGCGAAGGGGTACAGGCCAACCGCCCCACTTGATAAAACAAGTTCCGTTTGTTAATGTCTATTTGATGGCTCAAATGAAGCATCACGGACATGGGTTTCCTGCTTAAGGAAATCTATGTCTAAAATCTGGTCTAAATGAAACATTAAAGATTAATTATAAAGAAGAATTAAAAGAGCGATAGCGATATGTGAGTGAGCGAAAGCGAACGAACTGATGGGTGAAACCCATCATATAATATCACTTGACAGATTGTTGTTGATATTTCTTTTTTCTTGCTTCTGATATATTCTTGCGATGTTCAGGTGATTTGGGTTTTCTCATTTTAATTTTAGTTTCTTCTGTCAATGGACCTCTTAATCTACCTTTTAATGCTAATGATATTTTATTTTTAGTTTCTTCTGACATTAAACCTTTGGGTTTTCCCTTTTTTGCTTTTGACATTTTTTCGGAATATATTCTTTTTTCTTCTTCTGTTTTTTCTTTACGATTTAACTGTGCTTGCCTCATTCTTTCTTTTTGTTCTTGTGTTCTTTTCTTTCCAATGCAGTTTATTCTTCGTTTTTCAATTGTTTCTTCCGAGTTTTTTCTACCCTTTGAAGCTAATCCTATTTTAATTTTATGTTCTTCTGAAAGTTTTCTTCCTGTTAAATTTAACGAGTGTGCATTTGCCCATTCTTTTCTAATTAAACTATAAATTCTTGAAGACGGTGTATATCTATCTTGATAATCTCTAGAAGCAGACGCCATTAAATTTGCGGCATAAACCATCTTGAAATGATAAGGTTTTTCGGTAAATTTTATTAATAGTAAATGACATATAAAGTGTTCTCGTGCAGTCAATTTTACGATATTATCATCTTCATCACTGCCATTTAAACTTTTTGGAATAATATGGTGTTTTTCATAGTATTCATCATTGTTTAAAATTTTATTTTTTGCCTTTTCAATTATTGAATAATACCAACAGTAATATTTGTTTTTTATAAACATCATTAATTCCTTAGATGTATTTATACTTTATACATAAAAAAGAGGTAAGGTATTTTACTAAAAAAATGCGAGTCCACTTTTTTTCGTTGTTTCAAGGTTTTCTTCGATAATCTTGCTAATAATTTCTCTTTCAATCATGCTCATATCCATAGCTTCACTATAAGTGACGCCACCTCTCATATACCAAACCATTTTTAAAACATTTTGTTTTATTTTTTTAACATCATTTTCATAACGATCCACTAGAGCCATTATCTCTTCTTGCGAGAGTTTTAGGATAGTGGACCGAAAAAATTTGCATAATCAAATGTTACCCCTACATTATATTGTTCTTCACATCCATCGCATTGAACTTTTGCAGGTGGTAAATTAGCAACATCATTGATTTCTTTGAGTTTATCTTGAACTGCTTTAATATTTTTATTAGTTGTATTATTATAAAATTCACGAATATAATCAGGTTCAGTAACCATTTCTCCGCTTTCGGTGACAATACTGGCAGTGCTTGTTACTAATATATTTGTGCTAGCATCTACGATTCGTTGCACATGAATATCAAATTGTGCTTTTTTGGTTTCATCATCTAATTCTTGATTTAGAATTACTTCTGCTAGCTTTTGATTTTCAAAATCTATAATATTATTTTTTGTTGATTGCATATAGTTAATTGGTTTAAACCGAATCTGCAATCCATCAAGATTCAACACTGGTGTATAATCAGGTGAACGAACTCGCATAAGCACATCGCCTAGCGGTATTTGGTGACGATTTTCATGCTGACATTTTGGGCAAGTGCTATCAATATCCATTTCATTGCCATAAGTTGCAATTCTAATAGCAATAAGAATACTATCAGCATCGATTGTTGGCATTCCCCATGCATTGTTAATATTAGGGCAGCAGCTTTCTATGACTTTAACTACGCCATCGCCATTCATTAAAGCATCAGGTGTTCTTAATAAAATCTCATCTTTTGTAGTCATAGGCATGATGCCTATCTCTCCATTGGCTGGCAAGTTTAAACTGCCAGGTACCCAGTATTTTCCTCCACTAGGAAGTTTTAGGTAAATTGCTGGTTGACGAAAGTGTGAAGCCAATGGGTTAGTTGATTTTTGCATATTTTTGCTACCTATAAATAATATAAAGTTATTTACCAAGGTAAAATTCATGGCTGATGAAAATCAAGAGCAAAAAATAGAAGATTGGGTTAAAGCATTATCTGAGATCAATGAAAGAAGTGGTTCTTTTAAAAAATCATTAGATGTTTTAACAAAAGCAACTCAAACTTATACTGATGATCGAAAAAAAGATAACAGAAGACTTAAAGATGCTTTTGATGTTGCCATGCGTCAACGCGCTGATGAAACTTCTACGCTACGCCGAAGAATGCATGATCGTGTTATTACAGAAGAAGAATATACTGAAACAGTTAAAAAAATAAATGATGATTTTAAAAATGCAACCAAAGATGCAACGCCATATATGCAGATGTTGGCAGATGCAACTATCAAAAGCGAAGCTGCCGCTACTAGTTTCTCAAATTTCATCAATAATAAATTTATAACAGGCGTATCTGGTGCATTTAATACAGTTCTAGGAAATTTAACTGCTGCTTATAGCAGCAGTAATACTGGATTGCAATCGGCTCTTAATAACGCTACTTTTACATTTAAAACTATTGCTTCTGCTGCAACTGGTCTTGTTAGTATGATTCCTGGTGCTGGCGAAATACTTGGTCCTATTGTCGGTGCCGTTGGCGATGCTGGCGTCAAGATAATGGATTTCATGAACAAGCAAGTAGAAGCTATTAGTAGTTCCTTTAAAGAAGCTAGTAATGCTGGTGCTATATTTGCAGATGGCGTAAGTGGGTTAAAAAATGCTGCATTTAGTGCAGGATTAACTACTGATTTGTTTGGCAAGGCATTAAATGAAAATCGTGATGCTGTTATATTATTTGGCGGTAGCATGACTGAGGGTGCCAAGAAGATTGGAAATGTTAGTAAATTTATTAATCCTTCTCAATTTCAAGCATTAGGATTTGGTCTTGAAGAATTGCCAGGTCTTATTGCCAATGTTGGTGCTCGCATGCGTCGTAGCGGTGCTGCAACTGATGAACAAGTAGCAAGAGCAACAGCAGCTTATGCACAAAATTTACGAGTTATTGCTGATTTAACAGGTGAAGATGCCAAAACTTTACAAGCAAAAGCAGATCAAGATGCAAACGATCTTGCTTATCAACAGTATTTGGCAACTAAAACTCCTGAGCAAAGAGCAGCAATTGAAAATGAATTAAAAGCACTGCCAGAAGCATCTCAGCAGATGTTTAAAGAAATGGTTAAAAGTGGTGGAAATGTATTCACTGAATCAAGTGCATTACTAGCATCACAGGTTCCTGGTTTTGAAAAGATGGCAAGATCGTTGTTTACAACTGCTGAACAAGGTGCTGTGCAATCTGGACAAGGATTGGATATATTAGAAAAATATGGAAAAGAAGCAGGTGGACAAATTCAAAATCTTAAAGATTTTGGTTTAGCTGCTGCTCAAAGTGGCAGTGAATATTCTCAAGCTGCTGAAACTTTGGCAAAATCAATTCCTCTTCTTAATAAAACCCCAGAAGATATTGAGAAGCTACGCCAAACTCTTGCACAAGCTGCTGTTACAACAGACCCAACTACTCAAAAACTTGTTGCCGCAGAACAAGTAGGCATGGCTAATCAAATTGAAATGCAAAAATCAGTTATGAACAGTTTGGGTGCTTACTTGGAAGTTGTCAATAAATTAAACAGTGTTACTAGCTTACTTGCTACTGGCATGGAAAAACTTTCAAAAGCAGTATTGGGCAATGGAGAGCAATTTGATGATTTTACCAAGTCAATTGCTCAAAGTGCAAAAGAAGGCAAAGAATTAAGTCAAAAAAGTGGATGGTTTACTTCAAGCGATCTTGATAACGCTCATGCTAAACTTTTAACTATGACTGAGCAACAAATTGACACACTTGCAAAAATAAACGAAACTACCAAAGATAAAATTCTTAAGACTGCTGGATTTGCTGATACAGCCACCTTTAACAGAGAAAAATCTGATAATCAAGCACAAGAAAACGCAATGATTAATGCTTCTGCTGGCATGTTTGCGGATGGTGGTATAGTAAATGGTCCAACCAGTGGATATCAAGCAACACTGCATGGAAATGAAGCTATTGTTCCTCTTCCAAGCGGCGTGACAACTGATGATTTACCAGATTACCTATCTAAAGCATCAATGTCAAATAGTAGTGGCACTCAAGAAATGATGAATCAGGTCGTTGGAGCAATCTCTGCGCCCGCAAGTCAACAAAATGATTTGATGCAAACCTTGATCAACAAGATTGATGACTTAATTAGTGCAACTAAGGATGTTGCCAGTCATACCGAACGAACTGCTGCTCGTGTTGCATAATAATTAGAAAACACCAGATATAACTATAAATATCCTACGAGGATTAGAAATATATGGCTACGTGGAAAAAACATTGGCGCATTGTAAGTGATGGAGCATACTCACCAGTAAATGGTAGTGTAACCGATTATAG
>Ga0164296_1006317_pt1 | contig 10079 bp, 7 predicted proteins | sample GEODES057metaG_FD_113533 | JGI IMG/M metagenome (GOLD analysis project Ga0164296, IMG submission 113533) | Dystrophic lake water microbial communities from Trout Bog Lake, Wisconsin, USA - GEODES057 metaG | ecosystem: Environmental > Aquatic > Freshwater > Lake | place: USA: Trout Bog Lake... | reverse complement strand
TCAAATCTTCTCCCTTTGGCAAGTATTGTCTGAGTAAGCCATTGGTATTTTCATTGATGCCTCGTTGCCATGGACTATGAGGATCGGCAAAGTAAACCTTAACGCCAGTATTTTCTGTGATCTAGCCCAGCCTTGCAAATTTTCACTCTTAAAAAAGTTCAAGTATCTAATTAATAAGTGTTGTGATTTTATTATCTATTGGGGTTTTAAAAAGGTCTCATAATGAAAAAACTATGCTGATGGAATGGCAGTAAAAAACTCTGAATTAAACTCTATTGGTCTCAATTTAAATGTTCAGGCCGCTGCATTAGAGTTCTGAATATGATCAAGGAAGAGTATGTATCGCCCTACTCCCAATCATCCGCATTGGATACGATTCCATATGCGCCAATGTGAGAATAATTCCGAAAGTTTTGCAATTTTTAGATGCTGGTGTTGCTTTGCTCAAGTTGAAGTAAGATTTTAAATTCTTTATAAGCCAATGCTTCGACTTAGCTCACCCTCAACAGAATCAATAAATTTTCTAACCACTTGATTAACCGCCTCTGGTTGCTCAATATTGGAAAGGTGCGCAGCATCTTCAATGATTACATATTGTGAACCTTCAATCAATTTATGTATCACCATCCCCTGATCAACAGTGCATGCAGGATCTTGACGACCGACTAAGACTAAACTTGGTTTTTTTACTTTTAACAACATAGTGCTTTGTGCCATATCTCTAACTGCACAAGCACATGCAACATAGCCATCAACAGAGGTACCCAAAATCATTTCTCTTACTTTCTGAACCTCTTGCGGTGCATGTTCAATAAATCCCTGATTAAACCACCGTTTAATCGTTCCTTCTGCTAGGCCTTGTATCCCTTGGGTTGTTGCAATCTGTAAACGCTCTTCCCAGAGTGAGCGTGGTGGCATTTCACTAGCAGTATCACAAAGGGTGAGAGATAAAACAAGATCAGGGTAATTTGCTCCAAGATATTGAGCGATCATACCACCCATGGATAAACCCATAAAATGTACTGGACCAACACCGAGTGCTTGAATCAATGCTGCTGCGTCAGCAGCTAATGTTTGAATAGAGTAAGGTCCTGGCGTAGTTTGTGTAGCTCCATGTCCTCGGGTGTCATAGCGCACTACACGATATTTATCTGTAAATGCAGGAATTGTACAATCCCACATCTTAAGATTAGACATTAAACTATTACTCATCATAACAACAGAAGCATTTTCTGGTCCATCGACTTGATAGTTCATCTCAATACCATTGACTTGAATTTTTTTCATAAACGTCTCTTAAAAAATTGGATACTAGTTAAAAATATATATCTCCACATCAAATCATAAATCTAGCGTCATTACAGTGAGATCTATACCTTAATCATCACTTAGACCTAAGTAGATTTTTCGTACTTGGGCATTTTCTACTAAAGATTTTGCATCACCCTCTAGTACAGTTTTACCAGTTTGTAAAACGTAAGCATAATCAGCAAAAGCTAATGCAAGATTAACTGACTGTTCCGCAATCAATAAGGTTAAATTTTCTTTATGCAATAAGGAGAGCGATTCATACATGGATTCTACAATCGCAGGGGCTAGTCCAAGACTTGGTTCATCAAGCATGAGTAACTTAGGTTCACTCATCAAGGCTCTACCAATAGCAAGCATTTGGCGCTCACCTCCTGAGAGAGTTCCTGAGCTTTGCTTTCGGCGCTCTTTTAATCTTGGAAAATACGTATACACACGCTCAAGTAAATCAGGTATTTTTTTTCGATTCTTCAGACATGTACCGCCAAGTAATAAATTTTTCTCAACGGTTTGTTGGGTAAATAAATGCCAACCCTCCGGCGCTAAAGCAATACCAGAATTTACTACCGCATATGCAGGTTGGCCGGTAATGTTCTGTTGTAACCATTCTATGGTGCCTTGATAGGGTTTTACTAAACCTGCAATTGCATTGAGCGTCGTAGTCTTACCCGAACCGTTTGATCCCAATAATGCAACAATTCCATTTTCGGGAACCTCAATCGATACCTCTGAAATCCCCACCAAGTCCTTGTAATTAACTTGTAAATTACGCACGCTGAGTAAATTACCCATCAATCACTTCTCCTGAGCAAAAGTATGATATTTTGAGACGAGTGATTATTTTGCATACGCTTTACCCAAATACGCTTGAATAACAGCTGGATCATGAATAATATCTTGTGGCTTACCACTGGCAATTACATTTCCATGGCTGAGGACTAATACACGATCAGAGAGCGATAAGATCACTTCCATAATGTGCTCGACAATCACTAATGTAATCCCCATCTGATGAATCCTGCGAACTAATTCAATCGCAGACTGAATCTCAACAGGTGTAAGACCAGCAAGCGCTTCATCAAGCAACATCATCTTGGGTACTGTTGCCAGTACCCTGGCAATCTCAAGGCGTTTTCTACCTGGGGTTCCTAAAGTGCTTGCTTTGAGGTGACGCATGTCATACATTCCGGTAAAACGCAAAACGTCGAGGGCTTTTTCCTTGGCGTCTTTAACTTTTGGATAACGGAGAAAAGATCCAACCATCACATTTTCAAGTAAGGTCAAGGATTCAAATGTGGCAGGCAATTGAAACGTTCTTCCAATCCCTGCTTTAGCATGCGTTGCGGGGGAGGCACGAGTGACATCTTTACCATCAAACCAAATTTTGCCACTGGTGGGTTCTAAATCGCCAACCAAACAATTAAAGAATGTGGATTTACCTGCCCCATTGGGGCCAATTAAACCAACAATCTCACCCTGCTCAACGCTTAAGTCGACATCACTGACCGCTTGAAATCCCCCAAAGGATTTGCATACTTTCTCAGCTCTAAGCATCATCCTTAGGAGCCCCTTTTGAAAAATATTTAGCGCTTATACGATCCCACAGATTTAATAAACCACCTGGTTCATAACACGCAATAAGCATGATAATGGCGCCGTTAATGATGTAGGTAATTCCAGTGCCTCCACCACCAAACAAAGAATTGGTTTCAGACTGTAATGGAATCAAAACAATCGCACCAAGGAGTGGTCCCAACAATCTGCCAGCACCACCAAGTGCAGCGATAATAATCATATTGACCGAAATCAATAAACCAAAGCCACTATTGGGATCAATAAAACCAAATTTAACAGCATATAAAGAACCAGCGAGTGAGGTAAAGACCGCACTAATCATAAAAATATATAACTTATAGCGACTGACTGGCACACCTAAACTTTTAGCGGCCCTCTCACCAGATTTAATTGCGCGTAAGTAATATCCAAAACGACTATTTTCAATACGATAGGTAACCAATAAGACAACGAATAAAGTAAATAAAAACATATAGTAATACGGCATTGAACTACGAAAGACTAAATCGCTCCAACGGTCAGATACAGCAGGACCAGTAAGGCCGACAGATGCCCCCAGAAAATCCCAATTACTTACCACAATGCGAATAAGCTCAGCTACCGCAATCGTTGCCATACTAAAGTAGTGCCCACTTAAACGAAACGTCGGAATACCAATCAAAATTGCAATGACGAGGCTAACAACTACTCCCACTGGAAATCCCCACAAGGGACTAATACCCCAAATGTGATAAAACAATAGGGGCATATAAGCACCAGCGCCAAAAAATACTACATTACCAACCGAGACCTGCCCAGCGTAACCACCAATTAAGTTCCAGGCAGATGCAGAAATTGCTGAGAGTAAAACCAATGAGCCTAATTGTTCGTAATAGGGATTATCAAAGCTAATCGGAAATACCAATAAAGCAAGGATTAACAAACCCCACAGAAATTTTTCTATAGACTTGTTCAAGATTTTTTCCCCATGAGTCCTTGAGGACGAAACCACAACACTAAAACGAATAATGCATAGACCACCACATCTTGATAAACCGGACCAAAATAAAAAGCGGATAAGGATTCAATGACACCAATCAATAATCCGGCAAGCATAGCACCTGGGACACTACCAAAACCTCCAAATGTCACCACCACAAAGGCAATTAATCCCAAAGATTCACCAACGGTAGCTGAGATGGGGTAGAACGTTGCAATGAGTGCGCCAGCAATTCCGGCACTCGCCCCAGAGATTCCCCAAGCAATCGCTTGCATCCGATCAGGTTGTATGCCCATCAGCATGGCTGCATTGGGATTTTCTGCTACGGCAAGAATTTTACTTCCGAGCATTGTCTTGGTTAACATTAAATGCATACCAATGGTGATTACGAGAGCAGTAACGCCTGCTACGAGTTTGGGAGCACTGAGTAATATTCCACCCCAATTTAAACTAGGCCCAAGAATATCTTCGGGTAAATTAACGAAGTCTGAACCAAATGCCATAAAAGCACTATAGCGAAGGACCAATAACAAACCAAAGGTAGCAAGGATTTGTGCGAGCATCGGCCCACGCATTACCCTACGGATTAGGATAAAGTACACCACCCCCCCCAGAATAAAGAGCAGGATTGCGGCTAACACACCAAAACTAGTGACTCCAAAATGAAGTGCTGTCAATGCAACAAATGCTACATACATCCCCAGCATGACAAATTCGCCGTGGGCAAAATTGATGACATTCATCATCCCCCAAACTAAAGTCAGTCCAGAGGAAAATAATGCATATACAGCACCAATCAATAACCCCGATACAAGGACTTGTAAAAATATCATATGGATCTTAACAATCAACTAACACTACATCATCATATTGACGATTCATGTCTTGAATGATTGATAATTTGGTTATCCCTAAATTATTTCCAACCCTTGTATGGATAGACTAAGGTCTTTTCTGCTCCTTTTGTAGGATACACCGTGTAATACTGATTACCTATGAGCTGTGTCAAGTAAGTAGATGCCAATATGTTTTGTCCTTTTTCATCAAACTTAACACCTTTATAGCCCATGAAGAGTTGTTCAGGTTTGAGATTGGTTGATTTCAAAGCCGCTTGAATGGCTTCTGGTTTTGTTGAACCAGCACGATTAATTGCATCTGCCAGAACAAAGAATGCTTGCATGCCACGCGCACTGGTGTCATCCATATCACGACCTGTTTTGGCTTTGAATAGTTCATTGATCTTATAACTCAAACTACCCTTTGGTCCAACGACCCAAGCGCTACGATCAACAACACCTTGCGCAATATTACCGACTGAGTTAATAAAGGCAAAGTCTGAAAAGCCTGCATCGTCACCGATCAATACTGGCGGCATGTAATCTAGACTCTTCATGGTCTTTGCATACAAAATCGCATCAGCTGTATACGAAATAAATATCACTGCATCCGGCTTTTTATCTTTTAACTGTAAAACTTGTGCTGATACATCTGCTGAGTTTGCGTTATATGCTAAATCTGCAACGATATTTAAACCAAATTGCTTAGCAATGTTTCTTACCGTTCCTGAAACAGATACACCGTAGTCGGTGTTTTCAAAAACAATCGCAATATTGTTCACAGTACGACCGTTTTTCTTGAGCTCATCCAAAAATTGGATATAACTCTGAGCAAAGTCACTAGCAATTGGCGTCACGCGGAAGGTCCATTTGAAGCCACGCTCTGTAATATTGGCTGCCACACTATCACCAATCACAAAAGGGACACCATAACGCTCAGCAACAGCTGTAGTTGTAATTGCTACAGCAGAGTGGTATGCACCGAGTAAGCTAGATACTTTTTCTTGGGTAATTAAACGCAGTGTTTGTGCTTGTCCTTCACCAGGGTTACCTTGAGTATCCACTGGAATTAACTTCAGCTTGGCACCACCAAGACCTGGCAGACCTTTACCAGCACCCAAGGGTAAATCCTCAAAACCCGGGGTTGGTTCATTAATAATTTTCGCTGCAATCTCACAGGCATCTACCGTTGCTTTACCAACGCTTGCAGAAGTTCCTGATAAGGGATAAACCAGACCAATCTTGACATCATCTGCTGCATAGGAAGATTGCACTGATGCAAAAGTCAAAAGAAATAGTCCAATAATTGAGATATTTTTTAGAAAATTCATCGTCTGTCCTTTTAATAATTTTTGTGATTAAAACCAATGAAAAAACAAATTATTTCTACCTTGTCCCAATATGATGTTTTGTAACATCTGGGATTAGTCTTATTTTTTTCAGTGTAGCATAATAATTCTTAAGAAAATGCATAAAAAATACAGAATTAAACCTACCAAAATACCCTAATAAGACCTCCCAACATTTGTGATGAATAAACCTTCAACTTCCACCCAATGGCAATTTTGGATAGACCGCGGTGGAACATTTACCGATGTCATCGCAAAAACCCCTGATGGTATTTTGCTGAGTAAAAAACTGCTTTCTGAAAACCCTGAACACTATAAAGATTCCGCGGTGGCAGCCATTCGGGAATTTTTTCATTTAAAAGCTGAAGAGAAAATTCCTGTAGAAAAAATTGCATGTGTAAAAATGGGAACAACCGTAGCAACGAATGCTCTTCTCGAGCGTAAAGGGGAACGTGTAGCACTTTTTATCACGAAAGGCTTTAAAGATGCCTTGCGGATCGCTTATCAAAACCGCCCACATCTATTTGATCGACATATTATTCTGCCAGAACTGATGTACCAAAAAGTTGTTGAGGTAGATGAGCGAATTGCCGCAAATGGTGAAATCTTAAAAACAATTGATCGTCAAATCCTGTATCAACAATTGCAGTCCATCTATGCAGAAGGCTTTGATAGTTTAGCTATCGTTTTTATGCACGGTTATGTGCGCCAAGAACACGAAAAAATTACCCTTGAAATTGCTAAGTCGATTGGGTTTTCACAAATCAGTGTTAGCCATCAAGTCGCGCCGATCATTAAACTCGTTAGTCGTGGCGATACCACTGTGGTTGATGCGTATTTATCACCCATACTACATCGTTATATTGCACAGATTTCTTCTGAACTACCAGGTGTGCCATTGTATTTTATGCAATCTTCTGGAGGGCTAACCACTAGTAATTCATTTAATGGCAAAGATGCCGTACTCTCAGGTCCTGCTGGAGGTATCGTGGGTATGTCGCAAACTACTTTACTCGCCGGAGAAAATAAAGTCATCGGTTTTGATATGGGTGGGACATCCACTGATGTGAGTCATTTTGCGGGACAACTCGAACATGATTTTGAATCTTTAGTCGCAGGCGTACGAATTCATGCGCCGATGATTAATATCCATACTGTTGCATCTGGTGGGGGGTCTATTTTGCAATATGACTCTATGCGCTTTAAAGTAGGTCCGCAAAGTGCTGGTGCTAATCCAGGTCCTGCTTGTTATCGCCGTGGAGGTCCGTTGACCTTAACGGATGCAAACGTATTAGTTGGAAAAATTCAAGCGAACTGGTTTCCTAAAGTATTTGGTCCACATGGTAATCAAGCAATTGATGTTGATATCGTCAAAGAAAAATTTGCAGAATTGAGTGAAATCAGTCAATTACAATCCGAAGAAATCGCTCAAGGTTTTATACATATCGCTGTTGAACAAATGGCCAATGCGATTAAAAAAATATCAGTTGCAAAAGGTTATGATGTCACACAGTACACCTTGCAATGCTTTGGGGGAGCTGGCGGACAACATGCCTGCCAAGTAGCAGAAGCATTGAGAATGTCAAAAGTATTAATCCATCCATTTGCAGGACTACTAAGTGCCTATGGTATGGGACTTGCAGATCAAACAATCATCCAAGAGCAGTCGATTGAAACATCACTAAATGGTGTAGATCTTGAAAAATTAGAACAGACTTACTCTTCTTTAATAGTTCTTGGTAAAAAGAAGTTATCGGCCCTTGAGCAAAACTTAGGTATGCGCTCGATCAAAATCACAAAATATGTTCATCTTAAATATATCGGCAGTGATAAATCCCTCGTTGTTCCTTTTGGTAGTGTGCAAGAGATGCTGGAAAGTTTTGAGGAAAGTTATTTAATGCGCTACGCTTTTTTAATGAAGGAAGTAGACCTATGGGTGGAAAGTATCTCAGTGCATGTCACCTTACAAAATGAAGCCCCCCTAGAAAAAAAATACAAAATCACAGAAAAAAGATTATGCAAGCCAACTGCCTTTGCCAAGGTTTATGTTGATAAAGGATGGTGCGATGTAGGTCTAATGAGTAGAGAGGATATTGCTCCTGGTGAATATTTATTAGGCCCAGCCATCATCACAGAGGATCATTCAACTACCTTTGTGGAAAAAAATTGGCAAGCATGTGTTACAGATCTAAATTATTTAGAATTACAAAAAATCAACCTTCAAGAATCAGTCATAAAAAATCTAGCCCTTTCTACATCTTTACCAAAAGAAAATGTCAATCCAATTCTTTTAGAGGTGTTTAATAATCTATTTATGAATATTGCAGAACAAATGGGACTGCAGTTACAAAACACCGCACATTCGGTCAATATTAAAGAGCGTTTAGATTTTAGTTGCGCCCTCTTTGATGATCAAGGACAACTCATTGCTAATGCCCCACATATGCCGGTGCATTTGGGTTCTATGGGGCAAAGTATCAAAGAAGTAATTCATGTTAATCAAGCAAGTATGAAACCGGGCGATGTTTATGTTCTCAATGATCCATATCATGGCGGCACACACTTACCCGATATCACCGTCATCACACCAATTTATGAGGATGATGCAACAAAACCCATTTTTTATGTCGGCAGTCGTGGGCATCATGCGGATATTGGAGGTATTAGCCCTGGTTCAATGCCTCCTTTTTCCAAAAACATTTTGGAAGAAGGTATCTTAATAAATAACTTTAAATTGGTGGAAAACAGCAAATTAAAAGAGCAAGAAATCATGGCACTGCTCTTAAGTACTTCTCACCCCAGTCGAAATCCACAGCAAAATCTTGCAGATTTAAAAGCACAAATTGCTGCCAACGAAAAGGGTGCTCAAGAACTCAAGAAAATGCTTGAACAATATGGCAAAACAACTGTGTTGCGATATATGCAATATGTTCAAGATCATGCTGAAGAATCAGTTCGTAAAGCCATCGGTGTATTAAAAAATGGGGAATTTACTCTTCATCTCGACAATGGCGCGCAGATTAAGGTGGCAGTGCGTGTAAATCACCAAAGCCGTAGCGCTCAAATCGACTTTACGGGAACCTCCGAGCAACAAAACAATAACTTCAATGCTCCGCAGGCGGTTACCATTGCTGCTGTACTGTATGCATTTCGGACGCTTGTAAATGCAGATATCCCACTCAATGCGGGTTGTTTAAAACCCCTTGAAATCATTATTCCGAAAGGTAGCATGCTCAACCCCGATTATCCCGCGGCAGTTGTCGCCGGAAATGTTGAGACCTCGAGCTGTGTTACGAACGCCCTGCTAATTGCTCTAGGAGTAATGGCAAGTAGTCAACCCACTATGAATAATCTTACCTTTGGTAATGCCACTTACCAATATTATGAGACCATATCAGGTGGTAGTGGGGCAGGCGGCATATTTGACGATACAGGGCATTGTGTATCAGGCTTCGATGGGACAAGTGTTGTGCAAACACATATGACGAACTCACGCCTGACTGACCCAGAAATCCTTGAGTTTCGGTTTCCGGTAGAGTTGCTAAGTTATGAAATCAGAAAAGATTCTGGTGGTAAGGGGCAATTTAGGGGTGGCGATGGCGGCATTCGTAAAATCAAATTCTTAACGCCGATGACTGTAAGCATGCTCTCCAATGGGAAAATTTTTCCAGCAATGGGACTCTATGGTGGTCAAGCAGGAAAAACCGGTGAAGATTATTGGCTGAAAATTTCGGGTGAGCGTCAAAAGCTTAGCCATATTTGGCAAGTTGAAGTAAGTCCTGGTGATGTAATAGAAATCCATACTCCTGGTGGAGGAGGGTTTGGCGATTCTAACAATAAAGAAGGTAATTGCTAAGCCTATTCCTTAGAACATCTTAGATAAAAAATTAAACCGCCACTATCTCTGGTAAGACTAGTGGCATACTTTTTTCTTAATCTAATTTGTGGGGCTTACCATACCTGCCTTCACTCGGATAAACATAAGTTGTCTTAACGGGCCCCATGCCGATGATTTGAACTTCGACGGGCTCT